>Ga0224722_1000761_pt1 | contig 18595 bp, 18 predicted proteins | sample Balambano_FR1_Me_FD_161646 | JGI IMG/M metagenome (GOLD analysis project Ga0224722, IMG submission 161646) | Freshwater sediment microbial communities from Lake Towuti, South Sulawesi, Indonesia - Balambano_FR1_MetaG | ecosystem: Environmental > Aquatic > Freshwater > Lake > Sediment | place... | reverse complement strand
CAGCAATATCCACCTCGCGCCGCTGCCCATACTCGTCATACTTGCCCTCCCACACCAGTTCCGTCCGTAGCGTTGACAGTGGGTGCGGGTTGTGGGGGCCGTAGGTAGGCGGTTGGGTCATGAGAGTGATGGGGGGGTGAGGTGATGCAGAGCACTATTCGGGTTGCCAGGGAAGCCAGTCTTCATCCAGGGCTTGCTCCAGAGTGAACCAGGGATCTTTGGAAACAATCGTTTCGTCTAGTTCACTGCTGTCTAGAAATAACTTTCTGCCATTCTGATACTCTGCTAAAAAGTTTTCTTCTAGGTGATTTTTGAGACTGGGGCTATCCTTAAGAATGGCTTGAACTTGCAAACGAAAATTCCGAATTTCTAGTTTCCAACCTCTAAAGCAAGTTTCTCGCTCAGACTCCAAATACTTCATTTTGAGAAGATGCTCACACAACCGCATGAGATAGCTGGAAATAGCCCGTTTATCGCTTTTACCCAAACTTTCGATCTCCTCAATCAAGTTCTCTAGATCAAGACAGCCAAAGTCATGAGCTTTCAAATGTGTGACTGTTTGCTCTAACCAATGCTGGTAGTCTGTATCGTACAAAGATGCCAGTTTTATTTTCACCTCAGAATTCATCGTGAGTCCTCCTTGTGTTATCTATAGCCACACTCATCGAAAAATCCGCGCCCACATCAAATGTTGGGTCGATATAAATCAGATCCACCTTGCCTTTAAACTCTTGGGTAGGCCTCAAGAGTTTGATGAGGAAACCTAGCCACCATCATTCCAAACTCAAAAATCATTACGATTTGGGCACTACCGTTATTGCAACTAATCTCAAAGTGTCCCTTAACGGCAATATCTCTAAGCACTCACCAATACTCTGAAAATGCTGCCCTATAACTTAAGCAACCCAATAACTTATTATATAGCAGTACGCACGTCGATTAGGACAAGTTAAACGCTGTAATCAGCAAGGGGCTTAAGCCCCTTGTCCTAACCCAATTCAGTAAGGCTATACAAGGCTGCCATACGATTCAATGTTGAATTTCTTCGTCGAAAACTGCTCGATCAGGTGCGCGATATCTTGCGGATCAAGCACTACTCTTACCGCACTATTGATATTGATAAGTGGGGATGGATAAATCAGAGGATGATGGGTGCGGTTGGTGTGAACCTAGCGTAAATTTGAAGTGCTCAGGTCAGGACGACACAGCGAGCGTATTAGTATGATTGCGGCTGATTATGAGCACCAATTGAATGCAATTTTTTTTGAGCGTGGTTGTCTTGAGCACCTGTTAGATCTGTTGATCCAATAGACGCTTACCAGCTCAATTCTCGAAATTTAGCCTGATTTGAGATCGAGCAATCCTGATTCTTTGAGTTTGGGATTAAAGCGAATTTCAGTTTGAACGCCACGTGCTTGCAGGGTGGTCATTATTTCAGCTTCGATGCGGCGGGCAACTTGCTTCAGTAGTTTTGCTTGAGCCAACTCATCGATCGCCCCAGCGTAGGCAGCCTGTTCTTCTGCTGTCATGTAGGCCGTGACGGCTATGGCTTCAGTCCAAGCTATACCCTCTGGGCTGTTGCCAACTGGTGTTGCACCATTTTCGCTAATCCACTGGGTTTTAATCGTTTCTAGTAGGGTGCGATCGGGACGGGCGATCGTCCGCACTTTTACCCAATGGCACTGCAACGGTTGTCGGACAAGATGCTGCTTTAGGCTAAAGAACACGTCTCGCGAGTAGCCTACGTATTGCAAGATTTGACCTTCGTCAAAGATGGCGTAGACCCCAACCTGCCCTTGAAACTGTGCTGGCAGTTGACCAGATACATCCACATAGGGAATCCAATCAAGCACTGCTAAGGGAATGTGGTCTACTTCGGACGCCATGGCCGGAATTCATCTTTAACTAGAGGATTCAGAAACTTGGGTGGCTTCTGCCATAGGCTGCCCTAACTTGGGTTCGGTACCTGCTAGTAGCCGTTGAATATTAGCACGATGGCGATAGATAACGTAGACACCCCCCGCGATCGCAAACAGAAGATACGGAAGTGGCTGCCCCATCAGCAACATCAGCCCTATGACTGCGATCGCTCCAGTCATGGAGCTAAGGGAGACAGTACGTGACAGCGCCAGCATTACCAGAAATGTGGCCAGCGTACCCAATCCCACGCGCCACTCCATAGCTAGCAGCAGACCCAGACTGGTCGCCACTGATTTACCACCTGTGAAGTTGAGAAATACCGACAGGCTGTGCCCCAAAACGGCCAGCAATCCAGCAGCCACAGTGATCCACGGTAGCCATTGGGTTAAAGTAGTCTGGGTAGGTGCCAATGCTGCGCCCCAGGAAGATGTGTAGACCCAGCGCACAAGCCCGATCGCTGCTGCCCCTTTCAGCACATCCACTAGCAACACCACTAGCGCTGGTAACTTACCGACAGTACGTAACACATTGGTAGCACCCGTTGAGCCTGACCCGTGCGATCGAATGTCAATGCCCTTAATCCATTTGCCAGCCCAATAGCCACTGGGAATTGACCCTAGCACATAGGCCAGCAGCAACAACCCCGCATTCACACTCAGCCAAAGCAGCATAGACCCGCGATAAAAAAGACTGCTGAGTTGACTCTAGCAGTCTGTTGGACAAAATCCAATCGCACTGAATAAGCAAGATTGACCGAATAAACTATTGCTCGTTAGGCTCACTGGCAGTTCCAGCAGTTCGCATCGGGAACGGCTCAGGCCGCACAGAAACCTGAACCATCTGGCCATTGCGCTTCACATCTAGCTGCAAGATACCGCCAATCGAGCTTTTTTCCACCGCTTGCTGAACCTGCTCCGATTTGGTCACCGCTTGTCCGTTAACCCGTTGGATAACGTCTCCAATGCGCAGCCCTGACTTAGCCGCAGGAGAATTGGTCATAATCCGTACAATCAGCACGCCCTGATCATCCTGAACTTGGACATTGGCACTAGGGTCGCTGTTAATCTGGCGTTTTAGTTCTGGGGTAAGGCTTACCATGTTAATGCCCAAGAAGGGATGATCGACTTTACCGCGGGCAACGAGTTGATCGGCAATGCGCTGCGCTGTGTTGATCGGGATAGCAAAGCCCAATCCCTGAGCCCCGCCGATAATGGCTGTATTCATGCCAACTACTTCACCACGCTGATTCAGCAGAGGGCCACCCGAATTTCCAGGGTTAATGGCTGCATCGGTTTGAATAAAGCTAACGCGCTTGTCAGGTACGCGCACTTCCGAGCTAGATCGTCCAGTAGCACTAATGATGCCTACGGTAACGGTGTTGTCCAAGCCCAGAGGGTTGCCAATGGCGATCGCCCACTCGCCAGGTCGCAATGCATCCGAGTTGCCCATCTGTACAGTGGGCAAGTTATTAGCATCTACCTTGATCACGGCTACATCAGTCAGTTGGTCGGCTCCCAGAACCCGCCCTTGCAACTCACGACCATCTTTTAAGGAAACCACTACGCGATCGGCGCCCTGCACTACATGGGCATTGGTCAAAATTACTCCATCTGACTTGATGATGAACCCCGATCCCTGTCCGCGCTCAACCCGAGTAGAGGGCGGCGTCGGCACATCGCCAAAGAATTGTCGGAACGCAGGGTCACGGAAAATGGACGGTACCCGACTTCTGACGGTGCGGGATGAGTCAATTCGCACAACTGCGGGCCCCATGCGATCGACCACATTGACTACAAAATTTGGATCCGTTGCTGTTAACAATGCCCCACCCCGACTAGCTCCCGGCACTGTCTGAGCCACTGAAGGCGCGATTAGCTGAGGTTTGGCCGAAAACAGGCGATCGCCAGAAAGGGCAATCCCCGCCCCCAGCATAGGCAGCATGAAAAACACTGTAGAGCGTTGCCACAGCGATTTACGACGAGATGATTGGTTATCGGTACGAGTGTTCATAGTCAAGGTGTTAGGATTTGCTGAATACGAGAGAAACAACCACCAAACAAACCACTATTCCCCTTAGTAAAGCCATTTGGGGCAATAGGGAAGGCATTCATCATAATCTCTAAATTAAAAGGCTGGTTTGACAATCAGACGGCAGCAATGTCGCAATTTCATGAAGATTTAAAGTCTCTCCCTCCCAGACGTTAACCAGCTACAAAAGCTCCCTTAGCTGTCATTCTAAATCCATCACTCAATCACAGGATTGACACACTCCCCTCCTAAAATTCAATCACAGGTGAATGAACAGACGGGACAAGCAGCCGTATCTACCTCATTGTGTAGGAGACTAAAACCCTACAGCCAGAATTGGTAGCAGGTAGGGAGGGCATCGAAAGGCTGCGTTTGTCCCGTTTTTTTTGCGATCGAACATTTTTAAGCAGCAAGTAGCTGAAAGAACACCCGATATTGGTTGCTCAGCCGTGGGTTTGGTCTCCGCCCAAGCTCACGTTAAATAAATATCTAGGAACACAGATTTACAATCTCTGCTAAGTTAGCCTGAATGAAAACTGTTCGAGGTTCGGTAAATCATGACGGTAGCCTGCGAATATAGAGCTGGGTTAGAAGGAATTCCCGTAACTCAATCCAGCATTAGCTTTGTGGATGGTCAGCGTGGTATTTTGGAATATCGCGGCATTCCGATCGAGGAACTTGCCGAAAAAAGCACCTTTCTCGAAATCGCCTACCTACTAATCTGGGGTGGCCTGCCCACCAAACAGGAACTGGTTGACTTTGAACATGAAATCACATTCCATCGGCGGCTCAAGTACCGTATCCGGGATATGATGAAATGCTTTCCAGAGAGCGGCCATCCTATGGACTCGCTCCAAGCCTGTGCGGCAGCCCTGGGACTGTTTTATTCTCGACGTGCCCTTGACGACCCAGCCTACATCCGAGCAGCTGTGGTGCGCTTGCTAGCCAAAATCCCCACTATGGTGGCTGCCTTCCAACTCATGCGCAAGGGAAATGATCCCGTACAACCTCGCGACGATTTAGGCTATGCCGCTAACTTTCTCTACATGTTGAATGAGCGTGAGCCGGATCCGCTATCAGCTCAGATCTTTGATGTCTGTCTCATGCTGCATGCCGAGCACACCATCAACGCCTCTACGTTTTCAGCGATGGTGACAGCCTCTACCTTGACCGATCCTTACGCAGTGGTTGCCTCGGCAGTGGGCACCTTGGCTGGCCCTCTGCACGGCGGTGCTAGCGAAGAGGTTATCTCAATGTTGGAAGAAATTGGCTCGGTTGAGCATGTGCGTTCCTATGTGGAAACCTGTATTGCCGAAAAATCCCGCATTATGGGCTTTGGCCACCGGGTCTACAAGGTGAAAGACCCACGCGCTACGATTTTGCAGCGCCTAGCAGAAAAGCTGTTTGACAAGTACGGTACCGACAAGTATTACGACATTGCCGTCGAGCTGGAAAATATTGTGGAAGAAAAGTTGGGACATAAAGGCATTTATCCCAACGTAGATTTTTACTCAGGATTGGTGTACCGCAAGCTGGGCATTCCCACGGACTTGTTTACCCCTGTGTTTGCCATTTCTAGAACGGCTGGTTGGTTAGCACACTGGAAGGAGCAGTTAGGTGAGAATCGGATTTTTCGTCCAACACAGATCTATACAGGCTCTCATGATGTCTATTACACGCCAATAGAGATGCGATAGGGCTCTCCTTTTATGCTCTATCACAAGACTCGTAAAACAAAATGATGGGCGACGCCCCTCTTGCCTTTTTGTAGGTTGTCTTGTCACTATAACCACAGTGACGATTTTCAGGAACTCCAGCCCTCTGAGCTTTGCTCTGGGGGTTTTTATTTTGCAGTCTTGGGTATCCACGATCGCTGCCCTTTGGATCACCCCGCTTATCTTGTATTGGGTAGACTCTATCGCTAATGAGGCAAGTCTCCATATTTGTTGTCCTTGTGCGAGTGTAATCCAGCGATATACTCAGAGGAGGAAAAGCCCGAAAATGTAACCTGTTCTGCACTGCTGCTAGGGTTGCGGCTGTATACTAGCTCCGGTGTAGGGGCTTATTGGACAGTGGGGGCGATCACTCGTGGGGATTGGCATGGAATCGGGAATTGACTTGCAGGCAACATTTATTCAGTCATTGATGGATCTAGGCTTACCGGCTGGTCTTGCCAAAGCCATTTGGATGCCGCTACCGATGCTGTTAATGATCATCGGGGCAACCGTTGGCGTTTTAGTAAGTGTGTGGCTAGAACGAAAAATTTCCGCGGCTGCCCAGCAGCGCATTGGTCCAGAATACATTGGCCCACTGGGTGTGCTTGCCCCAGTGGCCGATGGCCTCAAGTTGATCTTCAAAGAAGACACTCTCCCAGCTAGAGCCGATTCTTTCTTGTTTACCCTGGGGCCTGTCCTAGTCGTGATTCCAGTGTTCTTGTCCTACCTAATTGTGCCATTTGGTCAAAATCTGGTGGTGACTGATGTGGGTATGGGGGTGTTTTTGTGGATTGCCCTTTCTAGTGTGGTACCGATCGGCCTGCTGATGTCGGGTTATGCCTCTAATAACAAGTATTCGCTGCTGGGAGGTTTGCGTGCAGCGGCTCAGTCTATCAGCTACGAAATTCCGCTAGCACTGGCTGTGTTAGCTGTGGTAATGATGTCTAATTCGCTGAGTACGATCGACATCGTGAAGCAGCAGTCTGGCTACGGTATCTTGGGCTGGAATGTTTGGCGTCAACCCATCGGCTTCATTATCTTTTGGATTGCAGCGTTGGCTGAATGTGAGCGCATCCCCTTTGACTTGCCAGAAGCTGAGGAAGAGCTCGTTGCTGGTTACCAGACTGAATACTCTGGCATGAAGTTTGCGCTGTTTTACCTCGGTTCCTACGTTAACTTAGTTCTTTCTGCTCTCTTGGTGGCAGTGCTGTACCTGGGTGGATGGAGTTTTCCGGTGCCACTCGATTTGGTAGCAGGTTTGTTTGGTGTGGGTGAAGCCAACCCCATTCTGCAAATCGTTACTGCTGGGTTGGGCATTGCCATGACACTGCTGAAAGCCTATTTCCTGATTTTCTTGGCAGTTTTGTTGCGCTGGACAGTACCACGGGTACGGATTGACCAGTTGCTTGACTTAGGCTGGAAGTTTCTACTGCCTATCTCTTTGGTTAACCTTTTGCTGACTGCTGCCTTAAAGATTTCTTTCCCCTTTGCCTTTGGCGGCTAATGCGGATTTCCTATTTCCTTGTTCTAACCTCATTCTGTAGAGTGCCCCATGCTGAAATTTCTCAAGCAAGTTGGTGATTACGCCAAGGAAACGATTCAAGCAGCTAAGTACATTGGCCAAGGTCTTTCCGTGACCTTTGACCACATGCAGCGGCGGCCTGTAACAGTTCAATATCCCTACGAGAAGTTGATTCCTTCGGAGCGTTTCCGAGGTCGGATTCACTTTGAGTTTGACAAGTGCATTGCTTGTGAAGTGTGCGTCCGGGTTTGCCCAATTAATCTGCCTGTGGTGGATTGGACGTTTAATGCTGAAACGAAGAAGAAAATGCTGCGCCACTACAGCATCGACTTTGGAGTTTGCATTTTTTGTGGCAATTGTGTTGAATATTGCCCTACGAATTGCCTATCTATGACGGAAGAGTATGAGCTGTCAACCTACGATCGCCACGAACTTAACTACGATAGTGTCGCCCTTGGTCGCTTGCCCTACAAGGTTACCAATGACCCTATGGTCACTCCACTGCGCCAGCTAGCCTACTTGCCTAAAGGAGTGTTAGATCCCCATGATTTGCCTGCTGGGTCACAGCGTGCTGGTCAGCGTCCTGAGGAGATTGCAGCGCAGATGGCAAAACCAGAGGCTGAAAAAACTGAAGCCTAGACAGGGTAAGATGCCAGTGGTTTAGGTGCGATCGCACATTGCAGGGAGGAGAGAACGGTGAACTTAGCGGAAGGGGTACAACTGGTTTCCTTTGGCTTGCTAGCTCTAACTATGATTGGAGCCGCGCTGGGGGTAGTGCTGCTATCAAATGTAGTGTATTCAGCATTTCTGTTGGGTGGAACATTTGTCAGTGTGGCTGGAATTTACTTGCTGCTCAATGCTGACTTTGTGGCCACAGCCCAGGTTCTGATTTACGTTGGTGCAGTCAATGTATTAATCATTTTTGCCATCATGTTGGTCAATAAGCAGCAGGACTTTGCCCCGTTGCCGAAAGGGTGGATTCGTAAAGCGGCTACGGCAGTTGTGTGCGGTGGTCTGTTTCTGCTGCTGACTGCAATGGTGGTCTTCACGCCCTGGCCTATTTCAGCTACCCTGCCTAACGCAAGTTCGATCGTCCAAATTGGGGAGCATTTCTTCAGCGATTTTCTCTTGCCCTTCGAGCTGGCATCGGTGTTGCTACTGATGGCGCTGATTGGCGCGGTGGTGCTGGCTCGACGTGAATTCTTACCTGATGAGTCAACCCTGGAAGAGTTGCAACCACCTGCATTGACTATGCCAGAGCGTCCTCGTGAGCTAGTTCCTGCTGGTGGTAACCAGGAGTCGGAGCTTTAATTATTCTGTTGGAGAATAGATACTTTTCATGCAACTGCAATACTTTCTGATCTTGGCTGCTGCACTATTCTGCATTGGTATTTATGGCTTAATTAATAGCCGCAATGCTGTACGTGTGTTGATGTCTGTGGAGCTAATGCTAAACGCCGTCAATCTGAATTTGATGGCATTTTCTAATTATTTGGATCCACAGGATGTAAAAGGGCAGGTGTTTGCCACGTTTGTTATTGCGATCGCGGCGGCAGAAGCGGCCATTGGCTTGGCGATCGTCCTGGCTATCTATCGCAACCGGGATACAGTAGACATGGAGCAGTTCAATCTGCTGAAGTGGTAAGCCGTCATTGCCAAGTTCTGGTTTCGTGCCATGAGATGCTAGTAGACTAGCTCTAACAATGGTTTTCGGGGCTTACAGACAGCGTGCAATTAAATCAAGTCATCATTGCGTACAAAGCAGGCGATGCTATCAGTAAGCGTTGGGCAGAGCAGTGTGTACAGCAGCTAGAAGCTCGAAACTGTAAGGTATTGGTTGGCCCCAGTGGCCCCAAAGATAACCCTTATCCTGTCTTTTTGGCGTCGGTAGGGCAGCCGATCGACCTAGCCGTGGTGTTGGGTGGAGATGGCACAGCATTAACTGCGGCTCGCTGTCTGGCAGAGGATGGTGTGCCTATTCTTGCCGTCAATGTAGGTGGACATCTGGGCTTTTTAACCGAGTCGGCGGAGGCTTTTAGCAATTCTGAGCAGGTTTGGGATCGGCTGCTTCAAGACCAGTTTGCGGTGCAGCAACGGATGATGCTGCAAGCTACAGTCTATGAAGGTAACCGCACTAATCTGGAACCCATGAGTGATAGCTTCCTGGCACTGAATGAGATGTGCGTTAAACCTGCTTCTGCCGATCGCATGATTACTTCCATCCTGGAAATGGAAATTGACGGGGAAGTGGTCGATCAATACCAGGGGGATGGCCTGCTTGTGGCTACGCCTACCGGGTCAACGTGTTATACAGTGGCGGCCAGTGGGCCGATCGTCCATCCCGGCATGGAAGCCATCACCATCACCCCAATTTGCCCACTCAGCCTATCTAGCCGCCCGATCGTTATTCCTCCCGGTTGTGTGGTCAGCATTTGGCCACTAAGCGACTACGAACTTAGCACCAAGCTTTGGACAGATGGGGTTTTGGGCACGTCGATCTGGCCGGGACAACGAGTGGATATTCGAGTTGCCGAATGCCAAGCCAAGTTCATCATTTTGCAGGAGGGCTACTCTTACTACCAAACGCTAAGGGAAAAGTTGCACTGGGCGGGGGCACGTATTCGCTACAGTAACTATCATCGCAACTAACAGTAATGGGAAATGTCTCCAACTGAGGCTATTTTTGAGTAGTGTTGTCATCTAGTTTGTCTATTCCTAGCAATCTTTGACAACCCGTTAATGCCTTTTACCCTTTGGGCATCCTATAGGGGAATTTCACTAATAAGATCGCTGCCCCACTCATGCCTCAATCCCTTACTAACCAGGTTATTTTGATTACGGGTGCTTCAGACGGCATCGGTGCAGCCTTAGCTAGAGCATTGGCAGGCCGTTATCCCAAGATACGCTTGGTGTTAGCGGCACGCAATCTAGAAAACCTCAATCATGTTGCTGCCGATTGCCAGAAGGTAGGCGCAGAAGTACTGGTTGTTCCCACTGACTTAGCCGATTTCAACCAGGCTCAGACACTTGCTCACAAAGCTTTAGCACACTTTGAACAGGTCGATGCTCTAGTGAATAATGCGGGCTATGGCCAGATGGGGCCTGTGGAGCTTGTGCCGATCGAAGCCTGCAAGCGGCAATTTGAAGTCAATGTTTTAGGTGCATTGGCACTGACCCAAGCCTTAATTCCTGCGATGCGCGATCGCGGCAGTGGCAGAATCATCAACATCAGCTCGATCGCAGGCAAAATCGCCTTTCCCTTTGGTGGACTCTACAGCGCCTCAAAATTCGCCTTGGAATCCTTGAGCGATACCCTACGCATGGAACTCAGTCCATTTAACATTAAAGTCAGTGTTGTGGAGCCAGGCCCCGTCAAGACCAACTTTGTTCCTACGGTTCGCGCAGCCATTGCCCAAACCATTCCCAATCCCTTATCGACTCCCTACCGAGCCACCTTTGAAAAACTGCAAGAACTGGAGCAGCGCACAGGCAGTCGCACTTGGACATCAGAACAGGTTGCTGAGGTGATTATTATCGCATTGACGAGCGATCGCCCACGGCCTCGCTACGTTGCCGCTAACAGCGGTGGGGTTCTTATCTTTTTAATGACAAAGCTACTACCCACATCAATGGTGGACAAATTTTGGCAAAAGTTTTACGGTTTCGATCGGGTTTCTGCTGAGTGGCAAGGAAAGAAGAATCAATAGCCGTAATGCCAAAAACATTATTTGCCTCGGCAAGGAGAAAGTTTTCTTAAACTGTATAAATTCCCGTGACACAAGCTGACCTCTCTGAGTACCATCAGTGCGAATAGATTTTGTTACCTCCTACCCAGCTCGGCAATCCGAATCTTCTCCGCTAGCTCCCCATCTGTCCACCTACCTAGAAGAGTTGAAACCCGTGGTTGATCCCAATCCAAACAATGCTCAGGTCACTGTTTTAGACCATACTTGCACCGTTACGCTGCCGCCCACCTTTACAGTGAACCAAGCCGTTGAATTCAAGCAAGATTTCCAAGAGGTTTGTCAGAACAATCCTGGCTTGACTCGATCGATCATTGATATGAGTCAAACTACGTTCATGGACAGTAGTGGTATTGGTGCCTTAGTTTCCTGCCGTAAACTAGCTCAGAAACAAGGATTTGAGCTAATTCTGCAAAATGTCTCCCCTCAGGTTATGGCGGTGTTGTCCCTAGCTGATCTCGATAAGTTTTTTGTGATAAAACAGGCAGCTATGCCTCCCAAACAAGTAGCCAATAGTGCTCCAGCAACCGCACCTGCTGCCACAAAGGGTTTGATGGGAAATTTTGTTAACGCTGAGCAGACGTTTATTACCCATCCGTCTGTGAAGTCTGTGCCTAAGCGGATTATGGATATTGTCGGTGCGATTGTTGGGCTAGGTATTACAGCCGCCCTATTTGTACCCATCGCGATTGCCATCAAACTGGACAGTCGTGGCCCCATATTCTTTGGTCAAACTCGCTGCTCTCGGATGGGTCGCCGTTTCAGAATGTGGAAATTTCGCTCAATGGTGCCCAATGCCGAACAGCAGAAGCATCTAGTTAAAAATGAAGCCAGTGGTGCAATTTTCAAAAGTGCTAACGATCCTCGGATTACCCGGGTCGGCAGAATTTTGCGGAAAACAAGCTTAGATGAACTCCCCCAGTTTTGGAATGTGCTGAAAGGAGAAATGAGCCTGGTAGGTACCCGTCCGCCAACACCTGATGAGGTAGAACGCTACGAAATTCCCCAGTGGCAGCGATTAGACATTAAGCCTGGAATGACTGGAGAATGGCAGGTCAATGGGCGATCGTCTGTCAAAAACTTTGAAGACATTGTGCGGCTAGACCTGAAATATCAGGAAAACTGGAGCCTCATGTACGACATCAAACTGATCTTCAAGACTATCTACGTCATCTTCAACAAAGATGCTGGGGCAATGTAAAGGTCAGTGTCTGACCTGCTCATCTGTGGATGAAAAATTTTTAGCCTGCAGCTAGCTTGTAAGGCGTTGAAATTTGCTATGGTATATAGCTGATGTATCAGTGCTGGTGTAGCTCAGTTGGTAGAGCAGCTGATTTGTAATCAGCCGGTCGCAAGTTCGAGTCTTGTCACCAGCTTTATTCCTAAGATTCCTGATTCATTTTATTTCAGGAGTTTTATGTTTCATTCCAGAGGTTTTATTATGGTCACATCTGCAGCTTAGCGTGCCTAAACCTCATCACACTGGGATCTAAGCCTCGGACAATTGCTCTGGTTTCGCTCAGCGTGCTGTTTCAGCACAGCGATCGCCCTCTGGAATCTACAATCAGCTACTGAAGCATGGCTGGGTAGCAGTTATTACAGATGCATTTTATCGGCTCTGTTAGATTAAAACCAATTAACCTGTAGAGAATGAATACCCGTGGGCTCGTTCTGTATTCAAATTGTAGAAGGTAATCCTCATCTGCGATCGCTGCTTGGATGGCACTTGCAGCAATCGGGATACACGGTGTGTCAGGCGGCTGACATTCACCAAGCGCGAGATGTGTTTCAGCAACGCCAGCCGTCACTTGTGATTTTGGACTCTGAACTGCCGGGTGGTAATGGCATTGAGTTTTGCCACTGGCTACATCAACAGCAGCAGCCTCTTGTACTAATGCTGTCAGCGCGAACGACCGAAGCCGACATTGTGGAAGGGTTGCGGGCTGGTGCTGATGATTATTTGACTAAGCCCTTTGGCATGCAGGAATTCTTGGCACGGGTTGAAGCGTTAGCACGGCGACGGCAAACTGTGGCACCTCCAGTTTCCCTGGAGTATGGTGACCTCAAGATTGACTTGGTTCACCGTCGTGTTCGCTTCAAAGGTGATTTGATTGACCTTACGCCCCAAGAGTTTAGTCTGCTGTATGTGCTAGCCCAGGCTGGTGGGGCTCCGCTTAGCCGGTTAGAATTATTGCGGCGAGCTTGGCCTGATGAGATTGACAATCCCCGCACTGTAGATACCCACGTTCTATCCCTACGCAAAAAAGTGGAAACCGATCCCCGCCAACCTAACTTGATTCAGACTGTGCGTAATGTTGGGTATCGGCTAAATTTGGAAATATTGACAATGGCTCAAGGGCAAACCCTTGACTATCCCGATCATCAAAAAGCTATGGTGCGATCGGCACAGCGTCTAGCGATCGGAGAACGCGGCCACCGTTAACCCCTTGGGAGGACTAATTGCCTACTGAACGGAGAGGGGGGGATTCGAACCCCCGTTGAGTTGCCCCAAACTTGATTTCGAGTCAAGCGCATTCAACCGCTCTGCCACCTCTCCCGATAATGGCCAAAAGACCAGAGTTATATCTTATCTTCTGTGCCTCACTGCGGAAAGCCCCTAGTCTTTATCCGTTGATCGATTTGACAGAATTTGTTGACTTGTCCCAAACCACCACAGCACTGGAGGCTGTGATCAATTCCAGCTAGAATCCCAATGATGAAAAAGCTTATAGCTCCTAGCCTAGTTTTTGAGGCGGGTGCGATAAGGGTTATACCTCAGACGTTTGATCGTTAATTGATGACACGCCCTAGAGCAAGGCAAACTAGCTGACTGTAAAAACAATTTAAAGATATGCGATCAGCTACTGTCAGGCTTTATAGTCAGGAGCTACGCATTTGCCCCCTCAATCCCCCAATCCTGGGGGACTTCCGATCCAGTTCCCCCCAAATTTGGGGGGTTAGAGGGGCAAAACTTGTTCAACTGCGTAAGTCCTGATAGTCTTACTTGCTAGGTTAACCATCGTAAACTATGAAAAAACTTGTTCTCGCCATCGCCCTAGCTCCTCTAGCAGTAGGAATTTTTTCTAAACCAACTGCGGCTGATTCCACGGCTGGTTTGCTGGTGAGCTTGCGTTGCCGCGGCGGCTATAATGTCCAAATTTGGCAGGAGAACCAATCTGGACGATACCTTTACCGCACACGTAGCCCCCACGGCAACCTCAACCTAAGCGGTGGCACTTCCCAGGCTACTGAAGGTGTGCGCGTTTACAAATTCCGCAATGGCACCTACGAGTATTGGGTCTGGGACGGCACCCTAGACAGCTTGGAAGCTGGAACCCTAGAAGTTTACGAAAATAATCGCATTTTGATGCAGCAACCCTGTCGGAAAATTTAGGCCGATCGCAACTCGTTAAGTCAGCTAGAAACCTGGAGCTATGGGTACACGCTGGACGGTTCTACCTCAACAGTTCTGTATATGCTGGAGATGCTGAACCTTTTACGCATAACAGATTATGGCCAGTGCCCTTACTTCACTGCTAGATGACTTATCTGGGATAGAAACGATTACCGACCCTATCCAACTCACCAAATTGTCACTGGATTATTACCACTTTAGTCCAGTACTGCAACCCATCCTGGAGGGTAAACGGGGAGACGTTGTAATCCGCCCAACCAGTGAAGCTGAGGTGCTGCAAGTGGCTCAAGCCTGCGTCAAACATCGTATTCCGCTTACGGTGCGCGGCGCGGGGACAGGCAATTATGGCCAATGCATTCCCCTAGCTGGCGGTGTCATCCTAGACCTATCCCGCATGCAGCAAGTGAAATGGATCAAACCAGGCATCGCTTGTGTAGAAGCAGGGGTCAAATTGGCTGCCTTAGATAAGCAAGCACGGGAAACTGGCTGGGAACTCCGCATGACCCCCTCAACCTACCGCACAGCAACTGTAGGCGGTTTTATTGGGGGTGGCAGTGGTGGCATTGGTTCCATCACCTACGGGCAATTGCGCGATCGCGGCAATCTTCTGGCGGTTCGCGTTGTCACAATGGAAGACCAGCCTCGCATCCTGGAACTGCGCGGTGACGATGTACAAAAAGTTAACCACGCCTATGGCACCAATGGCATCATTACTGAACTTGAAATCCCTCTTGGCCCCGCCTATCCCTGGGCTGAAGTCATAGTTGCCTTCACCGACTTCATGGTCAGCGCTCGCTTTGGTCAAGTTCTAGGTGACAGCGATGGCATCATCAAAAAACTTATTTGTGTCTGCGCTGACCCCATCCCAAGCTACTTTGCCGCGCTCAAAAGCAGCATTCCCACTGGCCGGCACATAGCCATGCTTTTGGTTGCCGAAAGTTCCCTCGAGCCTCTAGGGGAATTGGTGAAACAGTTTGATGGTACTATCTGCTACCAAAAATCAGCCCAAGAAGCTAGCAAAGGCGTAACGTTGGTGGAATATTCCTGGAATCACACCACCCTTCATGCCCGCAGTGTCGATTCTTCCCTTACCTACCTACAAACGCTGCTACCTGAGGATAAAAACCTAGCCTTGTTACAGCACCTGTATCACTATTTTGGGGATGAAGTGATGATGCACCTAGAATTTTTGCGCGCAGGTGGGGTTGTGCGACCTGCTGCCTTACAAATCGTCCGCTACACCTCAGAGGAAAGGCTAAATGACATCATTGCTTATCACGAGGCACAAGGAGCCGTCATTTTTAATCCCCACACGTATGTGCTAGAAGATGGCGGCATGAAACACGTTGATCCTGTGCAACTTGCTTTCAAAGAACAAATGGATCCCTACGGTTTGCTCAATCCCGGCAAAATGCGAGCTTGGTTTGAAAAGTATGCCGCTGTGTAAACGGTTAAATCAGCAGTGGTAGATAACCTTTGCCACCCTACTAGCGCCTCCCATTCACTGCACTTGAATTGGTTGCTTGATACCTCACGTTGTGTGCCCACACTGCGATGATACTGTCTGAAACATTTGCTCCGCAGGTTAGTTTCTCCAGGTAGCAGTGAATTCTAATCCCAAGCATTGGCTGGGGTTGGCGATCAGTCCTGGCAGTATCAGATCAGGGTGGTAGGATGGCAAACATAAATGGGGTAATTATTGGGATAGCCTATGTGCTGGGTTTGCTGGCGACATCAATTGCTTTGGGGGAATGGCTAGCACTGGCAGTAGGAATAGGCTTGGCCTTTGGAGTTCGGCGCATCTGGAAAAGGGCTCCAGGGCGATCGCTCTGGATAGTTGCAGGGATGATTGCATTCCTAGCCAGCTTTTACCTTCAACTACGCACCCCACAACCGGGATCACAGGACATAAGCCGTGCTCTTTCTTCACTAAGTGAAACCTTACCCATTACTGTGCAAGGGGAAATTGACAGTTCACCTCGCCTCACCCGCAGCCAAAAAATTCAATTTTGGTTACGGATACAACAAGCCACAGGGCTACCTACCAAACTCACCAAGCCCACAGGAAGCCTCTACGTTACTGTGCCGCTGCTTCAAGGCACTGGCTTGCACCCAGGACAAACGGTCAAAGTCACTGGCACTCTGTATCGCCCGTCTGCTGCTGCAAATCCTGGCAGCTTCGATTTTCGCAACTATCTAGCGCAAGCCGGATCCTTTGCAGGACTGCGCGGTGACCAAGTGACACCTATTTCCTCTCCAAAAGGTTTCGCTTGGTGGCGAGTACAGCAACGTATTCTGCAAGCTCAGGTGCGAGGACTAGGCAGTCCAGAAGGACAGTTAGTCAGTGCAATGGTATTGGGCAGCAAAGCCGTTGACCTGCCCTACGACTTGAAAGATACCTTTGCCAGGGTAGGATTGGCTCATGCTCTGGCAGCATCAGGTTTTCAGACATCTCTTATTTTGGGTGTTGTGCTAGCGCTAACCCGGCGGTTTTCGGTACGCCTGCAATGTGCAATCGGCGCGACAGCATTGCTAGCATTTGTAGGGTTGACAGGGTTACAGCCTGCTGTCCTTCGAGCCACGTTGATGGGGATGGGAACACTGGTGGCGTTACTGCTAGAGCGAAAAATTAAGCCGCTAGCTGCACTCTTGCTTACTGCCGTGGTGTTGTTACTGTGGAACCCTTTGTGGATATGGGATTTGGGATTTCAGCTTAGTTTTGCTGCCACGATCGGTCTGTTGGTTACCGTACCGCCACTGAGTAAGGCGCTGGACTGGTTGCCAGGAGCAATTGTTCCGTTAGTTGCTGTGCCGATCGCCGCTTACCTGTGGACTTTGCCATTGCAACTCTACAGTTTTGGCACCCTGTCCCCCTACAGCATTTTGGTGAATGTTGTGACAACGCCATTCGTTTCGTTGATTAGTTTGGGAGGCATGATCAGTGCTCTGGCAGCCCTGGTTTGGCTGCCTGCTGGCAGTTTCCTGGCTTGGTTGCTGCTGTACCCTACCCAAATCATGATTGCCATTGTGCAGGGATGCAGCCAGTTACCCGGCAATGCCTATGCAGTAGGAACTATTTCGGCGCTGATGGCGATCGCTCTCTACAGCCTACTGGTTCTTGCTAACAGCCTACACTGGTGGAAACAGCGATGGTGGCTGGCAGCAACACTGGCCTTAAGCATTGTGTTGATTTCAGCGGGACAGGCTCATGCCACTGATTTACAGGCTACTGTGCTGGCTACCGGCTCCGATCCTGTGTTGATTGTGCGTCGCCAGGGACAGACAGGCTTAATTAACAGTGGCAGCGATGCTACGGTGCGATCCTCCGTGCTGCCCTTTCTACAGAAAATGGGCATAAATCAGATTGATTGGGCGATCGCTCTACAACCCAGCACCAAGTCCCAATCGGGCTGGCCACAGTTGCGATCGCTTCTCCCAAAGCAGCGCTACCATCATCCCGACCTGCCGATTTTGCCCACAGCCAAGTCTGCCATTTCTCAGGCGCTTGGGCTTGGCCAGCCTGTTAATGTAGGGGCGATTGAGATAACCTTGCTGCCGCCTAACGGCTGGGGAGCTCAGTTTACTTTGGGTAAGCATCGCTGGTTCTGGCTGGACAAACTACCGACTGAACCAGCCGACTTGGCTCAAGCAATCAATCTCCTGATGCCTGCAACAGTATTGTGGTGGTCAGGCAAGGCAGTGCCCACAGAAATGTTGAACAGAATTCAGCCAAAGATCGCGATCGCCTCTGGCAAAACAGTAAATCCTGATACGGCCTATCGCCTTCGCCAGCTCAAAACCCAACTTTACTGGACAGGTCAAGATGGTGCCATCCAGTGGACGGCAGCAGGTATCAAAACCTCCACCGAACCTAGCGAATCTGCTCGCACATCTCTATAGGCATACAGCCTGCTAGACTAACGAGCCGCCACCCCTAACTGACGTGCGCTTCTTCTTGAGAAATACGCCGACGCTGATTGGCTCCAGTCACTTTCAAGGCCAGCGCCTCAAACTGGCGATAGAGCGACTGAGGCAGAAGACGTAAGAGATAGGCCGCTGCGATCGTCATGCCAGTTCGGCGAGGCTCTTCCACCAGAATGCCAGGAAAAAGTGAGAGCGCCTGGTTCATATACCCCACGGCTGTTTTGCCGTCGCGCAGTGTAACCGCACGCCGAGCCAAATAGCGCAATTGATAGGCTCTAGCAGCATTGGCCCACTGGTCAATCTGAGACGCATAGAGGCGGGTTTTTTC
>Ga0224722_1000760_pt1 | contig 18596 bp, 16 predicted proteins | sample Balambano_FR1_Me_FD_161646 | JGI IMG/M metagenome (GOLD analysis project Ga0224722, IMG submission 161646) | Freshwater sediment microbial communities from Lake Towuti, South Sulawesi, Indonesia - Balambano_FR1_MetaG | ecosystem: Environmental > Aquatic > Freshwater > Lake > Sediment | place... | reverse complement strand
GCAGCCCATGTGCCCTCAGCATGTTTTTCGCTTCGTGTTCAACGATGATCATGCTTACAACTCAAATCGTGTGTGACGCTGCAAATGACAATCCAGGTTGATCGCCAGGGGAATTCCGGCGATGTGGGTAGCGAAATACTCAACACGGACATCGCTGGCGGTGTTCACGCCTCCCCAACCCTGCGGTCCGATCCCGGTCGCGTTGACGAGATCGAGCAGTTCGCGCTCTAAGGCGGCATAACGCGCATCGGGATGACGTTCGCCCACGTCACGCATGAGGGCTTTTTTCGCTAACAGCGCCGCCATTTCCAGTGTCCCACCGATGCCCACGCCGACGACAACCGGGGGACAGGCGTTTGGACCCGCTTCTTCGACGCAGCGTAATACCTCGCGCTTAACCCCCTCAATCCCTTCTGCCGGAGTCAGCACTCGCGCCCAGCTCATATTTTCTGCGCCAAACCCTTTCGCCGCGATGATCAGGGATAGACGGTCGCCCGGAACGATGTCGAAATGGACGACTGCCGGCGTGTTATCCAGTGTGTTTTTACGTTCGAAAAGCGGTTCCGACACAATCGATTTGCGAAGAAAGCCCTCGTCATAGCCCTGACGCACACCGCGCGTGATGGCAGCGCGGATGTCGCCGCCCGCGAGGTGAACGTCCTGCCCACATTCCACGAACACGATCACCATGCCCGTATCCTGACACATTGGCATTTGCCGGCTTGACGCAATGTGTCGGTTCTCAACGATGTCTTCCATCGCCCGCTTTCCGGCAAGTGATGGCTCGTTAAGCAGAATGTTTTCCAGTTGGATCATCACAGGCTGCGGTGTTTGGATGTTAATCGTTTTCACCGCCTGCCGAACGGTCTCCGCGACCTGATCGACATGGATCGTTCTCATGGCAACCGCCGATACTCGGCTTTTCCCTGTTCATAAATATCCGCACCGTACCCATCATTTGCCACCAGCAATGGAAATGCTTCAACGGTGAGGCAGCGTATCGCTTCAGTCCCCAGGTCTTCGTAGGCGATCAGTTCAACCTGCTTGATCCGATCGGCAAGGAGGGCTGCCGCGCCGCCCACCGCCACCAGGTAGACCGCGCCATAATCAATCATCGCCTGGCGAACGAGGGCGCTGCGTTTTCCCTTGCCGATCATCCCCTTAAGACCCTGCGCCAGCAGCGGAACCGTAAAATCATCTACCCGTCCGGCAGTGGTCGGTCCAGCCGATCCAATCACATCGCCGGGTTTAGTCGGTGCGGGCCCGACATAATAAATCATCTGCCCCTTCAGCTCGAACGGGAGCGCGTCACCCCTCTCCAATGTGCCGAATAGTCGTTTATGTGCCGCGTCACGCGCCGTGTAAACGCGCCCGCTCAACAGCACCCTCTCCCCCGCGTGCAGTGAGCGCACCGTCTCCTCCGTCAGGGGTGTCGTAATCTGTCTGAACGCGCTCATGATGCAATAGTGGCGATGGCGACCAGCACCTCGCCGCTGTACAGTTTGTGGATGCGTATCGCCTCGGCTGGGGCAATTCTGAGGCACAGTTCACAGAGCGTACATTCATCCACCTGCTCCGCTCGAACCACCAGTTTGTCTTCCGCAATCGCGTAAATATTGACCGGGCAGACTGCCTCAATCTGATGGTTCAGTGAAGGGGACAACGCCCCGTTTTCAATATCAATGTGGATGAAGACACCATTCTGCATTGCGTTCGCTCTATCCCGTACTTCATCGTGCGTTCTTCAAGGCGTATTTTGCAACCGTCGCCTCAATCACCTCGATTCCCAACCCGGGCCCGTCCGGCACGACCATATACCCATCAACTGGATGGAAGGGTTCGGTCACAAGTTCATGCTGCATCGGGTTTTCGAATGGTTTCATCTCAAAGATTGTGGCATTGGTTGCAGCGAAAGCGACGTGTAAGCTGGCTGCGGTAATGATCGCGCTGCTCCAGCAATGGGGATCCATGCCGACATGGTAGCGTGCGGCTAACTGTGTGATCTGATGCATGCCCGTCACGCCTTCCGTGCGCCCCGGATCAATCAGGATCACATCGCAAACGTCCGCCTGAAGCAAACGCAAATAATCGCTTCGATTCCAGAACCGTTCACCAAAACCCAGCATCATTTCGGGTACCGCCTGGCGTAGATGGGGATATCCGCCCATATTATCTGGTGGAAACACATCTTCCAGCCATGTCAGGTTGTGTTCGGCAAATGCCATCGCCATCTTAATCGCGTGGGGAATCGTCCAGCGCATCTTCGCGCCAATATCAACGATGAACCCTGCGTCCGCTCCGACCGCTTCCCGAACGGTTTTCACAAATTCGATGTCGCGCCCCGCATTGATCCCCAAATTGGCATGTCCCTTTTTGCCAAAGCCAACCTTGACCAATCGGTAACCATTCTCGATATGCGCCGCCAGTTCCGCCGCCATCTCGTCAATGTCAGATGATTTCGGATGCGTACTGGCGCAGGCAGGCAGCTTTTCCTGTTGTTTGCCGCCGAGAAGCTGATAAAGAGGGACGCCGAGGATTTTTCCCTTCAAATCCCAGAGCGCCATATCCAGTGCGCTGATCGCAAACGCGGCGATTCCGCCCACATCACCATACCACCATACCTGTGAGCGCAGCATATTCCATAACATTTCATTATCGAGCGGATTCTTGCCGATCAGCAGATCGGTCAGCCCATTGTCCAACAACGCCGCAGTAGCAACCGTTGCCTCTTTGAACTGGCTGATACATTCGCCCCATCCGACATTGCCATCGGTGGCTTCAATCCGTGCTAGAGTAATATAACGCCAGGCATTATCATCGTTCGGTTCCTGATAACCGAGCGGGTAAACATCAATCTTCCTGATCGTGATGGGCATTAGTTGGCATCCCGTCCAAAATCATGTATATTTTTTCTGGCGCATTATACATAATATACTGACTTGAGCGTGGCTTGTCAAACACGCCTCTCATAAAAGTATTGTCATTTTTGATTGGGCAGAATACGCTTCATACTGTAGATAATTAAGGGAAGAGTTGTCAGGGAACAGGTATTGTGGCAAAGCGGGCAAACCAAAAGACCAAGATGGATCAAATCGTCGAACTCCTGCGCGAAGCCGTACTCACGGGCGAGTTCAGTTCTGGTGCGCGGCTGCTTCAGGACGAATTGGCTGAACGCTTTAATACCAGTTCCACCCCGATCCGTGAGGCTCTGCGTCAGCTCCAGGCAGAAGGCATTCTCGAACACAATCCATTTCGCGGTGTCCAGGTTGCAGAAGTCAAAATGGACGACGTCCGTGAGGTGTATATGGTGCGGGCAGTGATGGAGTCGTTCATCACGCGGCTGGCGGTGCCGTACCTCAACACGGCGCGTGTTGAACAACTCGAAGCGCTGCAGCGCGAAATGCGGGAATTCGTGGCGACCAATGAGCTTTCCAGCCTGCGTAAGACAAATTACGAGTTTCACCTGTTGATCTACGAAGCGTCGAACATGCCCTATTCAATAAAAATTATCAAATCCCTTTGGGCGCAATCCCCCTGGGATGCCTTATATGTGCTTCCCGGGCGTGCGGCAAAATCGCTTGAGGAACATGAGCGTATCCTCACCGCCATCGCCGATCAGGATGCGAAGCTGGCGGGTCAGCGCGTTCAGGAGCATATTGAATACGCCGCTTCCGCGCTTGCCGATTATATCGACAACCTGTCGAAGCCGGCGGAAGTGTTATTGACCAATTCTCTACCGTGAAGCAACCGAGCGCTCCAAACCGCAACGAAGCGCATCGTTGATTCAGTATTCATACGGAAAGATTAATGTGATGGCAGTGGACATCGTAATGCCCAATCTCGGCTTCGACACCCAGTCGGGGCGATTGGTAGAATGGTTGAAATCGCCCGGCGACTCGGTGGCAAAAGGTGACATCATCGCAATTGTCGAGTCCGACAAGGCAAACGTGGAGCTGGAAAGTATTGCAGCAGGCGTATTGTTGGAATTGCTCTTTCCCGGCGACAGCGAAGTCGCTGTTGGCGCAGTTATCGCTCGTATCGGCGCAACACAGGAGACACCTACACCCGTCGCGCCCGGAGGAGCCGTCACCAACCTCGATATTTCGCCAGTCGCCCGCCGGCTGGCGGATGAACACCATATCGATGTCAGCAGTGTTCCCGGTTCCGGCATGGGCGGTAAAATCATGCGCCGTGACGTTGAGGCAATCGTACAACCGATCAGGACCAGCGGGTTAAACGGCGGGGTGTTGGCACTGCCCAAAGTCCGAAAAGCCGCCCGTGCGCTCGGAATTGATTTAACTCATGTTCCGCCAACCGGTGCCAGGGGACAGATCACGCTCAGGGATTTGGAGCAGTATCAATCCACGGCATCCGCTCCGGTGTCTACCGCGGCACCTGGCTTCGATGAAGCCGTTGCCGAAGCCCCGGTGAGCCGCGCAGGTGTCCGAGAAGTCCTGCTTAGTCGCACACGCAAAGTGATCGGCGAACGACTCGGCAGGAGCAAACGCGATGCCCCACACTTTTATGTGTCGGGTGAATTCGATATTGAAGCGGCAGTCCAGAAGTTGCCCGCTCAAATACGGATCAACGATCTCATCCAGTATTTAACCGTGCAGGCGCTGATGAGCGTACCAGAACTCAATGCGACGTATGAACAGGATCGCCTGTATATCCATGATCATGTCAATCTGGGCATCGCCGTTGCGCTCGACGATGGCTTGATCACGCCGGTGCTGCATCATGCCGAACGCTACTCGCTTCAGGGGATCGCCGCCGAAGGGCGCGAATTAGTCCGGCGCGCCCGCGAAAAACGACTTAAAGCCGATGACTTGCAGGGCAGCACGTTTACCATCAGCAACTTAGGCGTGGTCAAACAAGTGGAACGCTTCACCGCCGTGATCAATCCGCCCCAGGTCGCTATCCTGGCGGTTGGTTCAGCGAAGCCTCGTCCCATAATTGTCGACGGCGGACTGCATATTCACCATACCGTTTACCTGACATTGAGCGGCGATCACCGTGCGGTGGATGGGATGCACCTGGCGCGTTTTATGGCGTCATTTCAGGAAGCACTCGAAAGATTTGCACAGTAGGGGAGCATGATGTCCGAAACCATTCAGGCGACACCGCTGGTGTTGGAAACACGCCAGCATATACTCACACAAATGATGGAAATCCGCGCGGCGGAGGAACGCATTCAGGAGTTGTTTCTGGAGAACCTGATTCGCGGCACCACGCATTTGTGTATTGGTCAGGAGGCGTGCAGCGTCGGGGTCGCCGCGGTTTTGGAACCTGGCGATACGGTCACCTGCACCTATCGCGGGCATGGTCACGCCATTGCGATGGGGATGTCCCTGAAAGCGATGATCGCGGAGATGATGGGTAAGGCAAGCGGCGCGTGCAAGGGCAAAGGGGGCAGTATGCACATGACCGATGCTGCGCTCGGGCTGTTGGGCGCAAATGCAATCGTCGGCGCACAGCTTCCCATCGCGGTGGGTGCGGCGCTCACGGCGCAGGTAAAAAAGACGCGCAACATCGCCATTACGTTTTTTGGTGAAGGCGCATCGAATATCGGCGCGTTCCATGAATCGCTAAATTTGGCTGCTGTCTGGAAACTTCCCGTGTTGTTCATCTGTGAAAACAATCGCTATGGTGAATACAGCCCGATGCACACGACGACACCGGTGACGCAGATTGCGGCGCGCGCCGCCAGCTACGGGATGCCCGGTCTCGTCGTTGATGGGCAGGATGTCGAAACAGTTTATCATGATGTGAAAGCCGCCGCCGATCGCGTACGAAATGGTGAAGGTCCTGTGCTGATCGAACTGATGACCTATCGTTTTCGCGGACACTCCCGAACCGATCAGGCACCCTATCGTCCCAAAGGCGAACTCGAAGAATGGCTCAAACGCGATCCGATCCTGATATTGAAGGCTCGGATGATCGCTGATGGACAACTTGATGAAACCGAATATGAGGAACTTCGCGGGGCGATTGAGCGCAACGTACATGAAGTGGTTGAATGGGCAAAAGCCGAGCCATTTCCAGCACTCGAAACACTGTATCACGATATTTACTACGAAGGGTAAAGGTCCTGATGCCAAAATTAACGTACCGTGAGGCGGCGACGAAAGCGCTTGTGGATGCCATGCGAGCGGACGACAACATTGTCATTTTTGGCGAGGATGTCGGGCTGGCGGGTGGGGTATTCAAGGTGACACCCGGCTTGTACGAGGAATTTGGCGGTTCGCGTGTGCGTGACACCCCGATTTCGGAGCAGGCATTCATCGGCGCGGCACTGGGTGCGGCTATCACGGGGCTGCGCCCGATAGCGGAATTGATGTTCGCCGACTTCATCCCCGTCGCAATGGATCAAATCGTCAATCAAATTGCGAAGTATCGGTACATGAGTGGTGGGCAGTTCGTCATCCCGCTGACCATACGTGCCGCGCAGGGGGCTGGGGCGGGGTTTGGTACGCAGCACTCGCAGTGCGCCGAATCGTGGTTAATGAATCTGCCTGGACTGAAAATCGTCGTACCCGGCACGGTTGCCGATATGTATGGGCTGCTGCGGAGCGCGATTGAAGAGAACAATCCGGTCATCGTCCTGGAGCATAAGGTTCTGTATAACTTTGCCGAAGAGGTGCCTGATCACCTGCCTCACATCCCAATCGGCAAAGCAATTGTGCGACGCACCGGGAAAGATGTGACGGTTGTGGCGACACAGCTGGTCATGCAGCGGTCATTGCAAGCGGCTGAAGTGTTGGCACAGGAAGGGATCGATGTCGAAGTCATTGACCTGCGTACAATGGCACCCCTCGATGAAGCGACACTTTTAGAGTCGCTGGCGAAAACACACCGCTTGATCATCGTTGAAGAAGCGCCACACGCCGGCGGTTGGGGTGGGGACATCGTGTCACTGGCAGCGGATAAGGGTATCTATTGGCTCGATGCCCCGGTGCGGCGGGTGAATATGGGCGGCGCGCTGGTCGCCTACAGTCCGCCATTAGAAGATGAAGTCGTCCCGAATGCCAAGCGCATTGCACAAGCTATCCGTGACCTGATGCTCGAATAAGAACAGGAGTCGACGCCATGCACCTGACTGCCAGTGCCTATTCTTTTGAAGTGCTGCCGCTCGAAGCCTGCCTGTCCATTGTCAAGCATATGGGCTTTGAGAGCGTCGATCTTTCCGGGTTTCACGCACGCGGACGTGCCAGCATCGAACCCGAAGCGATCCGTGCCGATCCGCAGGGACAAGCCGACCGGGTGAAGGCGCTGCTGGATCAATACTCGCTTCATTGCGGTGACTTTTTCCCACAATTTGGCACCGCGCCAGACGATCACTCGCTCAATGATCCCGATCCAGCGGTACGCGAGAGAAATCACGCGCTCATTCGCGCCTGCGCCCAGTTTTGTAAGCTGCTCGGCATCGCTGGAATGACTATTTTGCCGGGTGTGGATCATGCCAGCCGCAAACATGAAGAAAATTTACAGATTTCCGGCACCGAACTGAAACGCGCGACTGAAATTGCGGGCGAGTACGGGATTGCGATACGTTTTGAACCGCATATGGGTTCGGTTGCACCTACACCGGAACTGGCGATCCGTTTAATCGACGAGTTCGCCGCAGATGCGACAATTGCCCTCGACTGCTCGCATTTTATTCTGCAGTATATTCCTATGGATCGTATTTACGCCTGCATTCCGTATACGGGTCATGTCCACGTCCGCCCGGCGCGCGAGGGAAAGTTACAAACGCGCTTTGCGGAAAATACTATTCCGTGGAAAGACGTGATCGACCGCTTGAAAGCGGTTGATTATCAGGGGGCGCTGTCGCTGGAATATGTCTGTGCATCGTGGTTCGATCTGGATCGCTGCGATACCCTTTACGAAACATGGGTCACCCGGGAGGCACTGCTTCCCTACGTACGCAGTTAATGAAATTGTGTGGGGTGCTGCGCCCACTCGACGATCTGCCTGCGCTTCCCATCGCGTTACTCATTGCTGAAACGGTGAATCGACGAGGTGGTATGCACTGCGAAAATGAGCATCGGTTCCGAACCGGTATTTTCGATTGAGTGCCAGGTGGCGGGTGCGATGAAGAGCGCACACCCCTGTTGAATAGGATGAGCCTGTGCCGAGTCCGATTCACCTTCGTAATATAAGCCTGTCCCGGCGATCACATAGGCAATTTCGCACGTCGTTTCATGGTTATGGGTGGGAATTGTGCCGCCTGCATCCACGCGTGCGATCAACGTGTCGAACGCGGGGTGTTCAGGGACGTCGATCCCAGTAAAGCGGGTCATGATCGCTTCGAGGGTTGGGTGAGGTTGCCAGAGCATCGGTTCAAAATCGATCTTCAAACTGTGTGCCATTCGTTGATTACCATTGAAACTGATTCGCACTCAGCACGGTTATAGCGCTGTTGAACGGTTTTGGCGAGAATCGTCTCTGCATCGGGAGACACGCCGATAGGGGCTGAAAGAAGGAAAAGTTGATGTCGTGGCAAAAACCGTTTCCCCTGACCATTCGGGCGATTGAAACCGAGGCGATCCGCGTACCGTTGGATCGGGTTTATAAGGGAAGCAAATACTCGATGCAAAATCGCTGCACCATTATGACCCGAATCCTCACCGATCAAGGGATCACCGGTGAGGTATACACGGGCGATACCGACGAGGAGCAGCCCGTCGTTCGCAAGATTATTCACGAAGAACTTGCCCCCGCCATCATCGGTATGGATGTGTTCAATACCGAAGGCTGTTGGGAAGCGATGAAGCCCGCGACCTACGATATTCTGCGCGACCGGGGCATCGTCATGCAAGCAATTTCGGCGGTTGATACTGCCATTTGGGATACCATCGGCAAGGCGCTGGAGATGCCGCTGTACCGTCTTTGGGGTGGTTTCACCCATCGCCTGCCAATGATCGCCATCGGCGGTTATTATGGACAAACGCACGATGAGCTGGCGCAGGAGGTCGAAGATTACGTCGGTTATGGCGTGATCGGCATGAAATTTAAGGTCGGTGGTTTAAGCCCGGACGAGGACATCGAACGCTTGAAAGTTGCCCGTGAGGTGGGCGGCGCAGATTTTCATCTCATGGTTGATGCCAATCAGGGCTATGACCTGGGGCAGACGATTCGTTTTGCCCGTTTGGCGCACGATGCAGGGATTGCATTGCTGTGGTTCGAGGAACCCGTGCGCTGGTATAACGATAAACGCTGGCTGCGCGATGCCCGGCTGGCGACAGGCATCCCGGTCACGGCAGGACAGAGCGAATATCGGATTGACGGCGTGCGCGATCTCATCGAAGGCGGCTCGATTGATTATTGCAATTTTGACTCCTCGTGGGGTGGCGGCCCAACCATCTGGCGACGTGTCGCCGCGATGTGTGCACTATACGGCGTCAAAATGGCGCATCATGAAGAGGCACAGGTTTCGGCACATCTGCTGGCAAGCATCGCACATGGCATGTATGTGGAATGTTTCCATCGTAAACGCGACCCAATTTTCTGGAGCATTCAGACGACGCCCCCTCCTCTCAAAGAGGGCTACTATACCCTGTCCGATAAACCAGGCTTCGGTATCGAATTCGATACGGATTTTGTCGCGCGCTACCGGGTGGATTAAATCTGATCCATGGCGGGAAGGTTCAACCAGTTGACAGGTCACACGGCGCGATTTGCCTGGCGCTGTGCTCCACGATTACTTTCAAGCTGCCTGGTCCACGGAAAAACACGGCGCGGATGGGGTTTTTGCTACTACAGGATGAGGCAATAAAAAACCCCTCAACCGAACATCAAGAGGTGAATACGCATGTAGCCCTAACGGGTACGCCGCCGTCGCCTAGATATTTCACCGCCTCATTTCGCGTCCGCCGGGTTGCCACAAAGCGTCGCATCAACATTGAACAGCCACAAAAAGCACAGTTACGAATGAAAGCTCAGGAGCTACGTAATCAGGGATTGAGCTATCCAGCGATTGCCAAAGCGCTCGAAATCAGCGTGGGAAGTGTGTGGAACTTGCTGAATGTTTATTAGGCGTTCTCAGCTCTTTCCGCACATGTGTTCTGTTATGGGGTCAAAAAAAATGACCCCATGTGCCTCAGTACGTCACTGTTGTTGAACTGCCCAGGTTGGAGCGTCCTTCTACGCCCAGCATCCACGGATAGCCCGTCGGCGCGTTGTACACCGGCTGGCGCGGCTCCAGATACCACGTCGTCTTCCACAGCGTTGCCCCGTTGGTCAGTTCGTGCGCCTCACCTATCACAAAGTAATCGGCAACATGCCCGCTCTGCGTTTCCGTCACGCGGATCCGGTTGCCCAGGCTCAAGCCCAACTGCGCGTTGTGCTGCCCACCGCCGTTCAGCCCATGACTTTGCACCGTCAGGCTTTGGGCGATACCGCGCGGCTGCGACCGCACCCACAATTCATGCCTGGCGATGGTCTGCGCTTCGGTCAACTTGTCCACCGACGGCAGGTTGATCCGCAGCGTTCGCCGCCCGTAAGCATTCACGCTGGCGGTATCCACCGCAGTCGCTTCCATCTCGCCGCTGTCCACGATCTTGCGCCCGCGCACCTCACAGGTGACGATAATCGCCTCTTTGTTCCCCGTATTGGTGAATGTCAGTGTTGCGCCGCTGGCGTTGGCGTTGATGCTGGCACTCACGCTGCCGTCTTCACACGTCACGTTGGTGACGGTGACATCCTTCGCGCCAATGCGTCTGCCGCTGCCGTCATCATAATTGATCGAGAGCGTCCGGGTGCCGCCGGCATCCACCGGGATGACCGCGTCTTGCAGCGACCAGAGCAGATCCGTCGTTACGGCGCTGGTCGAGCGTGGATGGCAGACGACGCTGACCTCGTTGTGCAGATAGTCCAGCCCGGCATAGGTGTATGCCAGGTCGGTCATGGTGTCGGTGAAGGTCGCCGCCAATGGTGCTGTCCCCAGCAGCAGATGATGGCGATTCCAGAAGATGGCGCGTCCCTCGCGGTCAAAGAAGAAGCGTCCGCGCTCCGCTGCCACGATGTCGCTGATGGCGTGATAGACATCGAAGCTGTCGTGCGGCGCATCCGGCGTGACCGACTGGCGCACCCAGTTATCGCCTGCCTGCCCGAAGCGGAGCGCTCCCGCTTCGAGGTAAGCGAAGGCTGGCGCGGCGAGGCGGGTGGTCATGCCGAGTTCGCTGTTGCCGGCTTTGCCCAGCACCCAGGTTTGCCCGGCGGTGTAGGGATACAGCACCTCATCCACCAGGTCACGGATAATTTCATCCGCCCGCTTGTTTTCCTGCACGGGCAGGCGGGTTTCAGCGGCTTTGAAGAACTGCATTGAGCCGGTGGCAGTGATTTTGACGGTGCGTTTGCCATACTTGCCGACGGCGGGCGTGATGACTTCGAGCCAGCCCGTCCAGTGAGTGCGAACGGTTGTGCCGTCATTCGACTGGATACGCACCGGACGCTGCGGCAGCAGCTTGCCGTACAACGGGCTGAACGAGTTATCCGGTGAGAAACGCTTGTCGCTGTTGTCCAGTTCCAGATCCAGAAAGTGGTTGTCCGCCACCATCCGGTAAGGTTTATTGAAGCCGAGAAACCAGCTTGCCTTGAGAACACGCGCTGACACGTCGTCATACGTGCCGATGTAATCGCCATTGCGATCCCAGTCTATAGTAACTGTCCATGTTGTTGTCATGCTTCCTCCTACTCTTCACTCAAGGAAATATCGGGAACTTCCCACACGCGGACGAAGCCGTCACCTGCTGCCCCTGCCAGCAACCGTCCATCGGGTGACCAGTCCAACGCATATTGGTAATGTAAAAGCGTTTCTGCGACTTCCAAGTCCATATCCATGGCACCAGCTAATATCGTTAGAATATCATCATGTCGAACATCGCAAAGAATCACCCCACTATCTGTATAAATTGCCAACACATCGTTATTCGGATTCCAGGCAACCGTGTAAGATTGTGGGCAATGTTCAAAGTTGTTTTCCTGTTGACTTTCAAGGTTATACGTCCCAGCGCCAGTGGCAATCCAATTGTTGTCTGCACTCCATCGAGCGATACTCGGTGAAGGTACTGTACGATTTAGCGGACTTTCGATCGTATATCCAAAGGTATTTCTGTCCCAAGTTACTAGTCCAATATCACCAACGACAGCCGCAACCTGATAATCTGAAGTGACCGAAAGACTCATAATCCCACTAAAATAACTTGGAGCAAATGGAACTGGCAGCTGCGTCATTTCTGGAGCGGAAGATACGCAGATTCGACATGCGAGCATTGGATCCCATACGCGAATAGTGCTGTCCCAACTGCTGCTCAGCAGATATGGCTGATCGGGAAACCAACCCATTCCCGTTATACAGCAATCATGCTGGCTAAAAGTTCTGATAACCTCGTTCGATGAAAGATCCCAGACCTGAATTTCAGCAGGATACGGCGTCTGTGCTCCTGAACAGCACACCACCAAAAATTCGCCATCTGGACTCCATAGCAGAATCTTGGTCGACGGCAGGCTGGATTGCGAAAGGAACTGAAGTGGCTCTAGTTCAGGCGTATACAGCTCCACCCCCTCATCGTTGCCAACGGCAAGTATCTGTCCATCAGGACTCCATGCAACGGCGCTGGCTCCAATCTGTTCCCAAACTGCGACTGGTTCAACCACATACTCTTGAACGTAACCGTTCGACACAGAACTTACAGAAGCCCATAGTAACACAATGGCTACTTTTTTAATGATCATGATTGTAAGACTACCTCCAACAACATATTCAAAAATGCTTCTACTGACAACGACTGTTCCGTCCTTGAGCCGTCTTCTTCGATTTCCCAAGCAACGGGGAATAGTTGATATTGCGGAGTATTTGTGGTACTGGTATTTACAAATACACTCTCTCCTAAACCCGCTAGCAGAAGTGTCATGACCAAATCTGGAAATATTTCACGAAAATCTCCATAACTAGAGCCTTGACCAACATATCCTTGAATTACGCTTCCGGTCGCATCACCTGCACCATAAATGCTTTCTGCAGTCGGGGGTATCCCAGTTGCGTTAACAAAAGTCGGAAATGTAACTCCATTGATATTCACCGTGCCGTTAGCAATTGCCGTTGAAAGTGGAACACCATATCGCCGTTCAAAGGCACGATCTATTTCATGTACTGACTCGTGGACGATTGTGCCTACCGTTACATCGCTTCCCAAGTAAATGATGTAGCTACTTGGTGACGATATGGTAAGTGGAGCAAGTCCTGTAGCAGCTGTTACATCGGAAGTTTCGTACTCTGCGCCCAGAACCACGCCAATCGCTCCGTGTTCTGAAACATATGTGTCGAAAATTTCCAGAGCATCTGCCTGCGGAGCGACGGTTTCAATATAATCCAGAATCGCTAGATTTGCTGTTGTAAGATTGAGATAACTGTCAATCGTTAAACTTTCATTAGCGCTACGAATATCGCTATATCCAAAGGCAATTTCCAGAGCCCGTTCAAGTTGAGCCGGATTTGTAAACAGGTCTGAGCATGTCATCAATTCAGCGATCTCGTCCGCCTCACTTTGGACACTATCCCGAACATGTTCAGAGGTTGAAACGTAATTCAAGTTTCGCTGTCGGTAACTCAACAAGCCGTAGAGTGCATACGGCAGGTCGGGAACATTGTGCTCGCCCGCATGATACAGCGCCAATGCGTCTGACGCATCCAGCGGTTCATCATCATCACCGAAATACTTGAGTAAGCCAATCCGTTCTAAGCTCGCCAACGCATCAGCTTCCATCTCCGGATCCCGCCCCCATTCAGCAAAGACCTTATTGAAAGCTTCTTCCGGCGATTTGGAAGAACGCAAAGCACCTTTCATGATGTCGGGCTGCTCCTTGAAGCGGCGCTTGATGTCGCCCAGCATGGGGTTATTCATCTCGTCCAGGCGCGGCTGCACATCAATCGGCGTGGGTCGAGAATTCCATCCCGATTTCGCCGTTGGCTTACTCGGCACAAATGCGGGTTTGCTGCCCGAACCCTTGGCATCCGCGCCTTTAGTTTCACCGCCTTGAATTTTGTTGGCGGTTGTTGTTCCAGCGCCCTGCGGCGTGGGCGTGAACCCTGTCTTGCCGTTGACAGGCACTGGGTTCGTCGTCTGTGCCTTGCCCTTCGTCCCCTTGCTGCCGGTGTTACCCGTCTGTGGCGACTTAGCAGGCGCTGGATTCGTCGTCTGTGCTTTGCCTTTCGTCCCCTTGCCGCTTCCGCTACCTGTCTGTGGCGACTTGGCAGGCGCGGGTTTGGGCGGTGGTGGCGGCGCAGGCGGCGTTGGCTTGCTGCCGGTGGTCTTGCCTGTCGTGGTGGTTGTGTTCTTCTTTGCCATTAGAGAGTCTCCTCAACTTACAACTTTTCGTGCATAAGCGGCACCACTACCAGATGTGATAAATTTCGCACATGCGTTCTGTGATGGGGTCAAAAAAAATGACCCCATTTGCCTCAGTACGTCACTGTTGTTGAACTGCCCAGGTTGGAGCGTCCTTCTACGCCCAGCATCCACGGATAGCCCGTCGGCGCGTTGTATACCGGTTTGCGCGGCTCCAGATACCACGTCGTTTTCCACAGCGTTGCGCCGTTCGTCAGCTCATGCGCCTCGCCCATCACAAAGTAGTCGGCAACATGCCCGCTTTGCGTTTCCGTCACACGGATCAGGTTGCCCAGGCTCAAGCCCAACTGCGCGTTGTGCTGCCCGCCGCCATTCAGCCCATGACTTTGTACCGTCAGGCTTTGGGCGATGCCGCGCGGCTGCGACCGCACCCACAATTCATGCCTGGCGATGGTTTGCGCTTCGGGCAGGTTATCCACCGACGGCAGGTTGATCCGCAGCGTTCGCCGTCCGTAACCGTTCACGCTGGCAGTGTCCACCGCGGCGGCTTCCATCTCGCCGTTGTCCACGATCTTGCGCCCGCGCACCTCACAGGTGATGATGATCGCCTCTTTGTTCCCCGTATTGGTGAATGTCAGTGTTGCGCCGCTGGCGTTGGCGCTGATACTGGCGCTCACGCTGCCTTCCTCACACGTCACGTTGGTGACGCTGACATCCTTCGCGCCGATGCGCCTGCCGCTGCCGTCATCATAATTGATCGAGATCGTCCGGGTGCCGCCGGCATCCACCGGGATGACCGCGTCTTCCAGCGACCAGAGCAGATCCGTCGTGACAGCGCTGGTGGAGCGCGGATGGCAGACGACGCTGACCTCGTTGTGCAGATAGTCCAGCCCGGCATAGGTGTATGCCAGGTCGGTCATGGTGTCGGTGAAGCTCGCCGCCAGTGGTGCCGTCCCCAGTAGCAGGTGATGGCGATTCCAGAAGATAGCGCGTCCCTCGCGGTCAAAGAAGAAGCGTCCGCGCTCCGCCGCCACGATGTCGCTGATGGCGTGATAGACATCGAAGCTGTCGTGCGGTGCATCTGGCGTGACCGACTGGCGCACCCAGTTGTCGCCTGCCTGCCCGAAGCGCAGTGCTCCTGCTTCGAGATACGCGAAGGCTGGCGCAGCGAGGTAGGTCGAACTGGACAGTTCGCTGTTGCCGGCTTTGCCCAGCACCCACGTTTGCCCGGCAGTGTAGGGATACAGCACCTCGTCCACCAGGTCACGGATGATCTCATCCGCCCGCTTGTTCTCCTGCACGGGCAGGCGGGTTTCGGCGGCTTTGAAGAACTGCATCGAACCAGTGGCGGTGATTTTGACCGTGCGTTTACCATACTTACCGACGGCGGGCGTGATGGCTTCGAGCCAGCCCGTCCAGTGGGTGCGAACGGTGGTGCCATCATTCGACTGGATACGCACCGGACGCTGCGGCAGCAGCTTGCCATACAGCGGGCTGAACGAGTTGTCGGGCGAATAGCGCTTGTCGCTATTGTCCAACTCTAGGTCGAGAAAGTGATTGTCCGCCAGCGTTCGGTAAGGTTTATTGAAGCCGAGAAACCAGTTTGCCTTAAGAACACGTGTTGACACGTCGTCATACGTGCCGATGTAATCGCCATTACGATCCCAGTCTATGCAGATAGTCCATGTGGTTGACATTTGTTTGTTCCTTTATGATATCTTAAGGTGTTCCCAAAAGACCCCATTCATCTGCACTGATGATATGGAGTTCGTTGCTACCAGGCTCTCCAACGCGGGTGTATGCAACAAATTGCCCATCCGGTGACCAGGCTAGGGAAGACACATTATTAGGATAAACCAAGCGGGGTGCTTCGCTACCATCTACACGGGACAGAAAAACTCCAGGTCCAATTGCCCTTGCGCCTTCTGATAGGAACCACTGGCTGTCTGGCGACCACGCGAAACTATTCATATCCATATAGGTATCCTCAACAATCCATGTCTCGCCAACGCTGTTGGTAATCTGTATTCCGCCTTGAACCATGTAAGCCAAATATTGTCCATCAGGAGAGTAATGTGGCCTCGTCTCATCAATCGTTGTAGTATCTGTGATCATCTGCGTCGTCATTGTCTGCAAGTCAAGCGAATATAGTTCAATACGGGTCTCTCCCTGAATTATACTTTCGTTAGAATAGACAATATGCTGGTCGTCAGGTGCAAATGCGAAACCATGCCAGCTGTTAACGACTGAAATCTCATCTATTTGTCCTGTATCTATCTCAATGCGTAGAAGGTTTTCAGGAATTCCTAGACTAACAGCCCACAAGGTGTTGTCATCTTGCCACACGACTCCGTCGTAATTATCCAGATAATAATTGCCAGTATCAATTTGAGAGAATCCGCGCGTTTCCATATTCAGTAGCCATAGTTGGGGACCATGGCTCTCAAACATAAATGCTAAATACGTACTGTCTGGTGACCATGTGACTGCATCGTATACTCCTCTACCTAATGGCTGTGCTGATTGTTGGGAGAATAAAAGAAGTCCACCACCGATAACTACTACAAAAAGGAAAATCAGACATCCTTTCATGGTTCTATTCTCCAATTCTCGATTGAATCTGAGTAATCCGCTGTTCAAGATATGCTGTTCCACTTGATACCAGGTCAGGATATTCTAGTGCCAACATATACTGCTCTAAAGCTAACTGGTAATACCGAATCGGGTTAACATTTTCTGGATCGCTGGCATCTAATTCGGGTCTGTGAACGCCATTTACAAGATCTTCGGCGATTTGAAAATAAAAATCGCCTGTGTTAGCAAACCCAATAGATGTGATCATTCGTGAAACACTCGTGCTGTTAACGTCGGCGTATTCCAATACATTGATTGAGACCGCCTCCAAGGCATATTGATTTACTACAGCCTGAATGTCTTGTGGTGTTAAGGGATAGTTACTTGGATAAATCGTTTCAATCCCTGTAATCAAATCGACGGCATTTCCTGTTGGATTAGCAAGTGTTACAAACAGATTCTCTAGATTGTCTCCCACTGAACCAGTATTGTCTCCCAATAGATATAACAAATCGTTTGCACTTGCCGTAACCATTGTTTCAGCAAGAAGTAGGCGATTTAGCACTGTAGTCATTAATATCTGTTCAGATAATGATTCCTCATAGGCTAAGTTCACATTTTCTGCATATCCCAACACAATAGAAGCATCATGGGCAGCATACCAGGTTTGGGGTGAAGGATCATTCAGATAATTTAACCAAGTATTAACTGCGGGGTTCGTTCCCCCATATTCATCAAGTCCCGCGACATGAATTAGCCGTGCCTCTTCCATATCACGCATTAATTGTGCATTGACTGCACGCCACCATTCGCTTCCCGGCACATCACTATCAATTGGGTTCAAAACACCTCGTCCCACTTCCCATTCTAAAAAGTCGAGATGACTTTGACCATAACCATAAGGAGTGTTTGCATCGTCAGAGAAACCCAGATTGTGTCCATAAGCTCCATAGAAAACTCTCGTGGCTTCTAATCTGTCGTCAGGAAGTGTTGGGACAGTTGAAGTTGCCCATGCACTGGCGAGCTGAATATAGACTTGTGCTCCCATAGATTGAAAAGTGTAACCCAAATTCTGGATAAACTCTTGAAAACTTTCGGGCTCATTTTCTTCAAATGCAAAACCTTTCAATTGATTGTGAATCGCTCGAATAATCTTTTCGTCGATTTCCGCATTATCATACGAATTCTCAGAATGACTCAAAATACTAGTGCCCTGTAATGAAGCAAGAGCAGCTGAATCCATCTCCGGATCGCGTCCCCATTCAGCAAACAGCTTGTTGAACGCATCTTCAGGCGACTTAGAAGAACGCAATGCGCCTTTCATGATGTCCGGCTGTTCCTTGAAGCGACGCTTGATGTCGCGGAGCATTGGATTATTCATCTCGTCCAGGCGCGGTTGCACATCTATCGGCGTGGGTTGGCTCTTCCAGTCAGACTTAAGAACCGACTTTATTGGTGTAAAATCTGACTTGCTGCTCGAACTCTTCGTACCTGCGCCTTTACCCTCCCCGCCCTGAACGTTCTTGGCAGTGGTTGTTCCAGCGTTTTGCGGCGAGGGCGTGAACCCTGTTTTCCCTTTGACGGGTGCGGTCGTCGCAGGTGCTGGATTCGTGGTCTGCGTCTTGCCCTTCGTCCCCTTGCTGCCGCCACCTGTCTGTGGTGACTTGGCCG
>Ga0224722_1000759_pt1 | contig 18599 bp, 20 predicted proteins | sample Balambano_FR1_Me_FD_161646 | JGI IMG/M metagenome (GOLD analysis project Ga0224722, IMG submission 161646) | Freshwater sediment microbial communities from Lake Towuti, South Sulawesi, Indonesia - Balambano_FR1_MetaG | ecosystem: Environmental > Aquatic > Freshwater > Lake > Sediment | place... | reverse complement strand
CAATAACGGTGTTTTGACCATTTAGGCTTGTCCATTTGAGCCTATTGCTCAGTCTAGTTTCAGAGCATTGACAGGTACTTCATCCCAGGAGTTGACGGTGCGGAGTCGAGCCGTCCAACCTGCGGCAATTTGCTCATCCGTCAGATTGGTCTTAAAAGACTCGTGACAATCCTGAGCCTGTTGTTCGTCGCAGCAGGCAATGCAGGAATACAGCAACCCTGACGGGTCATACTGCTCATTTACCCAAATCACCATGGCAGAATCTCCTGGTCAAGTCCTATGCCTATCGCAGTGTAGCGCAGGATGCTGGGGCAGACATGGAGGCGCAAGTAAGTTGATACGTGTTGATACGAGGCAATTATTCTGCCTGCGATCGCCTGCCTAAAGTGGTCAAGGCAGCTCCAGTTAATCGGCAAATGCGCCATTCTGGCAGTACGGCAGCACCCATACGTTCATAAAAGCCGATCGCCGGGGCATTCCAGTCCAACACACTCCATTCGAGACGACCACAGCCCTCGGCTACGGCTCGTTCAGCTAGGTGGGTTAGCAGAGCTTTGCCTATGCCATTGCCCCGATACTCCGGCAGCACAAAAATATCTTCCAGGTAGATGCCAGGTTTGGTCAAGAAGGTGGAGTAATTGTAGAAAAATAGCACGAAGCCCACGGCTTTTCCCGTATCTGCGGTTTCGGCCAAAATGGCATTAGCGTAGGGACGATCGCCCGTTAGATGGATCTGCAATGCCTCGGCACTGCCTACTACGTCATGGGAAAGTTTCTCATACTCGGCCAGTGCCTGGATTAGACGAAATAAGGTAGGAGCATCAGCGGGTGTAGCAGTGCGCAGTTGAATAGAAACCATAGAGGCGATCGTAAAAGAACAAAGATAGATGCCGAAAAGTCGGTGAGGTGGGCGTTGCTTGGCTGTATTATCTGAGCTTCCTCACCAGAGGTATATTCTATCGAAGACGGTGTGGTGCGATGCGGGAGGAAGAATGACATGACCGCTAATGCCAAGAGGGCTGATGCCATTGATGTGGTGGTGCTGTCCAATGGTCCTGGGGAACTGGCAACCTGGGTGAAGCCAGTAGTGCAAGAGTTACGCCGTCAACTAGGGGACGATCGTACTCAGGTGCGCATTTCTGTGGTGCTGTCTCCCTGTGCCAATGCCAGTGGTCAAGAAGCCCAGATTGCCCAGCGCTACCCAGAGGTCGATCGCGTCCAAGCAGCAGCGCATTTCTTCCCGTTCTTGTTGTGGGGCAAGACCCACGCTGATTGGGACTGGCGTCCCCGCGGTGTAGTCATTTTTCTCGGTGGCGATCAGATCTTTCCAGTCCTCATTGGCAGACGGCTGGGCTACTCCACAGTGATTTATGCTGAATGGGAAGCCCGTTGGCAGCGTTGGGTCGATCGCATTGGGGTTATGAACCCAGCTGTCAAAGCAGCCGTATCACCGCCCTATCGTGCCAAAGTGACAGTAGTAGGCGATTTAATGGCGGAGGCTAGTAACCTGGATCTTGCCCAAAGCGGGCTAGATCTTACTGAGGGCACAGAGTTGATTGGCCTGCTTCCCGGTTCTAAAGCCGCTAAGCTGACGATGGGAGTTCCGCTAGCTCTAGCGATCGCCGAGCACATCCATCGCCAGCGCCCTCAAACACAGTTTGTAATTCCCGTTGCTCCTACTTTAGACTTGCCGACCCTGGCTCACTTTGCCAACCCAACTCATAATCCCATTATTCGCCAACTCAATTGGACACCTGCTGAGCTAGTGCTCCCTAAGGACTCTGCCTTGCCCTACTTAAAAACAGAATCCGGCTTGCATGTGGAACTGTGGACAGCGTTTCCAGCCTATCCTGTGCTGTCTCAGTGCCGCCTGTGCGTGACTACCGTGGGAGCCAATACGGCTGAGCTGGGTGCATTGGCGGTGCCCATGCTGGTGCTATTGCCCACCCAACAACTAGATGCCATGCGCGCCTGGGATGGTTTACCTGGCCTACTAGTCAATTTGCCCGGTGTGGGAGCGCTCATTGCCAAAGTCATTAACAGTCTGGCTTTGCGTCGGTTAGGCTTGCTGGCCTGGCCAAATATCTGGGCAAAAGCCGAGATTGTTCCCGAACTGGTGGGGCAGTTACAGCCCAGTGAGGTGGCTATCCTAGCAGTGGATTACCTTACTCACCCTGAAAAGTTAGAGCAAATGCGCGATCGCCTCCGCCAAGTTCGCGGTCAGCCAGGAGCCGCCCATAACCTCGTCAATCTAGTTCGCGACATATTGAACTAATCCACAATCTGCTTCCCGCTGGTATGGAACTTGATCTTGTTACTATTGGGTGCAACTCTCTGTTAGCAGATTAAAATCTTAGTCTTAATGAAATAATTCATTAGCGTCACGGAATAATTTCTACAGAAGTACCTACCTGCACCAAGTCATAGAGCTCATTAATATCCTGGTTCGTAAGAGCAGGACAACCCAATGTCCAATTAGTCCGATTTTTGATTAAACTATCTTGTCCAGGTGGAACGCCATGAATCCCAATTTCACCTCCAATTCCACTAGAAAAAGGGATTTCTCTCTGCTGTTTCGATCGCCGATGCTTGCACCAAGATTGTGCCGTTGGGTAGTTCAACCAGAGAAACTTTGACCAACTTGGATGAGGATACATGTCCTGAATTTTAAAGATTCCTTCGGGTGTTTTACGATCGCCCTCCCGCTGCTTATCTCCTCGAGGATCACCAAACACAACTGGATAAGCTTTAACAGGCTTCTGATTGTAGTACATTGTCAACCGATGCTTTGATTTTTCGATTAATACTGATATGCCCGATCGTTGAAAATTGCTTGGCAATAGTTCTGTAGCTGGAGTGTTGGCATTCAGAAGTATATTACTTGAAGGTGGCACGTGTAGCACCTCATCAGGTGTGCAGACGATCGGTCTATTATTTGTGCCAGGAAAACCTCGATCAAAGATGGCCCAAGCAAGCCCACCCAAACCAGCAATTAGTCCGACTGATAGTAGCTTGATTCTGTTCAAAGCCTTCGACAACCTGGCGATAGTTCTCTGCTTATCTACATGAGCTCTAGATAGCTTTCCTGAAGGCATCAGAATTTGAAGCAGTAGTTGCAATATTTCGTTAGAGTGAGGCAAACTCTTCCTGAAGAAAGGAAACCAGAAGACGAATTTTCGTAGACAGATGACGATTGACAGGATAAATTACCGAAATTGAAAGTTCTTGGGGAGGATAGTCGGGCATAACAATTTGCAGAAGACCTTGATGCAATTCTCTCTCTACAATGAACCGTGGCAGCAGAGTAATGCCCAATCCACTAATTGCAGCATCACGCAGCACTTCTCCATTATTAGAACACAGGGCTCCGCTAACAGAAACAGTGTGTTCTCCCATGACGCTGAGCAGCGTCCACTGGTCATCCACCGCTAACTGGCCATAGTGCAGGCAGGAGTGCTGTCGCAAGTCATTCGGGTGGGTTGGCGCACTGTGGGTTGCTAAATAACTGGGAGCTGCACACAATACACGAGGCGCAGGTACGAGTGGGTGCACAATTAAGCTAGCACTTTCTTGCGGCTGGGCAATGCGCACAGTGACATCAAAGCCTTCTTCAATGGGGTCAATGAAGCGATCGCTGAGAGTCAGTTGCACTTGCAAATCAGGATACTGCACCAAAAAATCGGCCAGAGCAGGAGCCAGATGCATTGTGCCAAAGGTCATGGGTGCATTGATGCGCAATCGTCCGCGGGGTTCCTCTTGCAATCGGGTAATTGCTTGCTCAGCTTCTTCCAAACTGGCCAAAATTTCGATACAGCGTTCATGGAAAGCCAACCCAGTTTCTGTCGGTATCACAACCCGCGTGCTGCGATGCAGCAGTTGTACGCCCAGTTCATTTTCCAGGGCAATGACCAGCTTGTTGACCTGCGATCGCGATAACCCCATTTCCCGCGCCGCCGCCGCAAACCCCCCGGAATTCACCACCTGAGTAAAGGCTCGAATTGATTCAAACTTATCCATAATGGAAATTGTATCTCTAATCAATACAATACGTCTACAAATTAGAGTATTGTCTTTTATTTTAATTCATTCCATAATCATAGTGTCCCTACAAAAGAGAGGGCATAGAAAAAGGCAAAAGGTAGTTTTGGGATAGAAATTGCTCCCCTTTCCCTTTCTGTCACGGTTCCTTTCTCAACTGGAGGTTTCTCAAATGATTACCTTACGACCCGCACAAGAACGGGGTTCCGCTTACTTTGGTTGGTTGGATAGTCGTCACACTTTCTCCTTCGGTGAGTACTACGATCCTCGCCACATGGGCTTTGCTAATTTGCGTGTCATCAATGAAGACAAAGTCAGCCCTGGACAAGGCTTTTCTACCCACGGCCACCGCGATATGGAAATCATTTCCTATGTTTTGGAGGGTGGGTTAGAGCATAAAGACAGCCTGGGTACAGGTTCAATCATTCGTCCGGGCGATGTGCAGCGCATGTCGGCAGGAACTGGCATCTTGCACAGCGAATATAACGCTTCCAATACTGACCCAGTTCACTTTTTGCAAATCTGGATTTTGCCAGAGGCTAAGGGCATCCAGCCTGGCTACGAGCAAAAGACGTTCACCGATGCTGAAAAGCGTGGCAGGCTACGTTTAGTTGGTTCTCGTGATGGGCGTGATGGCTCGATTACGATTCATCAAAATGTTGACTTATACGCATCCTTGTTGAATCAGGGCGATGAAGTAACCCATACCCTTGCTAAAGGGCGTGTGGCTTGGCTGCAAGTAGCGCGTGGAGCAGTAGAACTGAATGGGCACATGCTCACTGCGGGGGATGGTACAGCTATTGACCAAGAGCCATCTATCACCCTGCGAGGAATGGCCAAGGATGCTGAAGTGCTGCTGTTTGACATGGTGGCGTGATCAGGCAGCATGGTTTGGGTTGACGGGCAATACGGTTGACTTTGCTTGTCAACCCACCTCTTGTAGTCCTCTTTGCTCAAGCACCTATGTTTGATGTGTGTCACATCGCTTAACCGGTAAGTGTACCTACTTTCCACAGTTTGTAATGTTTGATATCTACCCTTACTCTGACATTAAGGAGCATTGCGTATGTCTGCATTCAAGTACAAACGACTCGATAAGCACAACGCTGCTGTCTTGCTAGTTGATCATCAGGCAGGGCTATTTTCTCTGGTAAATGACTTTAGTGCCAGTGAGTTCAGAAATAATGTGCTTGCACTAGCTAATACTGCTAAGTTCTTTAGCTTGCCAACTATTTTGACTACCAGCTTTGAACAAGGTCCTAACGGCCCGATGCTACCAGAAATTAAGGATCTCTTTCCCAATGCACCGTACATTGCTCGTCCCGGCCAAATCAATGCATGGGACAATGAGGATTTTGTCAAAGCTGTGGAAGCAACTGGCAAAAAGCAGTTGATTATCGCTGGGATTGTGACGGATGTCTGTGTGACATTTTGTGCGTTGTCGGCGATCGAAGCAGGCTATGACGTTTTTGTTGTCACAGATGCTTCGGGAACCTTTGATCAGACCTGTCGCTATGCAGCCTGGGATCGAATGTCTCGTGCAGGTGTACAGCTCATTAACTGGTTTAGCGTAGCCTGCGAACTCCATCGCGATTGGCGTAATGACATTCAAGGGTTAGGTAACTTGCTAGCTGGTTACATTCCTGACTACAAAAATCTGATGACTAGCTATCTAGCAACCAAACCTACACCCGTGTGATACGCAGTACTTGTGTAGTGTCTTGATCAGCATAGAATTTTGGATACTTAGATGCATAGGTTGATAGAAGCTCTAACAAGGTTTTGGCTGCAACACTATTGCCGTTAATCAGCTATGAGGCGATCGCGTAGGCGTTGAGGCTCTCCCTGGTCAACAACGCGACCCTGTTCCAGCAAAAAGGCTCCGTCGGCGTAGGCCAGTTCTTCTAGGCGGTGGGTAACCCACAGAGCAGTTAGGTGGCGGTCTTTGACCAAGCGGCTAACTTGGGCAACTAATTCCAGTTGGCTGTCAGGATCGAGGAGGGCAGTGGGTTCATCGAGGAGCAACACCTGGCAACGACGTGCTAGGGCACCCGCGATCGCGACTCGTTGTTTTTGGCCGCCACTGAGCGCGTAAATAGGCCGACGAATCAGACCCAGCAGATTAACAGCACTCAGGGCTTCCTCAACGCGCTGGTGAATTTGGGGTAGGGGCAGGCATTCTTGCACAAGGCCAAAAGCAACATCAGCGCCCACTGTGGGCATTACCAGTTGGTGATCAGGGTTCTGGAAGACAAAGCCGAAGGGCGGCAACGCTTGGATATGACCTGACTGAGGTTGAAGCAATCCTGCTAGCAGGCGAAGCAGCGTAGACTTGCCACTGCCATTCGTCCCTAGCAGCATCCAGAGTTGACCACCTGGTACAGCCAGGGTACAGCCATTCAGCACAGGTTTGTGTTGGTTCCAGCCAAAGTGAAGGTCTTGTACCTGAATCACAGCGGAGTCGGTCTTTGAGGTCATTCGGAGAGGGCAGCCATGAATCCAGGAGGACGACCAGAGGAGGTAGCAGTGCCAGTCTTTTCGGAGAGTTGTACGGCAGCCAGTTCATCACTGAGCAAGGCGATGCGCTTTTCGGGTTGGCGATCGCAGGTAAGTTCTAACACCATGTTGCTGTCAGCTCGTAAGGCATCCAGCAGTTGACGATAGGTGGCCTCGGCGTCTTCCAGCGTTTTCTTCTGTACCGACAGGGTTTGAGGGGTTTCTTTGAAGTAGAGATCGATGATAAACATGCGTAAACTGTCTAGCAAATGGAACGGAAGCACATTTCTGGCGACCGTTTCTAGTATGGCAAATCTCGGCGATTTCTCGCGATCGTTCTGGCTAACTCTGCAAGCCAATTTCTTGTAGGCGCTGTTGTAAGTAGGCTGCTGCGGTAATGGAAGGGAAGGGAAGCTTGCCCGTACGCTGCACACACTGGGGAAGTGGAGTCAGGTCAACCTCTGGACGAGGGTGTACAAAAAACGGCATAGAAAATCGGCGGCGGCGATCGTCTCTAGGATTAACCACTCGGTGGGTAGTGCTTTTTAGCAAGCCATTAGTGAGTTGTTGCAGCATGTCGCCACTGTCTACAATGATTTGCCCTGGCACAGCCCGAACCGGCAGCCAGGTGCCATCTCGCTGAAGCAATTCCAGGCCGTCGTCTGTGGCTTCGCACAACAGAGTAATTAAGTTAATGTCTTCATGGGGGGCAGCGCGGAGGCTGGCAGGATGGGCTTCAGCAGGTACAGCGGGGTAGTGGATGATGCGCAAAATGGTGTCGCCATCTTGCACCATATCGCTGAGTAGGATTTCTGGCTCGTCCAGGTAGAGGGCACAGGCTCGCAGCAGGGCGATCGCGCAGATTTCTAGTTGGGTATAAAGCTGTTGGGTCACCGGATGAAACTCTGGCACCTCGGCAATTTGCACATTGGCAAGGCGCTGGTCTGCCAAAGGATGCCCCGGAGCCAACTCACGCCCAACATGCCAGAATTCCTTCAAATCAGGCACAGGATGATGCTTGGCATGTTCGCGCCCAAACCGGGTAAAGCCCCGCTGGCCATGCAGTTCAGGATATTCATACTGACGTTTGATGGCCTCAGGCAGGTCAAATACCTTAGCCGCAACCTGGTATGCCTGTTTAATTAAGGCAGCGTCTACACCATGATTTACCACGGCAAAAAAGCCAATTTCTTCTAGGGCAGAACCTAGCTGCTGGACGAAGGTTTGGCGATCGGAAGAAGTTCCATAAAAGTCTTGCAAATCCAGGACTGGAATAGTCTGCGCTAAGGACGGCATAGAGCTTGGGGGCGATAGGACACAAAATAAGCTGATTGCATGAGCAGCCACAATTGGCTCTCTTTATTCTCCCTGCTCAACTTCCTTCTGCCCTAATCGCAACAGATTTTTTCTAGAGGCTGTGATCAATTCCAGCTAGAATCCCAACGATGGAAAGCTTACAGCCCCTAGCCTAGTTTTTGAGGCGGGCGCGGTAAGGTCTATGCCTCAGACATTTGACTGTTAATTGATGACGCGCCCTACGGGGCTTTCCAGGTTTTGACGAAGGCAAGAATGGCTTTTCCAGAGGCATGCATGGTCGCCCCATTGACAGCAGCCGTCACCAGAGAATCCAAAACTGGAATTAAGCGAGCCACGTTAACCAAAGTTTTCTCACTGGTTTTGGAAATGAGCTTGATGCCCAAGGTGCGGTTGATATCTGCAAAAACCTTGCTGGGAATGGCCATGAGGGAACGCTTGACGGCCTCTTTGCTGGCGCGGACGCCCAAGTCACCGGCCAGTTCTGCCAGACCAACTCCAGCCGCTGCTGCCAACACCACAGGCTGCATTGCGGGATCAGTCGTGTCAATGTCGTGGATGGTAAGCAGTGCCGCAGACAGCTTGATTTGAGAATAGAAGGAAATCAACAAGTCAGCGGGGATGCCAGCAATGCCTAGCAAGCCATTCCACAAGCCGTGGCCAACAGACCACAGGGTGGACTCGTTGATGGCGTGGGCAGCCATTTTGTCCCGATCGCCCTGCCACTGGGGATCACTGGTAAACGTCAAACCCCACTGGCGGCCTTCATCGATCGCCCGCAGGATAGCTTGGCCGATCGCCGGCAGCTTGGTTAAATTAGCAAAATCCATAGGTAGCGCATCTTAGGAAAAATCTGTCAGATACTATGCTATCGGCTTTTTCAAAGGCTCTGTATGCTAGGTTTCCGAACGTCTAGCGGGGTTACCCGTCACTGCCATTGAGGTGCTGAAAGCCGTGCAAATCGGGCATGGCGCGCAGGTCTGTTTCCGTGTGAAAAGTGAAGTGGCGATGCTCACCTGAAATGTTCCAGGCAGCTTGTACCGGGGCGATCGGGTGGGTGCCATTGTTCAGTTGCTCTAAAATGGGTCGCCAGCGTTGGGTCAGTTGGCTAGCATCTCCAACAAACAGCTTGTGTTTACCTACGTGGACGATCGCATAAATCTTGGCCATAGCCCAGGGCTAATTAACGCTTGTCTCTTATTTTTCACCCTTATAGAGTAATTTTCACTGGCATTGGGCATTTTTATCGCATTGCGCCCATCGTATTCTTCCAGGCCAGCTCTTTACAGAGAATTTCTAGTGCACGGCGATCGGCTCCAGTAAACAGTCCACTGGCCGACACTTCCTGCAACACCTGCTCGGTTAACTGGGCTGCAAACGTGCCACCACAGCGCAACAGATGGCTGTAGTAGCAAAACTGCGGTTGTTCCTGCCGATTTAGATGAAAGCGGTGAATCTCCGCTTCAGAGAGCTTGCAGACATGTGTGTTAAACGGTACAACCACTTTGGGAATGCCGTGTACACCGTAGGTTTGCCCCTGATACATTTCAAATTGCCCAATCAACACAACCCACAGTAGCGTGCGAGTTTCGGTAATGAGGTCGGGGGTGAATACGGGGTCAGGGTCGCTCGACAGGCGTGGGCCCATGTTCAAGAACATGGGATTAAACAGTTGGGAATTGTAAATTAGCCCAACAGCCCAGTGACGTGCATCAGGGTCAAATTGGCGATCGCCTGCATCTAGGCGCACAAAGGAGCCAAACCCATAGTCGTCAGGCTGCGGCGAGAAAGAGCGACTAGTCTGGTCATCAAGCTCCACCACGTAGTCGCAATGGGAATTGGATTTCACAACTTTGCCAAGCCGCATACTTTGTTCCTTTTCTTGCAGAGACGCCGTGCCCACACCCATCGCATCCATCAGAATAGAAGAATAGTTGCGATCTGAACAGGTGTTCTAGGGGCTTTTCCTATGATGCACGGCTTTATCCCGCCAGAGCGATTTTTTGCTTATCTAACCTGGACTGACATTGCGGCCATGCCCGCCAAAGCTGATGTGGTTGTGATTCAGCCGATCGGGGCGATTGAACAGCATGGCCCCCATCTACCCCTGGCAGTGGACGCGGCGATCGCCCAAGCAGTATTAGGCAAAGCTCTGCATCGCCTGCCACCAGGCATTCCAGCCTACGCGCTACCTCCCCTATGCTACGGAAAATCCAACGAGCACTGGCATTTCCCCGGCACTATTACCCTCAGCGCCCAAACCCTAATTGCCCTGTTGATGGAACTGGGTGAAAGTCTGTATCGATCGGGCTTTCGCAAACTGATTTTACTCAATGCCCATGGCGGCCAACCCCAAGTGATGGAAATCGTAGCGCGCGACTTGCACCAGCGCTACACCGATTTCATAGTGTTTCCGCTGTTTGTTTGGCAAGCTCCCCATATTGCCGCGGAACTGCTGACCAAGAAGGAATTGGAATTGGGCATCCATGCAGGCGATGCAGAAACAAGTTTGATGCTATCCATCTTGCCGGAGTCAGTGCGGATGGAGCGTGCCATTACAGAGTATCCCCAGGGGTTACCTCAGCAGAGCTTGCTCAGCCTGGAAGGAAAACTTCCCTTTGCCTGGGTGACCCAAGACATCAGTAAAAGCGGTGTGCTGGGCGATGCGACTGCGGCTACTCAGGCCAAGGGCGATCGTCTGCTAGAATCCCTAGTGCAAGGATGGGTACAGGTTATCACCGACGTTTACCATTTTCGATCGCCACGGCCAGAGCCTTAGGGGTGGCAGCACCCAGATATTTTGAGGCAAGCGCATTGCCAGCTTGGGCGCGTCATCAATTTGTTGCAGCAGCCTTAAATCACAAGCCTTGCCACTCCCACCCTAGTCAATCAGTCTGGAGGCTAAATCTCTTATGCTGACTGATGTGTAGCCGATAATTGATAGGAGGCTCTAAATAACTCAAAGGCCAAACTACTCGAACAAACGAAAGTAGGGATAGCGAACGGGAGTACCCGGCTCTTTCTCCAGGGAAAAATTAATCACTTCCCAGCAGGGCTCTTCTTCGTGGTCAGGACTAAATTCAACTGGAAGACCATACAATTTGGGTCGAGGCGAGTCGGGCTGACCACGCCAACTCGTGTTGCGCTCTAGGTAAGTGCTAATTAGGTCTTTGTAGCGCTTGGCAATGATGACTCGCGTGGCACGGTACCCCTGAGTATAGAGGCGATCGAGGGCTTCGTGAATTTCAAAGCGGATGCCATCGGGATGAGTGTGTTGGCGGTACCACTCATCTTGCCACTGTTTCCAGTGCCGCCCAGATTGCAGGTGAATAAGCTCACCACTTTTGGGATCAGCTTCAAAAGCACCATGACGGGGACAGAGATAGGTGTCCGTTAGGGTAAGCGCTGGAATGGTTTGGCGACAGTGAGGGCACTGAATCTCCGCACCAAAGATGGGATATTGCTGAGCGAGGTTTATCATTGGCAGGCAGGTTTACCGGGTCTCCGTGAATCCGTCATACCAGTGGCTTTATTATAGCGACGGTAGTTTAGCAAAACTTTGGTAGATCTGACGATTCCTGGATTTTCTTAGAGTTATGGGTTGAGGTAAATGATGGGCGAGTTGCGTACAGAGTTGTCAGGGATGGCTGCACCCGATCTGGCTCAGGCAACGTTTGTAGCAGCCAATGCCACGATCGTTGGACAGGTGCAGGTGCGTTCAGGCGTAAGCATTTGGTACCAGGCGGTACTCCGGGGTGACGTGGAAGCGATCGTCGTGGGGGAATACACCAATGTCCAGGATGGGGCGATTTTGCATGGGGATCCTGGTAAGCCAACGATTTTAGATGAGTATGTGACGATCGGCCATCGAGCTGTAGTGCACAGTGCCCATGTGGAACGGGGCTGTTTGATTGGGATTGGGGCGATCGTGCTAGATGGGGTGCGGGTGGGAGCCGGGAGCATCATCGGTGCAGGTGCAGTGGTGACCAAGGATGTGCCGCCGCGATCGCTAGTGGTCGGAATTCCGGGTAAGGTAGTGCGCACGGTCTCCGATGCAGAGGCGGCAGAACTGCTTGAGCATGCTAAGCGCTACGAAAAGCTGGCGCAGGTGCATGCAGGCACTGGTACCGACCTAGGATTTGTCTAGTCTAAGTCGGTCTAACCATGAGTCAGCCACGATCCCCCTTCGCAGCGAGAATTTCATTGCTAATAGTTGCTGTAGAAAACCAACCCCAGATAGTATAAAAGTAGATTATGAGAACCATTCAAAAATCTTTAAATTGAGGGAACACTATGGATATTGATTTGCGTGTTGCTGTTGTATTACTGCCAATTCTTGTGGCAGCAGGCTGGGCTGGTTTTAATATTTTCCAGGCAGCGCTGAAGCAAATCCAAACCTTCTTGTCTAAAAGTTAGACACTGGCCGCTCTAGGGGCTGTTATCAATTCCAGCCAGAATCCTGATGATGGATAAGGTTACAGCCCCTACCCTGGTTTTTGAGGTGAGCCCGATAAGGGATATGCCGCAGACGTTCAACCGTTAACTGATAGCGCGCTCTAAGGTTCAAGGATATTGATAAAGCTGGCGATCGCTCTTACTGGAGCTGATCGCTGCTTTGTTTTAGAAGGGTATTCCACAGCATCTAAGGGGAGAATTTACACCTGGGACTGGGTAATCTTAGGGTAGGTTACGAGAAAGCTGGTGGTGTAGACGTGATCGGGGTTGTTTCACCGGACAGGCAAGTATGGATCATTCACAAGCAATCCAGATGGCCAAGGCAGGGGATCCCGCAGCGATCGCCCAGCTTATGAACCGCACGCTTCAACCTAAAGGCATTCTGGCCAAAGTCAGCCGCAGTGGCGATCGGCTCACCATTGTGCTCGAATCTGAGGCTATGCCTGATGCCCAGATATTAGTCCCCTATTTGCAAGCCAGTCTCACTAAGTTGGCCGCAGCGGGTATTTCTCAAGTGCAAATCCGTGGGTTACAGCGATTTGCAACGCAGCCTGCCTGGGTCAATGCCTTTGAGCTGATACCTCCGGTAACCAACGTTACGGCCATCACGGTGCGATCGCAGCCTGCAACGCCTCACCCTCACCCTGCCCCAGTCGCCAAGCGCAACCCAGGGAGGACTTTGCAAGCGCTGATTTTAGGGGGGGCAGCCGTGCTGCTGATCCTGCTAGGGGCTAACCTGCGCACTCTGGGCGATCGGGTTACGAATAAACCCCAGAATACCGCATCGATTCGCACCACTAGCCCAACGGCAGCAGCCGATGGCTCATTTCGTGCACCCATTATCGATCGACTGAGTGGCATCCCCGTCATTAATGTGAAATTCAATGGTGTTCAGACCTACACCATGATGGTGGATACTGGTGCTAGCCTGACGCTAGTCACAGCGCAAATGGCCTCTGATTTGAACGTAAAACCGGCTGGCAGCGCAGTGTTTCAAACGCCAGGTGGCATGGTGAATCTTGATTGGGGCATGATGGCATCGATCGAGGTAGAAGGAGCTATTATCGGCAATGTTCCTGTGATCATTGGGTTGCCCGACATGCGCGTTGGCTTGCTAGGACAAGACTTTTTGCAACTGTTTGAAATTACCATCCGCGAAGACCACATCGAATTCAAACCCAAGCCAAAACAGCGTGAGAATTCAAAGGTTTAGAAATCAAGGTTTAGAAACCGAAGTAGAGTGCCTCTGCTATCAAGAATCCTTGAGCTTTTGCTGGAAAGCCAAGTTGCAACAATCGTTGTTTGAGGAAGGCTAGTAAGTTGCCTGTAATCGGCTGAGGAGATAATCCCTGGCAGAGATGGGTGGATAGCGGGGTGGTTGCTCTGGGCTTTGGCAGCTTGGCAGACAGGTGATATCACTGTCATCGTTGGGATGGCAGAAAAAGGCAATGGAATAGCGCGATCGCCCAGACCGGGTGGGCAAGCCAACACGATGACGAGTCGAGCAAAATACATCATTCGTCCAGCGCTGCATCAAGTCACCCAAGTTGACGATGACTGTGTTAGGGATTGGGGGTGCAGCTATCCAGTCGCCAGAGGTTGTTTGAATTTCTAGGCCACCGACTGCATCTTGAAATAGCAGGGTAATGCTGCCGTAGTCAGTATGGGCTCCGGCACGAATTTGTCCTAGTTTGGGTTGCTGCTGGGTGGGTGGGTAGTGCAGCAAACGCAGGATGTTGCTGTACTGCCGGTGGGTTGGTAGGAAAAAGTCGGCAGGCAGTTGCAGGGCGATCGCAACTGCCCGTAAAACCCGTTCTTCTAACTGGCAGCAAGATTTGAAAAACTGCCGCATTACAGCTCGAAAGGTAGCATCCTCCGGCAACCACTCGTTAGCTTCAGTGGCATCATCCCACATTTGAATTTCTGGCCCAATGTTGAAGGCTTCCTTCAAGTCCCCAGGTTGGGTCGGATCGAGCCGTTCTCGCTCCACAGCAATGTAACCGCGGTTGCTGGCCGCTTCTGACCAAGCCAGCGATCGCTTTATCGCTGTAGGCAAGGCAAACAGTTGTTGGGTTTGGGCAAATGCCTGGTCTAGCAAACGGGAGTCAAGGCCATGGTGCTGCAAATACAAAAAACCCACCTGATGGCAAGCTGCAAAAATTTCTTGACTAATCTGCTGCTGCTCAGCAAGGCTTTCGCTTTTAGAAAATGCACGAAAGTCAATCACTGGAATAGCATACATTGCACTAGATGTACCCATTCAATAATTTTTTGAGTATAAAAAATAGCATAGCCAGAATCAGAAATACAGTGATGAGAAGAAAATAAACAGTAGTTTCAATTACTCTTTTCTCATTATCAATTTCCTAGAGATGTATAGGCTAGCGTTTGATTCTGGGTGTAGCTGAACAGGCTCCTATCAGGGGGGGCTCAGTTTTCCGTTTGACTGAGTAGTTGACCTCTCCTCCAACCCCTTTCCTGATTTCGACCCCTGCAAGAACTTATTTGATTTAGCCAGCTATTCCAGCTAAGTGTAGTGAAATCTACCAGGGGATGTCTGTCGAATTTATTAGAATCATCAAATTGGATTTACACTCAGTGAAGCTTATTAATTCACGTCCATAGTCGTTTATTTTGGGTGCTAGCAGTGAATCCTAGTTCAGGGATACCCGATTTATGGCTATGGATTGCGGATTGCCTCTCGACAATCGAGCAACGTTGGTAAGTTCTTGACTCACCATTAATTGACTAGCACCCTTTACAACATCGCAGCAGGATTTTGATGATGGAGGCAGAACGCACAGTTTTAGTGGCGACTTACGATGGATATTTGGTTGCTTTGTCGATCGTAGTTGCGGTGCTTGCCTGCTACACAGCGCTTAATCTAGCTGGTCACGCACTTGGGGCAAAGCAATGGTGGCGCAAAGTTTGGTTAGCTTTGGGAGCAGCTACCTTAGGGATGGGCATTTGGGCAATGCATTTTATCGCCATGCTGGCTTACCAGTTGCCCATTCCTGTAGAGTATAACTTGTTGGCTGTATTAGGCGCGTTGGGGTTAGCGATCGCAGCGGCGGCAATTACCCTGCACACTGTTAGCCAACGCAAGCTGGGACTGGGGAAACTGCTGCTGAGGGGTGGATTGATCGGGTTGGCGATCGCGGCGATGCAGTTTACCGGCGTGGCATCTACGAGCCAAAATGCCACCGTTGAATACCAAATTGGCCTAGTTACTCTTGCGGTAAGTCTGTACATTGCTGTATCAATTCTGACTCTGGCATTGCTAGTTAATCTGCGCACGGGTAAACCTATTGTGGCCAGACTGTTTAAACCGGAAAGTGCTGTATTGATGGGCAGTGCCCTTGCAGCCGTCCATTATGTGAGCGATTTGGCTGTGCAGTATCGATCGCTGCCAACCTCTAGCACCGTCATTTCTTCTACCACAGGCAAATCATTCCTGGCTGTGAGCGTCGCCCTTGCAACCATCTTGATTTTTGCGAAGGCATTGATTGTCATGCTAGTTGACTATCGACTGCGTCAGAAAAACGCCCACCTAGAAGCACTACGGCAAAGTGAAGAACGATTTCGTTCCCTGGTACAAAATGCCTCGGACATTATTACCATCCTGGATCGGACAGGCAAAATTGACTACAGCAGCTTATCCGTCCGATCGCTCTTGCAGTATGAGCCTGACCAGTGGATAGGCCAACTAATGCTGACGTTTGTTTACCTAGAGGATCACCCCACGTTTGCTGACCTGTGGGAGTCTGTGCACTACAACCCCAGCACCTGCCCCACAGCAGAACTGCGATTCAAACAAGCAGATGGTGGCTACCGCTACTTTGAAGTGATGATGGCCAATCGCCTCACTGATCCAACGATCCAGGGCATTGTAGCAACGTTACATGACGTCACTCAGCGCAGGCAATCGGACGATTTGCTCCGCCGCTACCAGTTATTGTCAGAAAATACGCAAGATGTCTTGCTATTCCTGCGTCCCAATGGCCAAATTATCGAGGCTAATGCTGCGGCTGAGCGGGTTTACGGGTTCGATCGCCACGAGTTGCTTGACCTCAACATCTTGGAGTTGCAGACTGCCAGTACCCGAGACAGCTTTTTTCGTGAAATCGCTGCTGCATCTGATCGAGCTACATTGTACGTGACTTGCCATCAGCGCAAAGACGGCAGTGAGTTTCCAGCCGAAGTCAGCTTGCAAAAGGCTGTGCTAAGTCAAGAATTAGTGCTGCTGATGATCATTCGAGATGTGAGCGATCGCCAACGTGCTGCTGCCGAGCTGCAATCGCTTTATCAACAACTGAAACAACTTAATGCTGGCCTAGAGCAACAAGTCCAAACCCGCACGGCTGAACTGTCCCAAGCCTTGCAATTTGAAGCATTGCTCAAGCGGATTACTGATAAGGTGCGTGACAGCCTCGACGAAGCTCAAATCCTACAAAGCGCTGTGCGCGAACTAGCTTTGGGATTGGAAGTCTACAGTTGCGACACCGGGCTATACGACCTGGAAAACCGCACGTCCAGAATTTCCTACGAATTTATCTTGGGCAACAGCGTTGCATCAGTAAAGGGAACAACGGCCAATATGACTGACTATACAGATGTCTATCAAGTCTTGCTAACTGGGCAATACCTGCAATTCTGTTGGGTCAATCAATCCCAAGACCGTGTGCGGCCTACACTCGAACCCTATGCCATGCTGGCCTGTCCTCTAATTGACGATCGCGGTGTCTTAGGTGACCTGTGGCTGTATCACGCTGCCAACCGACCTTACCAGCCCAGCGAGATCCGCCTTGTACAGCAGGTAGCCAACCAGTGTGCGATCGCCGTTCGCCAAGCCCGCCTTTACCAAGCTGCCAAAGCCCAACTCAAAGAGCTAGAGCACCTAAACCGCATCAAAGACGAATTTCTGAGTACCGTCTCCCACGAACTTCGTAGTCCTATGGCTAGCATCAAAATGGCCGTACAAATGCTACGGATTACACTCCAAAAAGGGTCAGTAGATCTAGAAGCAGGTTCCATAGCACGCTACTTTCAGATTTTGCAGGAAGAATGTCAGCGGGAAACTAACTTAATCAACAACTTACTCGATTTATCCCGTCTGGAAGCCGAAGCAGAACCCCTCACGCTCACCAGCATTGATCTGAGTTCCTGGTTAACTGGGCTGGTAGAACCGTATCTAGAGCGAGCACGTAGCCATCAACAGCAGTTTCAGCTAATTCTAGCCACTAATCTACCTTCAATCACTAGCGATGAGTCCCTGCTGACCCGTGTGCTGAATGAATTGCTGCATAATGCGTGCAAATACACCCCCCCTGGAGAGTGCATTACCCTGACTGCGATGGTAAACACTGTTGCAGAAACAGAACATCTACCCAAGTTTCCTGCGCCCCTTACGATGTCCCCAAACTTTGTGTATCTGAAGGTTTGCAACTCAGGGGTAGAAATTCCTCCAGAGGAGCACGATCGCATTTTTGACAAGTTCTATCGCATTCCCAATAGCGACCCCTGGAAACATGGGGGAACTGGACTAGGGCTAGCGTTGGTTAAAAAGCTGGTTGAGTATCTGGGTGGCTCTATTTATATGACCAGTGTCGATCGCTGCACCCAATTCACGGTTTGCTTGCCCACAGTGGCTACCAAAACTGTTGATCATCTCTTGTTACCCAAAGCCGCTCAAGAAGCACCCCCTTCCCCCATTGCTTAATGTATTAGAATCATTCTCAAAGTTTTCTTTCTATCTCCGCTAAAGTAGTTTCAGCACTAAACGCGCTGGTGATGATAGAAGCACGAGCGTAGTTATCTTATGTTTTGAGTGACTTACAGACATGGCTATGCAACCTATCTCTTCATCCCCCTCTGCCGCTACCCAACCGACCTCTGGTATGGATGCGCCCAAACACGGATTGCCTGTCACTATCATCACGGGATTTTTGGGCAGCGGCAAAACAACGTTGTTGAACCACATTTTGACTAACCAGCAGGGATTGAAGACGGCAGTGCTGGTGAATGAGTTTGGCGAAATTGGCATTGACAACGAGTTAATTGTCACTAGTAACGAAAACATGGTGGAACTCAGCAATGGCTGCATCTGCTGCACCATCAATAATGATTTGGTAGATGCGGTGTACAGCGTGCTAGAGCGGCAGCAGGCAATTGACTATCTCGTTGTGGAAACGACTGGTTTAGCTGATCCACTGCCAGTTGCCCTCACCTTTTTGGGCACGGAGTTGCGCGATATGACCCGGCTCGATTCCATCATTACAATGGTAGATGCCGAGAAC
>Ga0224722_1000757_pt1 | contig 18619 bp, 17 predicted proteins | sample Balambano_FR1_Me_FD_161646 | JGI IMG/M metagenome (GOLD analysis project Ga0224722, IMG submission 161646) | Freshwater sediment microbial communities from Lake Towuti, South Sulawesi, Indonesia - Balambano_FR1_MetaG | ecosystem: Environmental > Aquatic > Freshwater > Lake > Sediment | place... | reverse complement strand
GCCATCACCGGCACGGGTTCTGCCGCGCGGCCAAAATTGTAGACGAGGCTCGCCAGCACCGAATGGGTGACGAAATGGGTGTCGATCGGCAGCCCGTTCACGCTTTCCATCTCGAACCCGTCGATCACGAAATAGCGGTACTTGACCCCGAGATCGAGATTGTCGTTCACCGCGAACCGGAAGCCGCCGAGCAGCTGCCATGCGAAATCGGTGGTGTTGTCGTCGATCACCGCGGTGGCGGTGCCGGGCAGGCTGACCGGAAGGTCGAGGTTGGCAACGCCCACCCCGCCGCCGGCGAACAGCTGGAAGCCGCCATCCTTGCCGAAGTCGATCAGGCCGTTGAGCATCCCGCTCCACACCGCGACATTGTCGTCGCTTTCGAACGGCGCCAGCAGCGGCACCGGAATGCCCGCTGCCAGATCGGAATTGACGATGGTGACGGTGTCGATCGCGGCGCGCTTGTAGGCAGCTTCGGCTTCGATCCGGACCGGCCCGAAATCATAGCCGATCACGGCATCGACGTCGAAACCCGTATTGGTGTCGATGAAGGCGCCGTTGGTCTGCGGATCAGTATCGGCCAGATCGACATCGACCTGATCCTCGAACAGCACGCCGCCGTCGATCCCGATATAGACTTCGCCGTCGCGCGCCTGCGCGGGCGTGGCCACGACAGCTGCGACGCCGGCCATAAGAATTGCGGTTCTTTTCATGATCGTCCCCTCGTGAGTGATCCGAGACCGGGCTTAGGAAGCAAGCGTGGCAAAGGTATGACAATCGTATGTTGGCTTCGCGCGATTGCCAATCGCGCCGGGCAAAGGCATGACATGCCTGCGAATGCTCAGCAGCCCGGCACACGGGCGCGGGCGCCAAGGAGAGAGATGATCATGGCCGCAGCAAGGCTAGGGGCAATGCAGGACTGGACCATGCGGGTGACCGCGGTGATCGATCACGCCGCGCGCGAGGCACCCACGCGTGAGATCGTCAGCCGCTGGGCCGATGGCAGCGAAACCCGCACCAACTGGGCAGCGATCCGCCGCGATGCGCTGAAGATGGCGCAGGCGCTCCAGCGGCTCGGCCTGAAGCCCGGCGACAAGGTCGCGAGCCTTGCCATGAACCACGCGCGCCACCTCGTCAGCTGGTACGGCGTGGCGGGCATGGGCGGGGTGCTGCACACGGTGAACCCACGGCTGTTCGACGACCAGCTTGAATATATCGTCAATCACGCAGAAGACCGCGTGCTGTGCTACGATGCGGCGTTCCAGCCGATCGTCGACCGGATGCGCAGCCGCTGGCCGAGCGTCGAGCATTACATCTGCTACGATTCCAGCGCGCACACCCCCGCCTTCGAGGACTGGATCGGGGCCGAGGACGGCGATTTCGAATGGGTGACCGGGGCGGAAAGCGACCCTTGCATGATCTGCTACACCAGCGGGACCACCGGCAATCCCAAGGGCGTGCAATACGAGCACCGCTCGACCGTGCTGCACGCGATGGCGGGGCTTCAACCGGCGGCGTTCAATTTCTCCAGCGCCTCGGTGATGCTCCCTGTCGTGCCGATGTTCCACGCGGCGAGCTGGGGCCTGCCTTACGCGGGGGCGATGGCGGGGATCAAGTTCGTGTTCTCGGCGGTCAATGATCCGGCGGTGCTGCACGATCTGATGCTGCGCGAGGGCGTGACCGATTCGGCGGGCGTGCCGACGGTGTGGCTCGCGCATTTCCAGTATTGCGATGCCAATGGCCTCGACCTGCCGCCATTGAAGGCCGCCACTATCGGCGGATCGGCCGCGCCGCGCTTCATGATCGAGCGGCTGCTGAGGAACGGCACAAGGGTCCAGCACGCGTGGGGTATGACCGAGACCTCGCCGATCGGCACGGTCGGCGGGCCGACCTGGGACTGGGACAGCCTCAGCCTGGAGGAGAAGGTCGAGAAAACCGCGATGCAGGGCCGCCCGATCTTCGGGGTAGAGCTGCGCACCGTGGCGCTTGACGACATGGTGACCGAACTGCCGCGCGACGGGGTGACCAGCGGCGCGCTGCAAATTCGCGGGCCGTGGGTGATCAAGCGCTATTTCAAGGCCGAGGCCGACGCGGTCAATAACGAGGGCTGGTTCGACACCGGCGATGTCGGGATCATCCACCCCGACGGCACCTTGCAACTGACCGACCGCACCAAGGACGTGATCAAGTCGGGGGGCGAATGGATCAGCTCGGTCGAGCTCGAGAACGCCGCCTGCGGGCATCCGGCGGTGGCCGAGGCCGCCTGCATCGGCGTCCCTCATCCCAAGTGGGACGAGCGCCCGGTGCTGTTCGTCGTCCGAAAGTCCGGGGCGGAGTGCTGCGCCGATGACATCGTCGAGCACCTGAAGCCGATCGTCGCCAAGTGGTGGCTGCCCGACGCGGTCGAATTCGTCGACGACATCCCCCACACCGCGACCGGGAAGATCAGCAAGAAGGATTTGCGCGAGCGGTTTAGCGATTACCGACTGTCGGATTGAGCGATTGAATTGTGAGTCCTCGCGTAGGCGGGGACCTCGTGCGACAGAGTGCTTCAACGCCTGAGACCCACGCCTTCGCGGGGGATCATGTTGGGATTAAGCAATGACCGAAACCTATATCGACCCATCGCCCGCCAACTTCCAGGCCTTCAAGGATCTGCCGCGCGACACGCCGATCCATATGCTCAACCTGTTGCTCTATCGCGACTTCGCCCAGTATCCTGAGAACCACGAGCACGCAGGCAAGGGGTGGAGCGGGCGGCGGGCCTATGAGGAATACGGGGCGACCAGCGGTCCGATCTTCCGCTTGGTAGGCGGCAGCATTGTGTGGCGCGGGCGGTTCGAGACGATGGTGACCGGGCCGCAGGTGCGGGAATGGCACCACGGCTTCGTCGCGCAATATCCCAACGCTGGGGCGTTCTTCGCGATGTTGAAAGACCCGGAGTATCAGAAGGCCGTGGTCAACCGCACCGCCGCGCTGGCCGACAGCCGCCTGATCCGCTTCGCTCCGGGTGAGGTTGGGGAGGGGTTTGGGTAGGTCACAACAACCGCATCTGTCCATCGACCTCCGGCGCGCGGAACCGTGAGCAATCGAGTTCGAAGTGTGCCTTTTCTATCCCCGCGCGCTTGCACGCCAACCGGAAACGCGCGCGGATCAGGTCCGCCCACACGCCCTGCGGGTTGAAGCGGCTGTGGAAGTTCGGATCATTGTCGCGCCCGCCGCGCATCTCTCTGACAATGCTCATCACCTTCCCCGCACGCTTGGGGTAGTGGACGGCGAGCCATTCGCGGAACAGGGGCGCGACCTCGTGGGGGAGGCGCAGGCGAATCCAGCCGACGCTCCTGACCCCCAACTGCGCCACGCGGGCGATGATGGCTTCGAGGAATTCATCGGTGATTGCCGGGATGATCGGCGAGATCGAGCAATGCACCGGTACGCCTATCTCCACCAGCTTTCCCAGCGCAAACAATCGTTTGGAAGGCGCAGCGCAGCGCGGTTCGAGCTTGGCCGACAAGACGGAATCGAGCGTTGTGACCGAAATCGCCACCGCCACCAGCCGCTCGCGCGCCAGCTCGGCGAGCAGGTCGGCATCATCGAGCACCCGGTCGGACTTGGTGGTGATCGTGACCGGGTGACGCGCCTCCAGACACACCTCCAACAGCGCGCGGGTAATCCGGTAGGTGCGCTCGATCGGCTGGTAGGGATCGGTGTTGGTCCCCATCGCGATCGGCTTGGGGGTGTAGCCGCGCTTCGTCAGCGTCTTGCGGAGCAGCGCGGCCGCATCGGGCTTGGCAAACAGCTGCGTCTCGAAGTCCAACCCCGGCGAGAGATCGTGATAGGCATGGGTGGGCCGCGCAAAGCAGTAGACGCAGCCATGCTCGCACCCGCGATAGGCATTGACCGAGCGATCGAACGGCACATCGGGCGAAGTGTTGAAGGTAAGGATCGACTTGGGCCGCTCCTCGGTCACGGTGGTGCGCAAGCGGACGGGCGGGCCGCCGACCGCCTGCACATGGTCACGCCAGTCGCCGTCGATCTCACGCTCGGCCAGTCCGAAGCGGGTGGGGACCTGCCCCGATTGCGCCCCGCGCCCCTTTATGCCCGAATGTTTCACGTGAAACATTTAGAGAACAAATGCACGGCTGCCAAGCCCCGTCGGGCTGCCTCAAACCTCTTTCAGCCGCGGCATTAGCTCGACGAAATTGCAGGGCCGGTTGCGGCTGTCGAGCTGTTCGGCGAGGATCCCGTCCCACCCGTCCTTGACCGCGCCGTTCGATCCGGGCAGCGCGAAGATATAGGTGCCGCGCGCCACGATCGCGCAGGCGCGCGATTGCACCGTGCTGGTGCCGATGGTTGCAAAGCTGAGCCACCGGAACAGCTCGCCAAAGCCGGGGATGTCGCGCGCGCCGTCGATCCGCGCCAGTGCCTCGGGGGTGACATCGCGGCCGGTGAGCCCGGTGCCGCCGGTACTGACCACGGCGTCGATCAGCGGATCGTCGATCCACGCCTCGAACTGCGCGGCAAGCGCGCCGGCATCGTCCCTGAGGATCAGCCGCGCGGCGAGATTGTGGCCCGCGGCCCTGACCCGCTCCGCCAGGATATCGCCTGAACTGTCGGTCTCCGGCGTGCGGGTGTCCGACACGGTCAGGACCGCGATATTGATCGGTTGAAACGCCCGCGCGGTGTCGATCGCCAATTCCTGTCCCCTAGGGCTCCAGCCGGGCCGAGCGAAGGGTAGCAGGTTGCGGGAATTGCGGCCAGAGCCCCTGCGCCAGCGCGCGGCGGCTGGGCGAGGGTGTGCCCGCGGCGCGTTCATACATCCAGTAATTGCGCATCACGATCGCGACATAGCCGCGGGTTTCCCAGTAGGGAATTGATTCCATCCACAACAGCGGATCGTTCTGGTCGTTGATCTCGACATTCCATCGCCCCACCGGAGTGAGCCCGGCGTTGTAGGCGGCCATGATCTTCGGCAGCGCGCCGCCGGTTGCGGGCGAATCGCGCAGCATTTGAAGGTGGCGCTGGCCGTAGGCGAGGTTGACCTCGGGATCGCTCAGATCGGCGTAACCGGCACCAAGGCTGAGTCGGCTCGAATGGTCGCGCGCGGTGCCGGGCATGATCTGCATGAGCCCGCGGGCATTGGCGGGGCTGACGGCGTTGGCGCGGAAGTTCGATTCCTGCAGGGCATGGGCAAAGGCGAGCGAGGGATCGACCTGCCAGCCGCCGACCGGCTGCCAATAGGCCACCGGAAAGCGCAAGGCGGGATCGCTGCTGACGCCGTAAGGGGCATTGTGCGCCATGAACAGCTGGGTCGCAGGCAGGCCGAGTTCCCGCGCGAGCCGCGACAGCGCGCCGAACTGGCTGGCCGGACCGATTCGCGCTTCGTGGCGCAGCACTTCGTCGGCAAGGCCGGGGCGTCCGATCTCGATCAGTGCGGCGGCCACCCGGACATTGGAGCGCTGGCTGAGCAGCGCCCAATCGGACGCATCGAGGCGCTGCGGCGGGGCGTGGGCGGGCAGCTCGATCCCGAGCTGATCGGCGGCCAGCATGCCATAGAGCGTCTCGTGCATCTGCGCGGCGGCGGAGAGGTGCTGCTGGGCCTGCCCCGGCTCGCGGCACCGCACCGCGGCACGGTGGGCCCAGTAGTGCCCGGCAGCGGCCAGTTCGACATTCGAGGCCCGCCCGGCGGTGCGCGCAAACGCCTCGGCGGCAAGCGCGCAATAGCCCAGCCGCCACGCCGCCAGCCCTTCGACCCAGGCACCTTCGGCGACCCATTCGCCCGAGCCTTCGGCGACCTTGCGCGCCAGTTCGAGCGCGGCGGCATCGGCGTTCTCGATATAGTGGCTCCATGCGACCCGCTGGCGCCATTCGGCGCGGGCATCGCCTGAAAGCAGCGGGTCGACCTCATCGAGCATCCGCTGCGCTTCCAAGGGGTTGTCGTCCTTGATCGCGGCAAGGATCGCGGCGCTGGTCGCGGACGGCATCGAACCGTCGCCGACCGGGCGCGGCAGGATTCGCTTGGGGGCGTGCGGCTGGCGGGCAAAGCCCTGTTCGTACGGCAGTGCAGGAAGGTATTCGACCCCGCGCGCCGCCCCCATCCGCGCCAGCTGTTCGGCCTGCGGCAGATCGGTGCCGCCCGCGAACCAGGCGACGATCGCTTCTGCGGAAACCTTGGGGCTGTCCGCGTGGGTATAATATTCGGCGCGTGCGGTCTGGGTCAGCACGCCGTCGGGGCGCTGCGCCAGCAGGCTTTCGAGCGCGTCCCACTGGTGCCCATCGAGCGCCGCGAACACCGCGCGGTAATGGGCTTGATCGGCGGGGGAGAGCACCGGGGCGATCGCGCCGCTGGCGGTATCCTGACCGTCCCAGCGCGCCACCAGTTCGCCGGATTGCGCCGCCGCCGGTACCGCGACGCCCGCCAGCGCGGCGGCCAGCAACGGCAGCCCGCCTGCCGCTGCCAGAGTGCCGATGCGCTTCAATCCGTACCCGACCATTCGATCCATCTCCGCCAGAACCGCGCCTTCAACTGCGGCAGGTTCATCATCGCCTCGAGCGTCTCGCTCGCCATGGCGGGAACCTTGCCCGCCGCATGGTTGATTTCCCGTAAATCATGGGCTTGGCCCGTGCCAAGCAGCGGCGCCAGCGCCGTCCCCAACAGCAGCAGCCGCTGCGGGCGCACCAGCGCGAGGTGATGGCGCATGACCGCGTCGAGCCCGCGCGCCGTGGCATCGGCCAGATCGGCAAGCGGGGTGTGGCACGGCAGCGCGGCGGCGATATATACCGCCTGCTTGTCAAACCCCATCGCCGCGATAATCGCGTCGAGCAGCCGTCCCTGCTGCCCGCCAAGCAGCTGATCGCGATCGCTTTCTTCGGGCTGCGGCACCAGCACCATCAGCGCCGCCCCGGCCTCGCCGCGCGGCGGCACGCGCGCAAACCCGCCGGGGGACGCAAGGTCGGGGGTTTCCATCCACCAGCGCCGGAACGCAGCAAGATCGCCCGTCAGCGGGTCGCCCAGCCAGTCGCGGCGCGGCGGGGCGGGTAACGCTGCCTGAGCCATGTTGGGGGTAGCAGCTGGCGGTCCGGAAGAGCGGGGCGGAGCGGGCGCGTTCGTCGCCGCCTTCTCGATCCTCGCCGCCGCCGCACTGGCAGGCGCGGCCAGCCATGCGCACGCATCATCGGCAAAATCGCAATCAACCCCGGCCATCTGCCACCAGGCCAGTGCGCTCTTGACTTCGTGCGCAAGGGAGGGGTCGGCCAGGCTCATCGGGAGATCACGCTATCCAATGCGGCTCTTGACTGTCCGGGAGCCTGTTAGCAAGTGAACGCACAAGGCATATCGTCAGGCTGTGCGGAGCGCGCGGCAAAACCAACAAGGATCAGGAACCCGCGATGAGCGAACGTGAATCAATGCCCTGCGACGTGGTGATCGTCGGCGGCGGCCCGGCGGGGCTGTCGGCTGCGATCAGGCTTAAGCAGATCAACCCCGAGCTCGAAGTGATCGTGCTGGAAAAGGGTTCCGAGATCGGCGCGCATATCCTCTCGGGCGCGGTGGTCGATCCCAAGGCGCTGGACGAGCTGCTGCCCAAATGGCGCGAGCAGGGGTGTCCGATGGCCGAGACCCCGGTGACCGACAACTGGCACTGGGTGCTCTCCAAGACCGGCAAGACCCCGCTCCCCCACGCGTTGATGCCGCCGCTGATGAGCAACCATGGCTGCTACACCGGCAGCCTCGGCAACATGACCCGATGGCTTGCCGAACAGGCCGAGGGGCTGGGGGTGATGGTGTTCCCGGGTTTCCCGGCGGCGGAGGTGATGTTCGATGAAAGCGGCGCGGTCGCGGGCGTGATCACGCAAGATATGGGCGTTGCCGCCGATGGCAGCCACAAGGGTGACTATCAGCCCGGCATGGAGATTCACGCCAAGTATACTTTGTTTGCCGAAGGCGCGCGCGGCAACCTCACCAAGCGGATGAAGGCGAAGTACGACCTTGAGGCCAATTGCTGCCCACAGGTCTATGGCCTCGGCATTAAAGAGTTGTGGGACATCGATCCCAAGAAGCACAAGCCCGGCCGCGTGATCCACACGCAGGGCTGGCCGCTCACGGAAAGCGACAGCTGGGGCGGGGGCTTCCTCTACCATCAGGCGAACGGGCAGGTGGCCTTGGGCTTTGTGACCGCGCTCGATTACAGGAACCCGTGGGTCTCGCCCTATCAGGAATTCCAGCGCTGGAAGCAGCACCCGGCAATCCGCGAATATCTCGAAGGCGGCAAGCGCGTGTCCTATGGCGCGCGGGCGATCAACGAGGGCGGGTGGCAGTCGGTGCCCAAGCTCGCTTTCCCCGGCGGCGCGCTGATCGGCTGCGCGGCGGGCTTTGTGAACGTGCCGCGCATCAAGGGCAGCCACACCGCGATGAAAAGCGGAATGCTGGCCGCCGAAAGCATCGCGGCGGCGATTGCGGCGGGCCATGCCAACACCGAACTGTCGGATTACGACGCGGCGGTGCGCTCCAGCTGGATCGCGGACGAGCTGAAGCTGGTGCAGAACGCCCAGCCTGCGGTCGCCAAGTTTGGCGGCGACATCGGCACCGCGCTTGCGGGCATCGATATGTGGATGCGCACATTGAAGATCGGCCTGCCGATCAGCATGAAGCACAAGCCCGACTATGCCTATACCGGCCGCGCCGATCTCTACCCGAAGATCGACTACCCCAAGCCCGATGGCCTGATCACTTTCGACCGCCTCACCAACGTCGCCTACAGCTACACCAACCACGCCGAGGACCAGCCGGTCCACCTTCAGGTGAAAGACTTGGAGCTCCAGAAGGCGAGCGAGCTGGCTGTGTTCGGCGGGCCATCTGCACGCTATTGCCCAGCGGGGGTTTATGAATGGCTGACCGACGAGGCGACTGGCGCGGCGAAGTTCCAGATCAACTCGCAGAACTGCGTCCACTGCAAGACCTGCGACATCAAGGACCCCAATCAGAACATCAACTGGGTGACGCCCGAAGGTGGCGGCGGGCCGAACTATCCGAACATGTGATCGCTTATCCTCCCCGGAACGGGGAGGGGGACCACGAAGTGGTGGAGGGGATATGCCCCAGGCGCAGTCCCCGGCGGAGAGTCCCCTCCGTCAGTCGCTAGCGCGACTGCCACCTCCCCGATGCGGGGAGGATTGAATGCGCGAAACCGCCACAGAGATTGGATACGCCAAGATCAACCTCGCGCTCCATGTCCGTAAAGTGCGGGAGGACGGGTATCACGAACTCGAGACCTTGTTCGCCTTCGTCGATGCGGGCGATGTGCTGACGGCGAGGCCGGCCGCGCAGGATAGTTTCACCACGCTGGGTGAGTTTGCGGGTGGGTTAGACAACCCGTTTGACAACCTCGTCGCCCGAGCGCTCAATGCCCTCCCGCGCCCGCAAGGGCTTGCGGTGGCGCTGGAGAAGAACCTCCCCGTCGCGGCTGGCCTCGGCGGCGGGTCGGCGGATGCGGGGGCGGTGTTCCGCATCGTCGAGGCGCTCCACGGCCTGCCGGATGACTGGCAGACGCGCGCGGCCAAACTCGGCGCGGATGTGCCCGCCTGCGTGCTCAGCCGCACCCATATCGGCCTTGGCACCGGGACCGAGCAGCTTGCGGTCGAGGACGATCTCGCCGGAACCCCCGTCCTGCTGGTCAACCCGCGCGTGCCGCTTTCGACCGGTCCGGTGTTCAAGGCCTGGGATGGGGTGGACAGGGGCGCGCTCCCCCAAGGCCCCGCCAGCCGGATCGCAAGAGAAGGGCGCAACGACCTCGAAATCCCCGCCATTTCGCTGTGCCCGGTAATCGCCGAGGTGCTGGCGGCTCTCCAACAGACCAACCCATGGCTCGCCCGCATGTCGGGCTCGGGAGCGACCTGCTTTGCGCTCTACGACACCCTTGAAGCGCGCGATGCGGCGGCGACGGCCATGCCTGCCGGGTGGTGGACGATGACCGGGCGGCTGCGGTGAGCGAGACCTACCGCCAGATCGGCACGCCCACTCCCGGCGGGATCGTGCTCGTCGCCGACCACGCCTCCAACGCCGTCCCCGCCGATATCGACTTGCGGATCCCCGAACGCCTGCTCCACGAACATATCGCCCTCGATATCGGCACCGAGGCGATCGCCGGATTGCTGGCGAGGGACCACGCCATCCCCGCCCACATCGCCGCCGTCAGCCGCCTCGTGTGCGACCTGAACCGCGAGGAGGATGCCCCCGGCCTTGTCCCGACCGAGAGCGACGGTCACCCGATCCCCGGCAATGACGGCACGGACAGGGAAGTGCGCCTCGCCCGCTTCCACCGTCCCTATCACATGGCGCTGGGGCAGTGGCTGGACGCGGCCCGGCCGGGCCTGATCCTCTCGCTCCATAGCTTCACCCCGCGCCTTGCCACCTCCGACGCCGCGCGGCCGTGGCAGGTGGGGGTGCTCTACAATGCGGACGAACGCGCCGCCCGCATCGCCATTCCCCTGCTCGAAGCCGAGGGGCTGATGGTGGGCGACAATCTCCCCTATTCCGGGCGCGATCTCAATTACACCATGAACCGCCATGCCGAAGCCAAGGGCCGCGCCTATCTGGGGATCGAGCTGCGCCACGACCTCGCCCGGACCCCCGCCGACCACGCCCGCTGGGCGGCGCTGCTCGCTGATATTGCACGCAGGGTTGCGCTGGCGCTCGCCTAGGGGCAGGGGACATGTCGCACAGTGCCATCTTCGGGAAATCTTATGTCGCGCAGCTTTGACAAGTCCAGGCTCCCCAGCCGCCACGTCTCGGTCGGTCCCGAGCGCGCGCCGCACCGGTCCTACTACTATGCGATGGGCATGACCGAGGCCGAGATTACGCGGCCCTTCGTCGGCATCGCGAGTGCAGGCAACGACAGCGCGCCGTGCAACACCACCTTGAACGCGCAGGCCGATATCTGCCGCGAGGGCGTGATCGCGGGCGGGGGCACGCCGCGCCGGTTCAACACGATCACCGTCACCGACGGGATTGCGATGGGCCATCAGGGCATGAAAAGCTCGCTCGTCAGCCGCGAGGTGATCGCCGATTCGATCGAGCTGTCGATGCGCGGGCACTGCTACGACGCGCTGGTCGGGTTCGCGGGCTGCGACAAGAGCCTGCCGGGGATGATGATGGCGATGCTGCGGCTCAACGTGCCGTCGATCTTCGTCTATGGCGGCTCGATCCTGCCGGGCACCTTCAGCGGGCGCGATGTGACTGTGGTCGATGTGTTCGAGGCGGTCGGGCAGCATGCGGCCGGCAACTGCCCGCTTGCCGAGCTGATCGCGCTCGAAAAGGTCGCCTGTCCCGGCCACGGCGCGTGCGGCGGGCAGTTCACCGCCAACACCATGGCCTGCGTCGGGGAAGCAATCGGATTGTCGCTGCCCAACAGCAACATGGCCCCGGCACCTTACACTTCGCGCGAAGAAATCGCGCGGGCGGCGGGGACGCAGGTGATGGCGCTGCTCGAAGCCAATTTGCGCCCCCGCGATATTTGCACCAGGGCCGCCTTCGAAAACGCCGCGCGCGTGGTCGCGGCCACCGGCGGCTCGACCAATGCCGCCCTCCACCTGCCCGCAATGGCGAGCGAATGCGGGATCGATTTCGACCTGTTCGATGTGGCGGAAATATTCAAATCAACGCCTTATATCGCAGACCTTAAACCCGGCGGGAAGTATGTCGCCAAGGACATGCACGAGGCGGGCGGGGTCTATATGGCAATGAAGACGCTGCTTGATGGCGGATTCCTCGATCCGACCCCAATCACCGTCACCGGCCGGACCATCGGCGAGAACCTCGAAGAGATCGCCTGGAACCCCGACCAGAAGGTGTTCTATGACGTGAAAGCCCCGATCACGCCCACGGGCGGGGTGGTGGGGCTGAAGGGCTCGCTCGCCCCCGACGGCGCGATCGTCAAGGTCGCGGGGATGGCGCGGCTCCAGTTCAGCGGCCCGGCGCGGGTGTTCGATTGCGAGGAGGACGCCTTCGCTGCGGTCGAGCGCCGCGACATTGCCGAGGGCTGCGTGATCGTGATCCGCTACGAAGGCCCCAAGGGCGGCCCCGGAATGCGCGAGATGCTGTCGACCACCGCCGCGCTCTACGGCCTTGGCATGGGCGAGAAGGTCGCGCTGATCACTGACGGGCGGTTTTCGGGCGCCACCAGAGGCTTTTGCATCGGCCATGTTTGCCCCGAAGCCGCCGACGGCGGCCCGATTGCGCTGGTCGAAGATGGCGACACCATCACCATCGACGCCGAGGCGGGCACCATCGAGCTCGCTGTCGACGAGGCCGTGCTGGCAACCCGCCGCGCCGCATGGCAGCCGCGGCGCAACGATTATCAGGCGGGCGCGCTGTGGCGCTATGCGCAGGTGGTCGGCCCGGCCCGCTACGGCGCGATCACCCACCCGGGCGCGAAGGCGGAAACCCATGTGTTTGCGGATATCTAGCGCGCTTGCCGGGCTGCTGGGGCTGGCCGGATGCGCGGCCGAAAGCCCGCCGCCGCCGGGCGACAAGATCGATTGCGCGATCGGCGCGGGCGCGGATTTTGCGCCGTTGTGCACCCTCGAACGGGTGCCGGGGAGCGACGAGATCGTGCTCCACCACCCCGATGGCGGGTTCCGGCGGTTGATTCGCGATCCCGCCTCGGGCGCGCTCGCGCCGGGCGACGGGGCCGAGCCGCTGGTGCGCGCGCCGCAGACGGGCGCCATCGCCGCCTTCGCGATCGGTGCGGACCGCTACCGGGTTCCGCTGGCGTTGCTCGATCCGCCCGCACCGTGAGCGCGGCGCAGGTTCTCACCGCCGCCCAGATGCGCGCCGCCGAACAGGCGCTGTTCGATGCAGGGACTTCGGTGTCCGAGCTTATGGAGACCGCCGCAGGCGGCGCTGCCGAGTGGATCCGCCGGGTGGCTGCGGGCCGCGCGGTCACAGTGCTGTGCGGCCCCGGCAACAATGGCGGGGACGGCTATGTGATCGCCCGGCGTCTGCGCGCGGCCGGGAACGCGGTCCACGTGATCGCCCCGCTCCAACCTGCCACTGAGGCTGCGCGCGAAGCGAGGAGTCGGTGGGACGGGCCGGTGCACACCGCGGCCGCGGCCGGGGGCGAGGTGCTGGTCGATTGCCTGTTCGGTTCGGGCCTTGCGCGCCCGCTGGTGGCCGAGCACGCGCTGCTGCTGCGCGATCTGGCGGGGCGGCACCGGCGGCGGGTTGCGGTCGACCTGCCCTCGGGGGTGGCGAGCGACAGCGGCGTGGTGCTCAACGACAAGCTGCCGAGCCATGATCTGACGCTCGCGCTGGGGGCGTGGAAGTTTGCGCATTGGAGCCTGCCGGGACGCGCGCAGATGGGCCAATTGCGGCTTGTACCCATCGGTATCGGCGCAGTCCCCGGTGCAGCGCATTTGATCACGAAGCCGCGCATCGCGCCCCCGGCTGCGGACAGCCACAAGTATCGGCGCGGGCTGCTGGCGATCGTCAGCGGTGCGATGCCGGGGGCAAGCCTGCTCGCCGCGGCGGCTGCGCAGCGCGCCGGGGCGGGCTATGTGAAGCTGCTCGCCCGCGCCGCCGATCCGCGCACCCCTGCCGATATCGTTACCGACACCGCGCCGCTGGCCGAGGCGCTGGCCGATCCGCGGATCGCCGCGGTGCTGGTCGGGCCGGGACTGGGGCGCGACGGCGCGGCGAGGGCGGGGCTGAGCGAGGCGCTCGGGCATGCGCGCGCGCTCGTGCTTGATGCCGATGCGCTGATGCTGCTCGCGCCCGGCGATCTCGACGGCGCACCGGCGGTGCTTGCAACCCCGCATGATGGCGAACTCGAGATGCTGTGCCGCAGCTTCGGCGTGATCGCCGAAGGACGGCGCGCGCGCGCGCAGGCACTGGCACGGGTCAGCGGGATGGTGGTGCTGGCCAAGGGCCCCGACAGTTGTGTCGCCGCACCCGATGGCCGCCTCGCGCTCGCCCCGCCCGCGCCGAGCTGGCTGTCGGTCGCAGGCAGCGGCGATGTGCTGGCCGGGATCGCTGCGAGCCGGATGGCGAGCGGGGCCGATCCCTTCACCGCCGCCTGCGAGGCGCTGTGGCTGCACGGCGAGGCCGCGCGCCGGGCCGGGGCGGCTTTCACCCCCTCGCAGCTTGCCGAAATGGTATCCGAGGCGCTGGTGGCCGCGTTGTGAGCGATCCCGAAGCCATTGTCCGCCTCGCCGCCAAGGGAGACGGTGTCACCGCCAGCGGGCGCCATGTCGCAGGCGCGGTCACCGGTGACAGCATCGATGCGGCGGGTGCGGTGATCCCCGGCCCGCACCGCGCCGCACCGGCCTGTCGCCACTTCGGGACTTGCGGCGGTTGTCAGTTGCAGCACGCCGATGACAGCGTGCTCGGCGATTTCGTGCGCGACCGTGTGGTGAATGCGGCATTGGGGCAGGGGCTGGAGCCTGGCGAGGTGCTGCCCGTCCACCTCTCCCCGCCGCACAGCCGCCGCCGCGCCGGGCTGCACGGGCTGCGGGTTGCCGGGGGGGCGGTGCTCGGCTACCGCGCGGGCGGCTCGCACCGGATCGTCGATCTCGCCCAATGCCCGGTGCTCGACCCCGCGCTCGCCGCGCTGATTAGGCCGCTGCGGCGGCTGGTGGGGGCGCATGGGCCAAGAGCAATGGTCGGGATCGATCTCACGCGCGCCGATCAGGGCGTCGATGTCGCGCTCTCGCATTTCCCGCTGGAAGGCCTGGGGCCAACCGAGGCCGCGCTCGATTTCGCCCGCGAACAGGGCCTTGCGCGGCTGTCGATCGACCAGGGCTATGGCCCCGAGACGCTGTGGGAGCCTGCTCCGGTCACGGTGACGCTCGGCGGCGCGCCGGTCGGCCTGCCGCCGGGGGCGTTCCTGCAGGCGACCGCCGATGCGGAAGCCCGGATGGTGGCCGATGTCGCCGCGTGGCTGGGCGATGCGCGGCTTGTCGCCGATCTGTTTGCAGGCATCGGAACCTTTGCCTTCGGCCTTCGCGAAGGACGCAAGCTGCTGGCGGTCGAGGCCGATCAGGCCGCGCACCGGGCCTGCAAGGCAGCAGGCGCTGGTGCCGGGGGCAGCGTGCTGGCGATGCACCGCGACCTGTTCCGCAACCCGCTTCAGCCCGCCGAGCTCGCCCGTTTCGATGCTGTCCTGCTCGATCCGCCGCGCGCCGGGGCGCGGGCGCAGGTCGATGCAATCGCCGCCAGCAGCTGTGCCCGGGTGGTCTATGTCAGCTGCAACCCGTCAAGCTGGGCGCGCGACGGCGCGGTGCTGGCGGGAACGGGTTTCCGGCTGGCCAAGCTGCGCCCGGTCGGCCAGTTCCGGTGGTCGACCCATGTCGAGCTGGTGAGCCTGTTCGAACGCTAGGCGCTGAGCACGGCGAGGATCTGCGCGAAGTGCCAGTCGCGATGCGGTGGTTCGACGAACGCGTGGCCTGCGCCTGGGCAGCGGTGGATGCGCGGCTCGGCGCGCTCCCCGGCTGCGCTCCACGCGATCTCAAACATCTGCGCGGTGCGATCGGCACCGGCAAGCAGGATCCGCACCTCACCGCCGAAGCCCGCCAACCCCGCGCGCATCTCCTCGGCAAGGCCCGAAGGCGGTGGCGGCGGGCGCAGGGCATGGCGCATCCCTCTGGCAAGCTTGCGCAAATCAACCCCGCCGCCCAGCAGCCGGACGATCTCGCGCGGGTTCCTGAGCTTTGCGGCATAGCGCGCGCGGATCGCCTGCGGGGGCGGGCTATCCTCGCCGACTGCATCTGCCAGTGCCTCTATCGTCCACGGGTTCGACAGCACCAGCGCGTCGCACCCCGCGCCGCCCGCCAGCATCAGCGCCGAGGCGGCATCGCAATTGCCCAGCGCCACCACCCGGACCAGCTGCGGGGCCAGCGCCCGGAACGCCTCGCGCGCGGCGGCGATGTCCTTGGTGGCGCGGCGAAACCCGCGGTTCTCGCCCTCGCTGTCGCCAACCCCGCGGCGGTCGAACCGGAACACCGGGAAGCCCGCTTCGGCAATGCGTGCGGCGAGCTCCGCCTGCCCGCCGAAGGCCCCGGCGCGGATCTCGTTTCCGCCACTGACGATCAAAAGCCCGGTGGTGCCCTGCGCCGTGTCGAGCGTGGCGGCGAGCCGCAGGCTGCCGCAGCCGAAGGTGTGGGGCAGGCGGGTCACGTGGCCGCACCGGCGACGATCGCGGCGAGCGCGTCGGCCTGCGCGCTGTCCTCGCCCGGTTCGGCGCGCAGCCACAGACCCGCCCCACCGATCATCTGTTGTGAGATCGCGGCGGCGTTGGGCGCAGGCTCGGGCTCGGCGGTTTCGAGCGATTGCAACATCGCGGCCCCGATCCGCCACCCCGCCAGCGTCAACCCTGCGACCCGGCCCTCGGCGATCAGCGCGTCGGAGGTTTCGGACACGCCCGACTCGCGCGCGGCGAGAATACGGGCGCGCAGCAGGGCGCGCAGCAACTTGGGCCCCGATTGCGCGGCATAGTGCCAGCCCGGCAGCATCGGCGGCGCGATCAGCGCGCCCGCGCGGATCGCCAGCACATGGGTCGCCTTGAGCTGCCGTGCCGCGCTTGCTGCCGCGTTGCGCCAGCCGACGAGGGTCTGCGCATCCAGCGGAGCGAGGCTTTCGTTGCAGCCGGGCAAATCGGGCAGCAGCGTGTCGATCCCGGCGCGGTCAAGCCGCCGCATCACCTCGATGGTGAAGCGCCGCATCCGGTTGGCCTCGTCGAACCACGCCGGCAGCACCAGCACCCGCATCGCGCGCTGGCGATCGAAGGCAACCAGCAGTTCCTCGGCCCCGCCTTCAACCTCGCAATCGCCGATGGTCCACGTGAAAATCACGAGAGGCGGCCGCTCTCGCGCTCAGCTTCAGGGCTGGAGCGGGGCAAGCTTGGCCTGCGCAAAAGCCAGCAACCCGCCGAAGGTTTCGAGCATCTCGCCATCGACGTCGTCATCGTCGATCACGATCCCGAGCCGGTCCTCCATTTCGGTGATCAGCCCGGCAACCGCCATCGAATCGAGTTCGGGAAGGTGGCCGAACAGCCCACTGTCGGCATCGAAGCGGTCCGCCTGTGCGCGATCAAGTCCCAGCACATCGGCAATCAGGGCCCGCAATTGCGGCGCGAGCGCGCCATCATCCTGCGCCTCGTCGCGGGTGATCGGCGTGATGCTCATCTGGCAGTCTTCGTCCCTGTCTGCGTGCCCGTGGCCGCGGGCCTTAGCTTTGCAGGTGCGCAGGCGCAAGCGTCGCGGGTGCGTCGCCAGCCCTGCTGCGGCGCAGTGCGCGCCGGGCGAGGGGGGGCCATGCGCGCGGGCGTGCCGGGTTGAGACAATCGATCCGGTAACGGATGCGCCGGGTGTTCATCCAGTCGGCCTTGTAGGGCTGATCTCCGGTGCCGAAATCGACGAGGGCGACGCGGTCGTTTTCGATCACATGGGCAAACAGCGCCGCGCTCAGCGTGGTTCCGGCAGACAGCGACCGGTGGCTTTCAAGATGTGCGAGCTTGTGAATGTAAGCCACGCCATTCTCTACAGTCCAACACTGCGCCGCTACCGCCACGTCACCAGCTCGCGCGATCCCCAGCCGCAACCGACCGGCCGCGCCTTCGGCCTCGGCAAAGGCGCGCAGCATCGCGGGATGATCCTCCGCCGGTTTCCAGCTGGCGGCATAGATCGCCTCGTACTGCACCCACACCGCCGGATCGAAGCGGGTGAGAACGTCGGTTTCGACCTTGCGCGCCTTGCGCTTGAGCGTCGTGCGCAGCGGCCCGGGGCGGCTGTCCCAATATTGCGCGAAACTGCGGCCGCGCACCTCGAGCACGTGATTGACATCGCACGGTTCGAGCGCGACCTGCCAGCCCGCCGCGGCAAAGGCGCGCACCAGCCGCCGGGCGGCGCCGTCCTCGTCGGGAACCGGCTCCAGGGTCACCCGCCAGCCGCGCCCCCGCAATCGCCGCGCAATCGCCGCCAGCAAGCGCTCGCCTGCCGTGCCGGGCGGTGCATGGTCGCGCCAGGTGAAGCTGTACCAGTTGCGCAAGGCGGTGATTCGTCCCTCGGCCTCGGTCAGCGCCAGCGCCGCAGTGGCCGTGCCGTCGCTGGCGCTTGCGATCAGCGGGGCAAGGCCGCTGTGCGCAAGCAGCGCGAACCAGTCGGCCCGCGCGAAGGGCGTGCTCGCTGCGTCGGCAGCAAGGGCTTGCAAGACGTTAACGCTGTCGTGATACCGCGTTTCGATCATCTGGAACCTGTCCTGCCCATGCTGCAAACGCCCGATCCGACCCCGCGCCCGCTCGATCACCTCGCCGAACTGGCCGAGGCGGCGGGACACGGCGCGCGGCCTGCACTGGTGCTGCGCGCAGGCACGCTTAACCACAAGCGGTTAAGACAGCGTGTGGCCGAACTCGCCGGATGGCTGGCGCGCGCCGTGCCCGAGCCGGGGGCGCGGGTGGCGAGCTGGGCGGCGAAGGGCGAGCTGACCTGCCTGCTGCCGCTGGCGGCCGCGCGCGCCGGGCTGGTGCATGTGCCGATCAATCCGCTGCTCAAGCGCGCGCAGGCGGCGCACATCCTTGGCGATTGCGGCGCGCGGCTGGTGATCGCAACGCCCGCGCGGCTCGCCAGCCTCGAG
>Ga0224722_1000756_pt1 | contig 18626 bp, 13 predicted proteins | sample Balambano_FR1_Me_FD_161646 | JGI IMG/M metagenome (GOLD analysis project Ga0224722, IMG submission 161646) | Freshwater sediment microbial communities from Lake Towuti, South Sulawesi, Indonesia - Balambano_FR1_MetaG | ecosystem: Environmental > Aquatic > Freshwater > Lake > Sediment | place... | reverse complement strand
TAATAAGGTAGTAGTGCATTTGAGCTAAATATCTTAAAACTCCTGCTATGACTAGATTTGAAGCTTAATAGTTTGGTGTGACAGTTAAAGGGCGGAATGTGGGAAGAGAGATTTGTGGATGTGAAACCTCAGGCTTCACATCCACAAATCTCCTCAAATTTGAAGTATGAATTTTGATTGAGAGCCGCGCGGCGCGCGGCTCTCAATCAAAATTCATACCCGGATTCAGCAACGCCCAAATTTTCATCATGAGATTGCTGGATTAGAGCCATGCTTCTTAAAAGCGAAGGGGTCAAGGTTCAAGAATCTTGACTAAAATCCTTAACAGATCCTCCAGATCAGCTGGAACTCGGAACAGATTGAGATCTTGAGTCACTTCACGAGAGTGGCAATCGAATTGTCCAAACTGCCAGATGTTTCCTGTTGAAATCGCTCCAAACAGGATGGGCTGCACTGACTCGATCCACTGATCAAGGGCAATCAGTTCGATCGCCAGTTGCACAAAACCTCGTTCCAAATTTTCGTTTTTGGCTTCAATCACAAGAAAGGTTTGGTGATTCTGGAGCAAATAGTCCAGAGAACCCTTGAGTTGATGGCTCACGACAAGGGGGTACTCAACGTTTAGATTAGCTTTAGTGTAGTGCAACACATCCGTCAACACGGGAGCAATGAGAAATTCTCGCCGCGCCATTTCGCTAGTTAAACTAAGACGGGGCAGGCTCTCTTCAATGCGAATTTTAAGATCATTGAGGCGATCGAGGCGACCAGTATAGCGAGGGAATGTGATCGAGCGACGATGGAGGGCTACCTTAAAGTACGCCAGAATATCCTGCGGGGCATAGTTGAGTTTGAAGTAATCAGCAAAGGTATAGGACTGATTAGGCTGAATAATCGTGGCTCTAGGCACAACTCTTCCCTCTAGCAAATGGCAGAGTGCATCCCAGTTTTGCGGGTGGCGGGGGCTGTGCCCCCGCCACCCGCAAAACTGGGTTTAGAAAAATACAAAAGTGGGACGCACTCAATTAGCATTACCTTTATAACGTGGTTCTCAATATTCTCAATATATTTGAATTGCTGTATGGAGAATCTTGTCTTTGTAGCAAATCTAAATCATTTATGAAAGGACAATCTGGAGGAACAAGGGGCTTAAGCCCCTTGCCTGTTGGCACTTCAAATAGGATTGCTAGATCAAGATGCGATCGCTCCTCAAGGTTTATTATCAGAGGGGAAGCCAGGATTCTAGCTGGGAATCCTGATCCGATTCACTCTGTTTTACATCGCATCTGCAGGAGCACCCATGACACGCATTTTGATTCTTTATGCCTCACTGGGGTCTGGTCATAAAAGTGCTGCCAAAGCACTACAAAATGCCTTTCACCGCTTTCCAAACGCGGAAGTGCAAATTGAAGATGCTTTAGAATACGCCAGTCCTCTGTTGCGCGAAAGCTTAACCACGGTTTATGAACGGTTGAGTGAACGAGTTCCGCAACTCTATCGCGTCATTTATGAAGGCAGCGATGTTGAGGACCTGGAAGAATCAATGAATGACAATTTGCTTTACGCTAAGATTGAACGTCCGTTTCTCAAGGACTTAGAGCGGTTAGTTAAACAAACTCCATTTGATGCTGTCATTTGTGTCCAACAAATTCCTAGCCGATTACTGCAATTGTTGGATCAGGCAGGAGAGTTACCCCAACCTCACTTCGTCGTTGTGACAGACGTGATGGCTCATAGTAGCTGGTTAAATCCAGGGGTAGAAGGGTATTTCTTACCCAATATCCTCACAGCAGAAGTGTTGATTGAGCGCGGCATTGATCCTGCGCTGGTGCATGTCACTGGCATTCCTGTCAAGCTAGAGGTGATGGAACCCAAAACTCAAGCAGCAATGCGGCAACGACATGGTTTACCGAGCGATCGTCCTGTCATCACCCTGTTTGGTGGCGGGTTACAACCCAAACGAGTTCACTCAATGGTGTCAAAACTGCTCCAGAGCGATTGTTCGGGTCTGCTGGTGATTGTGGCAGGACGCAACGAAACCCTGCTGAAGAGATTATCCGATCTGGCAGATGGCCCCGGCATGGCCATTCGCAAGTTAGAACTGATTGACTATGTGGATGATCTCATTGTCGCCAGTGATCTGGTTATCACAAAGGCAGGTGGACTGATGACCAGCGAAATCCTGGCACGCGGCACACCCATGATTATCATCGATCCCTATCCTGGACAGGAGGAATGGAATGCCGATGTGGTGGCGGCGATGGGGGCTGGCATTCAACTGCGCTTGCCTGGAATGGTGCCTCCTGCTGTGATTCATCTGCTCAACGAGCCAGAACAGTTAGCATTTATGCGGCAACAGTCTCTCAAAATCGGTCAACCGCAAGCCGCCCTGCGAGTGGCTGAGATTGTGTTAGAACAAGTGAGGAGTCGGCTACCCGTAGTTTAATAATCCATGACAACAAATCAAAATAATATTTTTCTCTGGGGCGTGGCTACTTCGGGTTATCAAAGCGAAGGTGGCTTTAATGGTATTGGAGAACCCCAAAACAATTGGTCACTGTCGGAACAGCAAGGCATCGTGATGAAGACGGGAACAGCTTCTGGTTTCTGGCAACGGTATGAGGAAGACTTTCAGACGTGTCAGACGATGGGGCTAAACGCTTTCCGTTTAGGGATTGAATGGGCCAGGGTACAACCCACAACCCGAACCGAACCCACTTCGCCACCTGCATTTGATCGACCAGCATTAGATGCCTATGGCGATCGCCTGGCCGCCTGTCTGCAACACGGATTGGCACCTGTTGTCACACTCCATCACTTCACCCATCCTGCCTGGCTAGGTCTGGATGCCTGGTTATCGGCTGACACAATAGATTACTTTGTGGAGTACGTCCACACAACGGTTGCCCATGTCAATGAACGGCTGGTACAACACTATCAACTGCCTCCCATTCACTGGTACATCACGATTAATGAACCCAATATTTTGGTGTCGAATACTTACCTCAGTCGCCAATTTCCAGCAGGTGCGGGACGCAGTGTGGCAGCCCTGTTACAGGCATATAACCACTTATTGACGGCTCATATCCGAGCTTACAACTGCATTCATGACCTCTACCAGTCCAAAGGCTGGCCAACTCCTTTAGTCTCGCTCAACACCTATTGCAGCGATCTCTACTGGTCGGAACAGGTGATTTGGGATTTGCTGAGTTTGCCGGAGCAAGACATCAAACCGTCACAGGTGCCTGCCTATGTGCGTGACCGCGCCAGACAACTAGAGACAGCTTTACGCCAGGCTCAATTAACTTTTAAGCGAGATTTACCTTATCAAGCCGGACGACTAGCCCATTTCATGACCAATTTTTTAGGGTATCGTTCGTTTGATCTGCAATCCTTCGATTTATTTTTTCAAACCCTGAATACATCGCCCCGTTCTTCTGTGTTTGATTTTCTGGCGATCGACTACTATGATCCTTTTATCGCCCATGCCTTTCGCTTGCCCGCTTTCTCTGACTTTGAGTTTGCTAGCAAGTCCTGGAGAGCCTGGTTGATGAATGGGCTGACGAGTAAGTGGTGGGATTGGCGCAGTTTGCCAGAAGGACTCTACTTTTTCTGTCAATACTATACTCAAACGTTACCGCAACGTCCCCTCCTGATTGCTGAAAACGGTATGGCGCTGAGACGTAAACCTGACAACAGTGTTGCCTCTCATCGACGCGATCAACTGCGCCGCAGCGAATTTCTCAGAGCACATGTTGAACAGGTCACCAAATTGAGACAAAATGGCGTGCCTTTAGTGGGTTACTTACATTGGTCGCTAACCGATAACTATGAATGGGGTTCTTATACCCCCCGGTTCGGCTTGTTCACGATCGACTTTGCTAGCGGAACGGATCGCCTGGTTGAAGATCATCTGGGCGATCGCCCCTCCGAAACCTATGCCCAACTAATTCAGGTTCAGTAGGGTGGGCATTGCCCATAAAGCCTCTAGGGTTGAACTAACCGTTAGGGAAAAGAGATGAAAACCGCAGAGACACAGAGTCATCCCAATTTAAATTGCAATTTCTAAGGATCATCCCATTTCTCGGCTCCTCCCCTTGCCAAGGGGAGGTTAGGAAGGATAACATCTGTCGGATTTTATAAACCAAGAGCGTTGAAGGGTGTATGAGGCGCTTAGCGCCTCATACACCCTTCAATACTTAAGTCTCATTAGTCAGCAAAAGCAACACTGCTGCCACCTGTGAAGCCACTGTAGTCTGTAAATCCAGCCGCAATATAGCCGCCACCTACACCCTGAAGGCGCAGCCAGCGATCGCTACCGCCCACAAACTCACCCTGGTGAACCACCGAAACTGTTACTCTTTGACCGCCAGAAAGAGTGCCAATGGCATCGGACGACGTATTCGTACCCGCACGAATCGTCAAAGCACTTGCCTCAACTACAACGCTGAAGATGCCTTCTTCGATTACAGGCCCGACGACATTCACGCCACCTGTGCCGCCACCGCCGCCAGAACCACCACCAGAACCGCCGCCAGAACCACCACCAATAGTGGTAAAGGCTGCTGCTACATAGCCTCCTCTGGAAGGCACAAATAACCAGCGATCGTCGCCTGCAACGAATTGACCCCGAGCAACACCATTAAAGAAGAAGCTTTCACCAGCAAAGATGGTTTCACCTGTATCACCCGAACCCTGACTTGGACCAGGACGAACAATGAGAGCGCTAGCAGTTCCAGTTGCCGTACCTGTGCTGGGATCACCTACGCCCGTGCCACCGCCAATTGTAGTGAAGGTAGCTGCCACATAACCATTGACGGCTGGCAAGAACAACCAGCGGTTGTCGCCTCTCACAGATTCGCCCGTCGCAATACTGCTGAATCTGACCGTTTCCCCAGAGAATACCACTCCTCTAGAACCGGAACTAGAGCTAGGACTAGTGCGAACATTTAAGCTGGATGCCGTGACAACAGCCGTGCCGCTGCCGCCAACTTCACCTGTGCCACCACTTCCCGCTGTGGTAAAAGTAGCTGCCACATAACCATTGACGGCTGGCAAGAACAACCAGCGGTTGTCGCCTCTCACAGATTCGCCCGTCGCAATACTGCTGAATCTGACCGTTTCCCCAGAGAATACCACTCCTCTAGAACCAGAACTAGAGCTAGGACTAGTGCGAACATTTAAGCTGGATGCCGTGACAACAGCCGTGCCACTGCCGCCGCCAACATTACCCGTGCCGCCAGTGCCACATTGAGTACCGGGTGCATTTGTTGAATCTGCCAGTCCGAGAAAATCGAGGGTGAGGTTGCCCACTCGACCATCAGCAGCAATACCATTGGCTCTTTGAAAATCGATAACAGCGGCTTCTGTCCCTACTCCAAACACGCCGTCCACTCCACCTGGATCAAATCCACGGTCAGTCAGGGAACGCTGAATATCGCTGACCAGTGGGCCACTATCCCCCCGGACGCAGAGGGCAGCATGGGCAGCTTGAGGACTGGTTGTCAAAACAGCAGAACACACGGCGATAGAAGCAGCCCCTACCCAGACAGACTGGGGAATGGTGCTGAGAATTTCTGCAGGCGATCGCAGTTCAGGTTCTGGACTAGGATCTTCGTAACTTACAGCGGCATGAGTAAAAGCAAGCAGTTCCATAAATTTACTCCAAAAACGACTAAGGGGGCATCAGCACGCACTTCTAAATAGGCATCCTCTTCGGGCAAATTAGAGGATTCCAGCACTGTGAGCACAAATTTTATACAAAGTATTCTCCTATAGAAATAATAGGATAGATTTCCTCATTCTGAGTAGCCAGATTAACTCTTTTTCTATCCTTTTTTATTTCCAAATTAAGCCAGTGCGAGTTAACCAGAAACTTCTACTTAAAGGTGCGATTACTCCTCAAAGGATGCAGTTTTGTGCTGAGCCGATAAAGTAGCCTGAAACTGCTTTCGCACGGGCATCTTAGCAGAAGCAAACTACGAAATTCATCACCTTCTATACAGGATTAGTTCACCTGATCTATAAGAAGATTCTATAGAAGAAAACCCTTTTTAAGGTGCTTTCAGTCACTTCTTAATCCGCAGCTAATCTCCCAATTTGAAATTAACAGATTTTAATTTTGGGAATTTGCTTCACTTGAGTTTCCAAAGGAAAAAGTTGGCGATCGCACATTTAGCCACATAACTATGTAGTTATTGAGCAATTCCAAACTGGTAATGACTTTAAAGAGGGTGAGCTGCACCCATCCTGCCCGGAATCATTACTCAAATACCACTAATGCTGTGCAATCTTGATGCACTTGTGGAACTTCTATATCTCTCCGTTGGTCATGTTTAACGTAAGTCCCCGATTTTAACAGTTAAACGCAGCATTCACGCATGTTTGGATTCTATGCACCCATCCATTACTGCAATTGACAACAATTTGTGAGGATTAATATGAAGCTTTTAGCTGTTCACAATCGGACCAGGCTACGCCGTAGGCTCACGACGGTTACTCTTTCATCTCTAATCGTCTTCGGCGGATTTTCTCCAGCAATTCTAGCCAACTCTGAACCCATTCTGGTGAGCCAGAGACAACGCAGTTGGGACGCTGTTTTACATACTGCTAGGATATTGAATGAAGATAATCAAGAAACAGCATTGGTGCTACAGCTTGATGTTCGGAATAAGCCTGAGACAACTTATGCTAATGCCATCTATCAAGTTTTTGCGCGTGTAAATCGTCGTTGGGTACAGATTTATAGTAATACTGGAGCACGTTTGATTGCCAGCCAAAATGGACAGGTGACGCTGCCTCCAGAGGTGATCTTACTGAGTGATCTGCAAAGCCAGATTGATCAGGAAGTGAATTGGTCTGAGTTGGAACTGAAAACTGTTGCAATAGTTCGCTATGATCTTCGCAACGGGCAGCGCAACCGTGAGATGCGGTGGGAGAAGACTGAGCGTTACCCAGCGATCGCTCTTATGACTACTGAGCAAATCGCTACAGGTCGCCTTATCACAGATCAGGACGTTATTGTAACAATCCCCAACACTCCTTCTCGTCCACATCATAATCGTCCTGGGAATCGTCCGGGCAACCGTCCGGGCAATCGCCCAGATGACCGTCCAAACCACAATCGACCCAATCGACCGGACAATAACCGTCCGGAGAATCGCCCTGGCAACCGACCGACGGATAATACATCTCAACAAGGTAACTTCAGCCTCGCCATCTTGCAGTCACAAGTGACCTATCGAGAGGTGATTGCGCGTGTATCTCTCAAACCCAAACAGGGCAATAGCTACCTGGAAGAACAATTTGTGGGTGATTTCCGCTATCGGATGAATCAACGTGCTCAGTTCATTCGAGGCATGAAAGCAGGCGATCGTGTTGTGGTTCGGCTTTTTACTACCGATAATCAACTGATTGGCTATAGTGAGTTTGAACTCTTTTCTGAGTCTTCAGCCGTCAATTTGATTCTTCCTGGTCGCACCAACAACCGTGATGCAAAAATTGTTCGCACGGTTTATGGCATCGATCGCAACCAGAATGGGGAGATTGACGATGATAGCCGCGTCTACGATTATTTCACTCGTCTAACAGGGCGCACCATCCAGGAAAGCCAAGTTGTGTTCCTACCCAGCACCCAGGGAATTAATACACAACTGTTCACAGTGCGGGGTTTGCCTGAACCCGTTTCTACTTGCGTCTACACCAATTCCTTTATTCGTGGGGAATATTCTCTCGTTAGTCGCACTGTCAATGTTTTCCGTTCGAGTTTGGCTCCTGCAATGGTCTCTCTACCTGGTCAAATCGTACAAATTATTAATGTTAGCTCTACCAACATTTCCATCTATCAAGTCAGCCAATTGATTGTCGTGAATCAAGAAGTTGGAGTATCTGATGGAACAATCGTCCTAATTGATGAGGATGATAGCTCCGATTGTCAAACTTGTTATGATAGCGACGATGATGACTATGACGACGATGACGACAATGATGATGACGATGATGACGATGATGATGACGATGACGACGATGATGACGATGACGATGATGACGATTAAAAACTGCTAACCATCGCGATCTAGAAGGCTAGCGATCGCTGTCCCACTTTCAGTCCAAGCGATCGCTTCCTGAGTAAGCTATACAGCTTTCTTGATTAGATATTGCATCAAAGCTGCATAGGTTTCAAGGCGTTCTGAAGCAGTTTCCTTTTCAGGTAGCGCAGGAGTCATCTGGTTGACACTGGCGACGCGGGCAGCTTCACGTCGGGTTTCAATCAATCGGTTCATCTCGGAAGCAAAGCGAGGATAGGTTTGAGCTAAATTCATAATGACATGGGGCGGAATGGCGATCGCCTGCACATCCGTGATGACACCAACGCTAATCGGACTGGGTTCATTGGGTAACAACACTGTTTCTCCAAAAAAATCCATCGGCAAGAGTCGAACCAGTTCTTGTTCTCGTCCTTGCAAATTAACCACTGAAACTCGGGCGCTACCCTCCTGAATTAAATAGAACCCGTTAGCCACCTCACCTGAACGAATCACCAGTTCTCCCACACCATAGGTTTGTAAAGCAGAATGTTGAGCGATGAACTGCATTGTTTCTGAACTGAAGAACGTGAAATAGGTAAGCGATCGTAAGAAATCAAGAATTTTTTCATACGAATTTGCTTGCTGTAAAGTGTGGCCAGCAAATTGATAATGAATTTGAGTGGGATAGGGTAATGAGAGATTGCCACGCTGAGCCGCATAATAAATTCGAGTCAGCAACTCATCTCGAACTCGTTCGATCGCCTCGACGGTTTGCAAGGCCTGAATATAAATGCTGACTTCATACGTAATGGCAAAATCACTGTAGGCTTTAGTACGAATTTCCGGTTCTGGTTGTAAAACAATACCCGGTGTTGCCATCGCTACCTGTCGCAAAGCTTGCTTCACCTGATTGGGTGGATTCTCTCGTGAAAAACTGATCGTTACTGTTTCCTCGTGTAATGGATCAGTCATTGTGTAATTATAAATAACTTCCTGCCCTAAAACTCCGTTTGGTATGACGACAATATCCCGTTCGTCTGTTTTTAATCGAACGGCTCTCCAATTGATCTCAATGACTTCCCCTTCCTGATCTTTAATTTTGACCCAGTCTCCAATTGAAAGCGGAGCTTCAAACAACAATAAGAAACCTGAAACCAGGTTACTTAATGTGTCTTGCAGAGCCAAGGCAATGACCAGTGAACCAATCCCCAAAGCCGTGAAAACCTCAGATAGATTGATTTGCCAAACACCAGTAACTAAATAGGCAATGATACAAAGAATCACAAAGACACGGCTTGATTGAAACAATAAATTTGGAACCTGAACTTGCCAACTAAATTGCTTCGCTTCACTGGTCAACCAAGCATTTAAGAGCGAGAGCAGTGTATAAGCAATAGCACACCATAAGAGTGTTTCAATGCTTCTAAATAGGAAAGTCCTGGGCGGGAGATGAAATAATTTCTCTCCAACTAACAGGGCAGCTAATAGAGGCAAAAACAATCCTCGTGTATAGATTAATGTTGAAGTTAAAGGATTGCGTTGGCGACTGAGCCGTTCGATACCCTCACCTAGAACAATGGTGACAAGGGGAATCCCTAGCATCAGTACGAGTCCCCAAAAAATGACTGACTGTTCCATTAGTAGCATTGTGTGTCATTCCTTACGGTCTAGTTGTTTTTGAAGTTGTCATAGTTCAAGCGGTTCAACTGCTCTTGCTCAAATTCAGAACTGAAGTTGCTTTGGGCATCCAAGTTACTTTTGGGATCAGAGATGACTTGTTTATTGCAGCACCAAGTTGTGAGCGTGCGATCGCTCCATTCCCAAGACTGACCCATATGGAAATCGTAAAAATCTTGCAGGCGATCGCGCACGGTCTGTGTCACCAGAATAGAGTTTGCTACTGCCTGATGACTGAGTGCTGTAGCAATCGCGATCGTCTCGCCCCAGACTTCGTAGGTAAACCAACGGGTGCCAATAATTCCGGTCATAACGGGTCCTGAATGAATGCCGATAGTTAAGCTCAATCGAGTTGTATGACGGCGATTGAAGTCTTGAACTTGATCAATTAACTTGAGAGCAAACTCTAGAGTGCGGTTCTCTTGATCCAACCGAGGTTTGGTCAAACCACAAACAGCGACATAGCGATCGCTCAGAGTTGGCAATTTTTCCAGTCCATAACGCTCTGCCGCTGTATTTACCATATCTACAAATTCATTCATGGCATCACTGGAAGCCCATATATCGCGATTTTGAGTTAAATCAGACAGCCCTTTCACCTCGGCACACAGCACAGTGACCTGAGCGATCGCTTCAGCAATTTTAGATTCTCCCTTCTTCAGTCGCTCTGCTATTGTTTGAGGGAGTAGGTTGGCTAATAGAACATGATTTTCTCGCTCTTTGAGATGAACTAATTCCGTTTGCTGATGCAATCGTTGAGCAATCTGATTAAACTGATGGGCGAGTTCACTCAATTCATCTTGACCTTGTAGGGGCACTTCAACCGATTGTCCTGTCTCTATTTGAGATGCCGCTGCAATCATAACCTTAATGGGTTTGACGAAATTGGCAGCGACGGCGATCGCTATCCATGTAATCACCAATATCAACAAAACAGTTGTCACAAACAAATAGCCCTGCAAGGTATAAACCGGACGGAAGGCCTCTGTTAAATCCATTTCCGATAGAATTGCCCATTCCACACTGGGAAGGTGCAGTGGGGCGTAAGAACTGAGCACCTGTACGCCTCGATAATCTTGCGTGATTTGCGTCCCTTCCTTGCCACCAATGGCAGCGTGAGCCGCTTCTGTGTCTACTTTTTGCAGCAGGATAGAAGTGTTCAACTGTTGCATTAAGCGGAGTTTGGCTTCTGAGGTGCCAATTCGCCGCAATGTGGCAAGGTATGCTTCTGGTTCTTCAATCAGGAAACGGGAAAGGGAACGCATGAGAAAATCGGCTCCTACCAAATAAGTTTCTCCCGTTTCTCCCAGTCCATCTTGTTGCCAATGTTGATTGCCTGTCAATACGGCATTAATTTCATTAACGGGCATCTGCACAGCTAAAATGCCTACCATTTGCGCTCCATCATAAATCGGCCCAGCAATAAAGGCAGCAGGGGCGGCGTAAGAGGGGCGATAGGATTTGAAATCAACAATTTGAATGGCTCCGCGATCGGGATTGTCTCGCACTTCCGCTACCACCGCTGCTAAGTTACTGCGACGATAGGGCCCATCCAGCAAACTCGTGCCAAAATCTGTTTCTTTATAAACTGAGTAAACAATCTCTCCTGCTTTGGCATCAATCAGAAAAAAATCATAATAGCCAAATTGTTTGATCAGATTGCGAAACAATGCATGATACTGAGCATGTACACGGCTGTACTCACTGTCATCTTCTGCCTGCATGAGCGCATCTTTTTCACCTACGGGATAAGCATTGTGAGCAACATAAAAATATTGCAAGTAGCGAGCAGCAGCGGTTTCAGGATTGTAAGTCGCAAACCCTGGAATGCCTGCTACATTTTTGGCTAACCGGGGAAAGAATTCAGTTTCATAATAGGTTTGGATGTCTGTATCCCATTTATCTGGAATGACTGTTGTGTTGAGGCGATCGTATGCTTGATTAAATTGTTGCATCGCTCTGACAACCATTTGGTCTTCACATAAAGTCTCAACGTGATGTTCCAATGTTCTGAAATAAGATTCGACTTGATAGGCCTTTGAGGCCCGAACGCTGGTTAAATGGTCAAAAATATTTTGCTTCAATTCGGCTCTGGCCCAACTCCAACTGAGAAAGCTGATCACCAGAATAGAAACCAAGCATACAATCAAAAGCAATGCTTGGATTTTAGATTGAATGCTGAGACGATTAAATGCAAACATACCAGGTTGATATATCTAGGGCTGCGGTTTGGATGGTGGCATTATCTCATCTGCCAAAATGTAGTGAATGTGTTTGATTAAACCTAAACTAGTAATTGTCGCCCTGCCCAACAGGTTAGTGCATCTGCATAGATTGGATGCATCTCAGATGAATATCACGGCAATTTGTGCAGCTTAACCCCAGAATTCATCCAGGTTGATCTGGCTGAATTCATCCTGCAAGTCTTGAAAATAGCCGCTCTTGGTGATCAATGCGACTTCTTGTTCGCGCTTTTGATGGTCAATTTCAATTTGCAGTTCTTGTAATTGCCGTCTCAGTTGTTCTTCTCGTTGCTTGCGTTCGGTAATATCTTGAACAATCCCAGCAAAGTAAAGCGGTTTACCATAATCATCTCGAACCAGACACGTACTTTCAGACACCCAAAAAATGGAGCCATCTCGATGATAAACTTGATATTCCAAGCCAGTTACACTGTCTTGCTCTTCCAGCAGTTGTAAGAACTCATCGCGATCGCTTGGATACACATAGACTTGTGTACGAATATCTTTAACATCATCTACCATTTCATCTGGCGACTCATAGCCATGCATTTGAGCCAAAGCCGGATTCACCCGCAAATATTTCCCTTCAGGCGTGGATTGAAAAATTCCATCCAGGGCATTCTCAAAAATGCTGCGATAGGTTTCTTCGGCAATTCGTAGAGCGTCTTCGGCTTGTTTCCGAGCGGTGATATCGCGCACCATAATTAACACTTCATCCGGCCCAATCACCACAATCCGAACTTCTTCATCAATCGTCTTACCATTCAGCATCAGCCGCTGTTCATAGACTTGTAGTTCTTTGGTCTGTAAAGCTTGTTGAATTGCTTGCATTCGTTGATTTGCGGCGGCTGGCGGCAAGGAATCATACACAGTTTTTCCAGATAGCAATCGCTCGCTTGCCAGAATCCCTTGCAGTCGATTAGTACCGATCGCCTCGCCAATGTATGTCCCATCTCCTTTAGCCCGCAGTAGCAAATCGGGAAGTGCATCAACAATTGCTCGATTGGTTGACTCGCTTTGCTGCAACGCCCTGAAGGACTGGCTCAACTGCCCTGCCATACTGTTGAAGGTGTAGGAGAGTTGTCCCAACTCATGAATTGGGTTGGAACTGACATGTTGATCCAACTGTCCTGCGGCGATCTCGCTAGCAGCTTGGGTAATTTGGCGGATGGGGCGGGTAATCCAGCGGGCTGTCAGAATGCCGAGAGCGATCGCCAGTAACAAAGCTAATCCAGACAATTGCAGGGTAACTCGCGTATTTTCATGAATCTGTGCCATGAAATCGGCTTCGGGCACGACCACGACAATCAGCCAATCGAGTCCACGTTCATCTTGGAAGGGGGAAATTTGCAGAAAATGGCGATTGCCATTCAGCATGAAATCTTTCTGTTGAGATTGCTGAATAGCCGACAAGTCACCAAACTGCTGTATTAGATAGAGAGTGGTGTGCCGAATCAGGGGATTATTACTTTCGATAGCCTGACGCAATACCGTCCCTTTGTCTGTTTCCAGAGTCAGCGGTTCAGTCGTCGAACTGGAAACCAATATGCCCGATCGCTCGACAATAAACGTTTGCCCAGATTGTCCAATTTCTAAGTCACGCAGAAAATGATTTAGCTCTACGGGCAGCAAAAAATCAGTGGCACACACTCCTAGCAAATTTCCCTGGCGATCGTAAGCGGGTTGACTGGCAGTGAGAGTGGGTAATTTGGTATCAAAATCCAAATAGATTTCACTCCAAGCAGGCTCTCCCCTAGCTTTAGCGGTTTCATACCAGGGCCGCTTCCGGGCATCGTATGGTCGATTCCCTTTCTGCAATAAATCTGCCTGGTTACCCTGCTCATCAATGCTGTAGTAGTACCCTAAGTGTTGTGTAGATGGATTGTAAGCTACCAATTGAGTAGAATCCTCAGATTGTGGGTTGCCTACCCCCAATAACGAGCCGTCCTGTTCACTGCCGCAGTAGATTAAATTTGTCGTGGGATAGGTAATCGATTGTTGCCAAAACTGGTATTCCCCTTTGGGATTAATCACGTCGATATCTCCCCTAACAAAGGAAATCACATTAATATTGTTAATTGTATAAGGCACTCCAACATAGGTCTGGATCTGCTGCTGAATGCGCTCTACCAATTCCTGCCGCAGTTGAGAAGCGACATTATTGACCGCCTGCTGACCATTTCGATATGAAAGCCAACTGACCAGTCCAACTGTGGCGGCGATTTGCAGCACAAAGGGGAAAATCAGAACCGCTCCAAGGGGGATTTGAGTTAATCGCTGGGCAAATTTATGATGAAACACGGCTTCGACGTTAGAAAGTAGGGGGGCAAGACATTTATTTGATCAAGTTTAGTATTCCACCTTATCCTATGTTTTACTTCATAGTGATGTATTCCTATCAGGATGTAGAACACTTGCTACCTCGTCAGGTGTCCAGGGAGGGGGTGGAGCGTGATCATAATTGATAAAATAGTCATATCCTAACTGGGCATAAAGATCAGTGACGATCTGCTGTAAGTTCACAATAGGTTCATGATCTTCAGGGCGCAGGGGTAGGGGAAAGTCGGGGATACGATCGCCCAAATTAAACGGATATAAATCTGCCACTGGGCGAGTCTGAGAGCGACTGACCAGAATCCGGTAGTGGCTTGATTCTGCATCAGTTTCAAAAGGAAGCGGCGACCCATCGCGCAAAAGATCAATTTCAACTAGATGCGTTAAGCTATCTAAGACAAGTTGCCGTTTCGCTTCATATTTTTTCTGTCCCTCCCCGCGTTTGTTAGCTGGCGAGAGAATTTCCAGGGTGCTAATCACTTCTTGCGTGGCAACGTCTTTGACTTCCAGGTAAGACTGCTGTATCTCTTGTGGCATTGGCAGGGTAACTGGAATGGGTTGAACATTGAGCAGGGCAGTTTTAGTAGGCAAAGCACTCTGCCTCTTGGCTTGCTGCATCGCCAGATCCGGTCTGCCAATGGCCATCGCTGTCGAGCCAGCTACTTTATAAATCCACTTATCTGTTACCACTCGATATTTGGGTAACAGTTTGGGGATGAGAGCTTTAGCCAAGGCTATGACCAAGTGGTTATGAAAGTCAGACCAAAATTCTGGTTGTTCTAGATAGGGATTCATTCCCGGAAATGGATTGGGCATACGGCGCAAATCCAATCAACGACTGTACCTTTAGCTTACCAACTATCAACCGCACTACCATGTAGCCAATCCTCCAAAACGCGATCGGGCTTAGCCATATTGAAAAGATGTAACCCAAAATCTTGCGAGAGCGCTTCACAAACTTTGATCCCTCTCAAGCTATTGCCCTTTTCATCCAACGGCGGCGAAAAAGTGCCAATCCCTAGCTTTTTAGGAACGACAGCAGTGATGCCACCCCCCACCCCGCTTTTCGCTGGAATACCAACGCGATATATCCACTCACCAGAATAATCATACATGCCACAGGTCAGCATGACGCTAATGACATCCTGGACATAACGTTCGTCGATCGCCTGTTCCCCTGTAATTGGATTTTTCCCACCATTGGCCAATGTCACCGCCATCATGGCTAGGTCTTTAGCATTAACCAAGATCGAACATTGTTGGAAGTAAAGATCCAATGTTTCTTCAACCCGCTCTGTCACCATGCCAAAGTTCAGCATCAGGTAAGCCATCGCCCGATTGCGATTGCCAGTGGCTTTTTCAGATAGAAAAACAGGCATACTGACATTAAGTTCGCGTCCTGTATAGCGCTGAAACATGTCTAGAATGCGTTTTAGCCGTTCAGTAGCATTTTTGCCTTTGATTAAATCCGTAGTGGCGATCGCGCCCGCATTTACCATTGGGTTGTAAGGACGATTGGTCTTATCGTCTAACACAATCGAATTAAAGGCTTCTCCGGTGGGTTCTACACTGACCCGAGCACCAACCAGATTTCGACCGTGATCCTCTAAAGCCATACCATAGACAAATGCTTTCGCAATCGACTGAATGGTGAAGAGTTGGTCACAATTACCGACCTCAAACACCTGTCCATCTGTAGTCACAATACACATCCCAAACCAATTTGGATCAGCGAGGGACAGTTCGGGAATATAATCCGCGACTCGACCCTCTTGAAGGGATTTGTATCTGTCATACAACTCGTTCAAATAGGTGCGGAAGGGTGAAGTAACGGCACTAATCGAAGCTGTTAACGATTTAAGATTTCCTGTATCAACCATAGGATTCACAGTAGGAGATCAGACATTGACCTTGAATTAACAAAAATCTTGCGTGATAAAAATGCGATCGCGCCTAAGCTATCTCCATTATCTTGAGTGCAACTTTTTTGAATTCCTGACTGATGGGATGGTCTTGATATTTCAAACAAAATATTCCTTCACTGGCCAATTGCACCACGTCTTCAGAGAGGGGAAAGATGCCAGCAACCGGAATGTTGTAAGTTTCCTCAACTTTTTGGCGTAAAGCTTGCAAATTGAGCTTGCTGTGAGTCTTGTTGACAGCCAACAACATGTTTCGGACTTTCAGTTGGCGTGCTACGTCAACTGTCACCGCTGTTCCTTGATAGTCTTGCTTATCTGGGCGCAGAAGCAGAATCAGAACATGGGAAATGGCGATCGAGAGAAAGGTCTCTTTAGATAACCCCGGATGAGTATCGATAAAAAGATAATCTAGACTTAACCCCTTGACGAGTTGGCGAAACCCATCGTTGAGCAACTTGACATCATAGCCATCTTTCAGAATCCGGGCAATGTCATCTGCCTTCACACTGGCAGGCACCAGTAAAAGTTGCCCGTCTCCAGTTAATCCAACATTACCCCCAACATCGTAAGCCACTTCTTCAATGGAAGTTTCGCCCCAGAGGTAATGATTTAAGGTTTGGTGCATCGCTTCCGGCTCAAGACCAAATAGATTATGGATACCAGGTGAAGGCACATCCGTATCCACAATTCCCACCCGATAGCCATGCAAAGCAATGGAAGCTGCCAGGTTTGCTGTGAAATTTGACTTCCCCGTACCGCCACGATAGGAATGGATTGAAACAACTTTAGGCATACACAGTTGACCCACTAGAGAGTTAACTTTGGTGAAGATCGCTAAGTGAGTAGAGAAATTTGCAATCAGTAACGTCTATGTGCTGCTGATTGTAGGAACATCCCTTAGTGTTAAGGCAGGCTCTTCATCCCTACGGATCACTTTAGATTCACAACTTTGAATTCTAAAGCATATACATTATGAATTCGATGAATAGGCTTCTGAGACTTTTCACGGCGCGCAAGATCTCAAAAGCCTATTCCAGCAATCCTGGCTTGAATTGCGGGTATGGAATACATCTTGTAGGGTGGGCAGTGCCCACCTTGAGGTGCTGATGGGCGATTCGTTCCGAATTTATGAAGTTTTAGTATATTTTTGACTCAGGAAAAACATATTCACGGTGTGACTTCTAATTGTCATGTGATTATCATATTTGCTACAGAAAAATAAATACTATTTATAGCCAAAACTTCCAAATTTTTCCCGATTAACATACTAAATATGAAATCGTTCACTCCAATCAGCAGTAGCGATCGCCCTCATGCAGCAAAAATTACCGATGTTTACTATTGACTCAGGAGAAATACTGAGTTTATATTGTTACATAGTGTTTCAAACAGGGCTACTCTTTCCCACTGTGCAAAAGCAGAATGTCTGTTCGACATCTCTGTAAGCGTCTTCTTTGTGAGCAATAAGGGGTGTTGTTCTCCAATTTTCTCACTGCATTCAAGTTTACTTACCATAAATAAATAGGAGTGTTCAAATGAAGATTGTCGATCTACAAGATGCCAAAGCTGGATTTGCTGATCTGATGTTTCGCGTCAGTCGGGGACAGGAAATCACTATCGTAGAAGATGGTATTGCGATCGCTCGCGTTGTGCCCCTCCTCAAAACACCTTCTATCGAAAAATACCTTGGGGTAGAAGAAACTTCCACTGTAGGTTTTACTTCCCACACTTCTGTATAGGAATAAGTAAATAACCTATGCTCTCTGACTCTGATTACCACAGCAGCACAGTAATTCAACTAATTGAACTGTTGTTGCAAGAATTTGAATTTTGGTTTGGGTTTCTTGCCCCATTCCTGGAAACTCAATCAGGTAGTAGTTTGTCGCAAAGTGAACAAACTCATCTCTCTGCCGAGGTGAAGCAGGCCTGGTATGAGGTAAAAGCTGCCCAAACTCTCCTGCAAGCCTCTGATTGGCAAGCCGGAGTTGAGTTATCTCTGATGATACAGTGGTATCACCTTCTGTTTAAGATTTGGCAAATCATTGATGACACTACCAGCAACTCTTTTCATAGCACTGAGCATTCGCCAGCAGTTTTCCTGCCTATATTTGCGAGGGTGACACAAGGTTAACTTGTGCATGTCAACAAGGCTCTATAAAATTTCCAAGTTGATTTCAATGAACGCAAGTTCAATAATCGCCATTTGAAGAGTGCAATGCACCGCAAATCTCAAATGGTGATTTTTTGTTGGGGTAAGCACAACCTATCCAACAAAAAACCAATTGTCGTAAAGCGTTGCTAATCTTAAGCATGTTTTATAGCGGTTTTCAACTCAGTCAAATACAGTAACACCGATAGGTGAACCACCCTTTAATGTCTTCTAAAGTTACAGCATTTAACGCATCCGTGATCGCTTGATCTAACGC
>Ga0224722_1000755_pt1 | contig 18628 bp, 15 predicted proteins | sample Balambano_FR1_Me_FD_161646 | JGI IMG/M metagenome (GOLD analysis project Ga0224722, IMG submission 161646) | Freshwater sediment microbial communities from Lake Towuti, South Sulawesi, Indonesia - Balambano_FR1_MetaG | ecosystem: Environmental > Aquatic > Freshwater > Lake > Sediment | place... | reverse complement strand
CGTGCGAGGCGTGCGCCACGTTTTGCGACATGGGAGCGGGAGCGCATGGGGCAGCCGGCGCAGCGCGGGTGGCGGTTACGATGGCCGCGTCCACCGGCCGCTGCTGGGGCTGGCTTGGCTTATCCAAGCGCCCCACGCTGTGCGCGTAATGGCGCTTGAGCCGGGTCACAATGACCACATGCGCGCTCATGAGCAGGGCGACCACCAATGCCAGGATGGCAAGTTCCGGCAACCCAAGGCGTGGTTGGGCCAGTTGCGCCTCCAGCTCGGCCACGCGCGCCCGCAAGGGAGGCAGGGCCGACTCGGCGTTTTGGCGGGCTATCTGGCTGTGGGTGACGTGCGCTTGCAGCATGTCGCCGCGTTCTTTCTCGGCGCGCGCGCGCGCATCAGCTTGCGCCACCCCATCCTGCAAGGCTTGGATTTGCGCGGCGGCCTGTTGCACGTGTGCTTGATGGGTTTGAGCGTCGGCTTGCGCCTGGGTTAACGCTGCACTCAACGTGGCATTGCCGGCCTGCGCCTGCGCCAGTTCCTGTCGACTCGCCTGTTTTTGCGCCTCGTGCATCTGCAGTTCGGCTTGATTAGAGGCGAGTCTTTGTTCACTCACATTCAGCAATTGCAATTGCGTGCGGCATTGTTCTTCAAGTTGCTCAGCGCCGGACACGACCGCTTGACACGGCTGCAATGGATCGTTCAAGCGGCGTCCTTCGTTGGTTGGCGATGTCTGGCCGGGGCGATTTTGGGTCGGTGTGGTGGTGTTGAACACGCCGGCCGATAGCACGCCGCCGAACAACACTGCAACGATCAACCCCAGTCCGATGAGGGGCAGGCGTGATTCGGGCTGTTGAGGCTCGATATAAATTCCGTTACCCTTTAGGTTCATGGCACACACTCCTGATCTTCGTAATGCAGTTGGAGGTGCGCCGTTTGTCTTGTGATGTGAGAGGATGCGGTCTACAATGAACTACAACGCGGCGCCCAAGCGAAAGCGATAGGTGCTGGTTGCTCCGCTGTGAGTCTGTTGTTTTTGCCGACACGAGACTCACAGCGGCGTTTCATTTTTCACACAAAGGCTTTGGGACGGATCGCGGCAACGAGCCTGCACTCGCCAAAGTGTTGTGCACATTCCGCATGGCGCGTTTGTTATCAGTCTGTGAGCGCAAGCATCACACACTACGACCATCTTGATCGTTATGGAACACGAATCAATCACAATCATATTGACAAGTTGTAAAACCTTCGATGTCATGAATATACAAATTCATCATATTGATTGTCAATTAAATGTCAATATGGACTCCTGTGCGAATCGCCGACAAGCCAATAATTGTCACCCGTTGTCACATTGCGACAACGTCCGAACGAAAAAGCGCGCAGGTGGAACAAATCGTTCCACCTGCGCGCAACAGATAAGCGGAAGACGCCGAAGTTACTGAACCGACGTCGGTCTAGTTTTGAGAAGCGCTACTCGTGCCCTGCAGCAGCGTGAGTGCATCACCTCGGAGCTTGTAACCACGGCCACGCTGGCTGATGAGCACATTCTCGGAGGTATATAGCTCCAGCTTCTTACGGAGCCGGGAGATCGTGGTGGGCACGACCAACGTTGCTTGTTTGTCACACTCGTGCATATCAACCTCGGGCCAGATGTGTTGCATGATGTGATCCACGCTCATAACCTCGCCGGCCCGGTGCGCCAATAATCGAAACAGTTCCAACTCCTTCGGAGACAACTCTGCCTCCAGCGTTTGCAGAATCTCCGACAAGCTTTCATTAGGGAGCAACGAACGATGCTCCGGCTCCACGGGCTGCGCTGGTTTGAGCGCGACCTTGAGCGTGCGAGCCGACATGGCAGCAGACAGGCCCGGATCATTCGAATTAGCCGCCTCGCGCAATAACCACAACTTAAAGAGGGTAGAAAAGATTCTGAACTTGCCGCCCTTGTCGCGCTTCAAAAGGCATAGACCCTCAAGTTGCGCACGTAGAATGGCGCGTTCATCCTCAGATTCCAACTCGCGTTTACCAACGCCTCGCGCGATGAGAATCAACGTGCGCCGTTCGCTAGGTGTGCGCCTCGCAAAAAGCGTCTGAAGCAAGAACTGAATTTGTTCATCGTTGTAAAGCTGTGGAAATAGCATCTCTAGTTGGCTATTTGCGTCGTTGCGTCCAGCTTCCGCCGCCATGGCACGAATGCGCCGGATGGCCTGCTTGATCAGATAGGGGTGCTCGCCCGTAATGTCCAAGACGCGATCCACAACTTCGAGACGCACCATCGGCGCCGGCAGATTGCTCTTCACCATCGTCTCAGCCACAGCCCGCTCCAGCAAGGGAAGACGATGCACCTCGAATGACCGCACGAGCCGATCAATCAGGCCGAGCCGCTCTTGTGTGCTTTCGGAGTCTTGGTCCGACCAGCGTAGAAAAAGCGTAGATACCGGATCGGCCGTGGCAACGACAAATCGAATATTGTCATATTGCAAAGCCAACGCACGCAGCCAAGCAACGTCCTCAAGCGTCAGCGCAGGCACCAATGCGTCAAAGTCATCGACGATAAACACTACCTTCTTGCCTTCATCAACAGCACGTTGCAACAATTTGTACAGCCGCGCCTTGGCTTCTCTGGCCCGTTGCTTCAAAGTGTCATCTTCAGTAGTCTGTTCATCTACCGAAAGCGATGGAATGACCACAGGTTCGGGCAACATCGTCAGAGTCTTTAAATCCACGTTCAATTTAGCTTCAGCCAGCTCCCAAAAAAGATAGCTGCCTTGCAAATCGAATGTAGTCAGGCTAATGCGGATGCGCCAAAAGTCTTGGGGGTGAGGGTCTTGCTTAAGAATGTGATTGACTTGATCAAGGACATACTTTTTGCCGAGACCCGGCTCGGCAACGATGTTGCAGTGGACAGGCCGCAAACGCGCTTTGCCTGCCTCTTGATCTTTCTCCAAGACACCAGAGGCTGAAAGCAGCTTCTTGAGGATCCAGTCGACAGTTTCTCGGTTACCAACAGTCTGTTGGTCATATTCGACAGAACGCAATGGCGCATGCACGATCGTATCAGCCGGGGCGATGGTCATGGGTGTGTTCCTTTTGGTTGATCTTGGCTTTCGCGTTGGGGCCGTAGTACGCCGCGCACGGCCACGATTTGTATTGGCCATGCTACTCTCCGTTAAGCTAAGGCTTTATTGGAAACAAAAACGGCGAAGCCGCTCGTATTGGCTTCGCCATGAAGACAAGAACTAACGCTCTTTCTGTATGCGATTCAAACGTCTCTGATTGCCGATTAGATAGGCAAGGTTTGGGCTAAAGCTAATGCATAAGCTTGGCGAGACGTTCATGCTCCCCCTCGCCAAGTCACCATGATAGGTGCTGCAGTGCAATCTGCTCATGCATCTGATTCCCCGATATGCCCTCGATCCCCCAAACAATTAGATCATATGAATTTAGTAATTTTTGTCAACAATCTATCTAAAGGTTTGCAAAGACAAGTCGATATACAGCCCATAAGCTTCAGAAAGATACCCTAATTCAAGTGATGACCATAACAAATTCATTATCAAAACTACTTATGTGATTCATTGCATGATCACTTTCGTCCTTTCGCACTTGCTGTTGCTTGGCGCTGTCATAAGCGGGCTGCGCAGCCGCGCAAAGTTATGAGGGCTAAGCGACAGGACGCAATCTACGACTGCAGGAGTCGGTCCAAGCACGATATTACACCACACAGCGACCGAGACCACGCGTTGAAGCTGAGTTTTCTTCACACCAGAAGCGTTTGTGAGGCTTGGAGTCAAGATACAAGTCAAGATAATTGAAACCTATAGACTAATTGTGCCGAGTGCCACCCTTGCGCATACAATCCCGCCACATTCGTCAACTTTCATTTACTATGGCACCTTCAAAAGATCAACTGCTGGCCATGTATGAGCGCATGCTGCTGATTCGCGCCTTTGAAGAGGCGTGCGTGCGGCTCTACATGGAGAAAGAAATCCGCGGCTCGTTGCATCCATGTGTGGGGCAAGAGGCGACTGCTGTGGGGTCGTGTTTCGCCATCAATCAGGACGACTACATGACCTGTACCTATCGCGGCCACGGCGCGTGCATCGCCAAGGGCATTGACGTGAACGCGGCGATGGCCGAGATGCTCAACCGCAAGACCGGCATCAGCAAGGGCAAGGGCGGTTCGATGCACTGGACCGATCCGAGCATCGGCCTGCTGGGCGAGAACGCCATCGTTGGTGCGGGCGTGCCGATTGCGGCCGGCGCGGCGTTTAGTTCGCAGCTCGATGGCAGCGGTCGCGTGGCGTTGACCATCTTTGGCGATGGGGCGATCAACCAGGGCGCATTTCACGAGGCGCTGAATCTGGCGCAACTGTGGCACCTGCCACTGATTCTGCTGTGCGAGAACAATCTATATGCCGAGATGACGCCGCTGGCGCAGTCGAATCCACTCAAACAGGTTGCTGACCGGGCCAAGGGCTACAACATGCGCAGCATGACCGTGGACGGCAACGACGTGTGCGCGGTCTACGACGCGGTGAGCAAGGCGGCCAAATATGCGCGCGAAGGCAAAGGGCCGACGTTCATCGAAGCGCACACGTATCGCTTGCTCGGTCACATGGTCGGCGACAGCGAGAGCTACCGCACCAAGGACGAGGTGGCCGAATGGCGTCAGCGCGATCCGATCAAGCGGCTGCGCGAGCACCTGCAGACGAACGAGCAGGTGGGCGCGGCCGACCTCGACGCCATCGGCGCGCGGGCAAACGCGCAGATCGAGGGCGCGGTCAAGTTCGCCAAGGAATCGCCATACCCCGAACCCGAGGAAGTGCATACGGACTTCTGGCTCTAATTTTTCACCACGAAGGCACGAAGGACACAAAGAAGATACCTATTCTTCCTTCGTGCTCTCTGTGTCTTCGTGGTTCAAAGCTTCATGCGTGAATTGACCTACACCCAAGCCCTGCGCGAGGCGCTGACCGAAGAGATGGAGCGCGACCCAAATATTGTTTTGATGGGCGAGGACATCGGTGCCTACGGCGGCGTGTTCCGCGTGACTGAAGGGCTGCTGAACAAGTTCGGCCCCAACCGCGTGAAGGACACGCCCATCAGCGAAGCCGGCTTCATCGGCCTCGGCGTCGGCATGGCCATGACCGGCAAGCGCCCGGTGGCCGAGCTGATGTTCATGGACTTCGCGCTTGTGGCGGCCGATCAGATTTGGAACCAGGCAGCCAAGCTGCGCAGCATGAGCGGCGGGCGCGTGCACATGCCGCTCATGATTCGCTCGCAACAGGGCGGCGGGCGCGGCAACGGCGCGCAGCACTCGCAGAGCTTTGAGACATTCTTCACCCACATCCCCGGCTTCAAAGTCGTGTTGCCGGCCACGCCGGCTGATGCCAAGGGCTTGCTCAAGAGCGCGCTGCGCGACCCGAACCCGGTCATGTTCATTGAGCACAAGCTGCTCTACAACACCAAGGGCGAGGTGCCGGATGGCGAACATCTCGTGCCGTTGGGCAAGGCCGACGTCAAGCGCGAGGGAAGCGACCTCACTATCGTGAGCTATTCGCGCCAGACGCTGCTGGCGCTGGAGGCGGCTGAGACCTTGCAGAAAGAGCACGGCATCAGCGCCGAGGTGGTGGACTTGCGCTGCACGGTGCCGATGGACATGCAGACGGTCATTAACTCGCTCAAGAAGACGCACCGACTGCTGGTGACGCATGAGTCGCACGCGGCGTGCGGCGTGGGCGCAGAGGTAGCCATGCGCGTCATGGAGCAGGCCTTCGATGAACTTGATGCGCCGATCATGCGCGTGGCCGGCATGGACGTGCCGATTCACTCGGCCAAGGTCTTGGAGGACATCGTGCTGCCGCAGGCCGATGCGATTGTGAAGGGTGCGCTGAAGTTGGTGAAGGGATGAGTCAGCCTCGCATCGCCTTCATCGGCCTGGGCGTGATGGGCCGGCCGATGGCGATCAACCTCGCCAAGGCCGGCTTCGACGTGCGCGCCTACGACATCAACCCGGCGTCGGTTGAGATGGTCGTGAAGGAAGGCGTGACGACAGCCACTGACCCGGAAGACGCCGCGCGCGACGCCGATGTCTTGATCACGATGGTGGTGAACGACGCGCAGATGCGCAGCGTGTTGTTCGAGCCGGGGCACGCGGCGACGGCGCTCAAGCCTGGCGCAACCGTGATCGGCATGAGCACGATGAGTCGCGCCACCGTGATCGAGATTGCCGCCAAGCTAGCCGAGCAGGGGGTGGGCTACATTGACGCGCCAGTGAGCGGCGGCGAGGTCGGCGCGCAAGCCGGCACGCTCAGCATCATGGCTGGCGCGCCGAGCGAAGTGTTTGAGGAACATTTGCCCGTGCTGCGTGCGATGGGCAAGAATGTGTATCACATCGGCGAGGCCGCCGGCGATGGCCAGGCCATGAAGATGATCAACCAATTGCTGGTGTGCGTGCACAACGCCGTGGCGGCCGAGGCGCTGGTGTTTGCCGAGGCGCTCAAGCTCGACCCGAAGATGGTGTTTGAGATCATCAGCAACAGCGCCGGCAACAGTTGGATCTTCCAGAATCGCGGCGCGCGCATGATCAGCCGCGACTTCGAGCCGCCCAAGAGCGCGCTGGCCATTCTGGTCAAAGACCTCGGCTTCGTGGTGGACGCAGCGGATGCGCTGGCGTTCCCATTGCCGCTGGGTAGCGCGGCGCACCAGCTTTACAAGTCGGCAGCAGCGCAGGGCTGGACGCAACTCGACGACTCGATCCTGATCCGCCTGATGGAGCAGATGGCGGGAACACCAAACGATAGACCCTAAAGGTCTTTGAGACCTTTAGGGTCTAGGAGCGACATCTATGGCAGCACCACAAACAGCCGGTGCAGTTGGCACAGGGGAGATCGACGCTAGCCGCGTCGAAGACCTCGACGGCATTACCGTCGTGCGGGGCGGCGGCGCGCAACGCGGCTGGAACGGCATTCAGTACCAACAAGGCCTGTCGGCCAAAAACGCCGGTGCTCAGGCGCTCTCGATCAACGTGGCAACCGTGCCACCGGGCGCGATCGCCTACGCTCACATCCACGACGGCTTCGAGGTGATGCTGTTTATCGTGCAGGGTAAGGTGAAACACACCTTTGGCGAAGGGCTGGTGAATGAAGTCATTAACGAGGCGGGCGACTTCATCTACATCAAGCCCGGCGTGCCGCATGAGGTGTTCAACATCGGTGACGAGCCGTTGATCGCGTTCGTCGCCCGCTCGACGGCGGATGAGTGGGACAAAATCGTGGACTATCCGTCGAGGTATCGGCCCACGGCATAGTGCGCGTGGGTGCGTCCAATTTGCATCTGGGGACGCGCATTTCTCACTTCTCAAGTCTCACTTCTGATATGCAAATCGCCTTCATCGCCGCAGAGTGTGTGCCGTATGCCAAGACCGGCGGCCTGGCCGACGTGGTCGGCGCGCTGCCAAAATACCTCAAGGCGCTCGGCCACGAGGTCATCGTGGTCATGCCGCGTTACAGCAGCATCAATGGCAATCGCTTTGGGCTGCGCTGGTTTCACGGGCCGATGGGCGTGTGGATGGGCAACACGCAGGAATGGTGTGCGGTGCAGACTGCCGATGGCGCGGGCGGGCCGGTTTACTTCATCGAGAGCCAGAAGTATTTTGACCGGTGGGGGTTGTATCACGACGCCAACTTCAATGATTACCAGGACAACCCGCGCCGGTTTGGCTTGTTGACCCGCGCCGCGCTGCAACTGTGCAAAGACATCGGCTTCAAGCCGGATGTGGTGCACGCCCACGACTGGCACACCGCGCTCGCGCCAGCGTATTTGAAGATCTGGGACTGGAATGACCCGACGCTGGGCGATGCGGCCAGCCTGTTAACCATTCACAACATCGCTTATCAGGGTGTGTATCCCGCCAGCCACATGAACTACCTCGGCTTGCAGTGGGGCAACTTCACGCCGGACAAGTTCGAGGACCATGGCGCGATCAATTTTCTCAAGGGCGGCATCGTCTACGCCGACATGGTCAACACCGTCAGCCCGAACTATGCCCGTGAGACGCGCACGCCGGCCTTGGGCTATGGGTTGGCACCTTATCTCAACGATAAGGGCGAGAACTACGTGGGCATCCTGAACGGCTGCGACTACACGCAGTGGAACCCGGAGACGGATCGGGTCATCGCAGCGCAGTATTCGGCCGATGACCTGTCCGGCAAGGCCGAGTGCAAGCGCGAGTTGCAGCAACGTTTCGGTCTGGAGGTCGCGCCCGATATTCCCATCGTCGGCGTGGTCAGCCGGCTGGTGGATCAGAAGGGGCTGCATCTGCTGGCACAGACCATTGAGCGCATCGTGCGCGACATGCGCGTGCAATTTGCCATCCTCGGCAGCGGCGACAAGGGCTTGGAAGACTTCTTTGGCGGCCTGCCTGCGCGCTATGGCGGGCGCATCGGCAGCTACATAGGCTACAGTGACGAGCTGGCGCATTGGATCGAGGCCGGCTCGGACTTCTTCATCATGCCCTCGATCTTTGAGCCGTGCGGGCTGAACCAGATGTATTCGCTGCGCTATGGCACGCTGCCCATCGTGCGCGCCACCGGCGGTCTGGACGACACAGTGCAGCAGTATGAAGAGGCGACGGGGCAGGGCACCGGCTTCAAGTTCTACGAGGCCAGCCCGCGCGCGATCTACTACGCCGTCGGCTGGGCCGTCAGCACCTACTACGACCGGCCGCACCACATACGGCAGATGATTCAGGCGGCGATGGCGCAGGACTTTTCGTGGGAGCGCAGCACAGCCGACTATGTGCGGGCCTACGCGCGAGCAATCGCCAACAAGCGCAATCTGTAGAAACGCGCCGGGCGTGTATGCTGTTCTCACGACCACTTGGCTTGCTGCTGATGAACCTCGGCTTCGGCCCGGATTAATTGCACCTGCTGCTCGATGCGCCGGCAACCCATCTGATGGCGGAAGGCCAGATACTGCTCGTGATGATCCATTGCCAGCACGTGGGCATGGTTGAGCGAATATAAACGATACAGCGCCTGATGCGCCTCGGCTTGCATTGGTGCCGATTGAATCTTGCTTGCCAGGTCGAGCGCGTGATACATCTCGTCCATGGCTCCGCGCCGGTTGTCATTGACGAGTTCAAGCTTGGCTCGATCCAGGTATACGTCAATTGCAGTCTGCTTGCGCCCGGCCGGTGACAGGCTGATTTGCAGGCTTTCGTCAAAGCGCTCACGTGCCTGCGCCAGATTGTGCTGGTTCAAATGGATCAACCCGAGCGTGTGCAGAATCATGGCGCGCCAGACGAGTTGAGCCGGATCACACTGCATCAGAGCCTTCTGCGCCCACGTCTGCGCCTCATCGTGACGTCCCAACTTGGTCAGCGCAAAGGCGATGTTGTTCATCGCCGCTACCTGATTTGGATCGTTGATCTCGAAATAAATCTCATATGCGCGGAGCTTGCAATCCAACGTCAGAGCGAACTCGCCTTGCTCCTGATACAGAATCGCGAGCGTTGACAAGTAGTCGGCCTCGCGCGCTCGGTCGTGTTGCTGGCGCGCCATGCCCAGCAATTCCAGCCACAACTGAGCAGCCTTGTCAGTGTTGCCGGCCTGCTGATGTGCGCTTGCGATCACGTAGCCAGCGTCAGCCTCCAGGCTGTAGCGTCCAATCGTCTTGGCCAGATGTTGTGCGTGCCGGGCTTGCAGGACAGCAGCATCAAAATCGCCTTGCTGAAGGTGCAACCACGCCAGACGGATCAGGCTGTTCGTCTCACCTTGCGCATATTGCAAGGAGCGCGATAGCACATGGGCTTCCTTAGCAGTCGCGATGGCTTGTTCCAGGTTCACTGATGCCAGCGCGTTGGCCAGGGCGTTCAATGCGTCAATCAGTTGGGTTGTGGGAACGGCTTCGTCACGAAGTTCGGCGACACGCGCTTCAAGTTGGGTGAGTTTGTGGTTGCCCATGCGGTTGGCCGTTTGCTAAACGACGTCTTAATCTGACCAGCGTGTCCCCCGCATTTCATATGTAACGAAATTCGCTCTACTCTACATCCTCTGGCTGAACTAACACTTAGACCGCCCTTCGTCTGCGACACGACAGAGAAAATTCGCCCGGCTGGGTAGGGTCACCGTCTAAGATAGCCGTGTTGTATTGGCCATTGACTGAGGAAAGCGAAGACCATGAATAAGCATACGAAAATTGTCCGCGTTGCCATCATCCTTTCGTCGCTGACGTTGCTAATCGTTACGCTGGGCCGGCCCGTGTTCCGGGGAGTCGCCGTCGAAGATGTTGTGCTCGACTCACGTGGCATGGATGTTTCTGGTCTGGTGGCAAGCGACATCGCACCTGGGCCTCGCGGGGAGAGTGCGCCTGATTTGGGATTTGGAGATGAACAACCCGTTGCGCCGAACGCCGGCAGTGATGGTGGGATTGGATGAGCGCCTGCGCGGTGTCAAACGCCGGCGCTACCCGTCGCTGTCGTCAATCGGCGCGGACGGCATGTTGATGTTCACCATGTCGCCGTGACGGTTGATGGTCACCCGGAAGCCGAGCATGCCCAGATACTGCCGAGCCTGCTCGGGGATGCCCGACTCGAACAGTTGCGCAAAGTTCTTGTCAATGTTCTTCATGGTGCTGCTGACGGCCGCTTTGGTGAACAAGTCGTCCTTGCCCATCATCTTCATCACACCGTCGCTTACCTGATCTTCGTTGTCCTTCACCTGGTCGCGAAAGACGGCCAGCACGGCCTCATCCACCTTGCGGGCATCCACGTGATACTTGAAGCCATCCTCCAGCACCACGTAGGTCGGCTCATCGCCGACGTACGCCACGCCCACAGCGTTGCCGTTCTCGTCCGACACCAATCCATCAAAGAGCGCTTTTGTCATTTGATCTCTTTTGATCTCTTTGCCGCGCGATCAGGCTCGATAGCCCAAACATCACAGCAATCCCAGCCACTGCGCCACCTGCGGGCCGACCCCGATTACGTTCAGTGTGATGGGCATGAGCAGCACCCCCAGGCAGTTCATGCGCCGGCCACCCACCAACACCGGGATCAACCCGATAGTCGTGGCGATGAGCATGACGACGATACCACCCCCGGCTGTGAAGAACCACGTCAGCCCGGTCGCAATAAACAACGCAATCACGGCGATCCATTTGATGTTGATGGCGTTCACCAGCCGGGCTGCGCCGCGCGCCGCGACGATGAGAAACGTAAATGCGAGCGCGCCGCATAGCGCCACGGCGGCGACAGCCAGCCAATAACTGTGCCAGCCTTGCGGCACATAGGTGCTGGTCAGCATCCAGGCCATGCCGCCGCGCGCCAATGTCAGCCCCGGCACGAACAGCAACAGCAGGCTGCCGACGTAATAGCCGATCTTGGACGCGCCCTGCGAGATCATGAACAGCCGATCATCGCGCAGGGCCGTGGCGTGGCCGGCCAGCAATCCACCGATGCCGCCCGTCACAACGGGCAACACCCCGGCAAAGAGGCCCCCAGCCAGGCCGGTGAGCGCCCCCCGCGCCAACAAAGGCACGGGCACATCTGTCTGTATCGCGCCGTCTTGCCGCGGTGGGCGTGAACTGAAGAACAGCAATTGCAGCAGACCGGGAATGGCGAACAAACCCACGAAGGCGGGCATGAGATTTTGAAAGGCCGCCGTCGTGGGGACAGGGCTGCGAAACATGAGCACGAAGCCGAGCAGCCCACTGAGTGTGAACGTGAGCAGCCCTGCACCCAGGTAGGCCCACGCCGAGAGCCAGCGCCGCAGCCGAGTCGGCGCGAGGTCATTGGCGCGCGGCCATTCGCCCAGCAACATGAAGGCGACGACCGCGCACAACATCCACCCCAGGTGGGGCTGGATGATGGCCCGCAGCGGACGCAACACTTCGTCGAGAAGGGGCGAGAGCAGCACCAGGCCGATGAGCGCGCACAGGCTGCCCGCGCCTACGAACATCGCCGCCTCGACGCCGCGTCCGCGCATGAAGTACTTGGTCGTCGGCAGCACCACCAGCGCGTTGGCGTCGTCGGGTGCGAACAGAAACACCGACGGCACCACGTTCACCACCGACCAGCCGACCAGCGCGCCGAGGAGAAAGAGCGCCAGCGGCTCATCCGCAACCGAGATCAACCCGCCAGCCATGAGCACGAAGGCCAGCCCGGCGATGTTGTAGATGTGCAATCCCGGCAGCAACCCCAGTACGCACCCGGCCAGTGCGCCCAATAAGGCCATGCCGATCAGCCCGAAGTCATTCATCATGGCGACTCTACAATATTTGAACGAAAGATGGTTTCGCCCTGTTTTTTAGGCATTTTCCTTGCGTGCTGCCCTTGCGCGAACGGCTTTGGTATGAGTTAATATCGGCTTAAGACCCGTTTTCCAAGGAGAAAAACATGGCAACTGAAAAGAAAGCACTCAACAAATCACAACTTACGGCGGCGTTGGCCGAGGCCACTGACCTGAGCAAGGCGCAGGTGAGCAGCGTGCTGGCCGCGTTGGATGAAACGGCGCGCAAGGAATTGGGCAAGAAGGGTCCGGGCGTGTTCACGATCCCCGGCATGCTGAAACTGACCGTGACCAAGAAGCCCGCGACGAAAGAGCGTCAGGGCGTGAACCCCTTCACGGGCGCACAGATCACGATTGCGGCCAAGCCGGCGCGCAACGTCGTTCGCGCCCGCGTGCTGAAGGCGCTTAAGGACGCGGTGTAGGTTCACCGCCATCATCAGATTTAGCAAGAGGGCGACCATGTGGTCGCCCTCTTTGTTTGTCAGCGCTCGTCAGGCAGGTCAGGCAGTTTAGGCAGAGGGGGGTGCCGGTGTGCGATCTTGTGCCAGCGCGTTGGCCATCCGGTCGAGCGCCTCCATCATCTGGGCGCGCGGGCAGCCAAAGTTGAAGCGCACAAAGCCCTGGCCGCCGGGGCCGAACGCCGCACCGTCGCTCAGCGCCACTTTCGCGTGCTTCAAGAAGAACTGGTAGGCATTGCCTTCGATGCCAGCCGCGCGGCAATCCAGCCACGCCAGATAGGTCGCTTCGGGTCGCGTGGAGGTAACGGACGGCAGGTGCTCGCGCAGATAGGCCAGCAACACGTCGCGGTTGCTGGTCAGGTAGCCCTGCAGTTCCGCCAACCATGCACCGCACTCGGTGTAGGCAGCTTTTGTCGCTGCCAGGCCCAGCGCGTTCACGTGCGGCAGGATGCCGCTTTCGGCCTGTTGCAGGCGCTGGCGCAACTTCGCGTTTTGGACGATGGCGAAACTGCACCCCAACCCGGGGATGTTGAACGTCTTGCTGGGGGCCATCAGCGTGATGGTGTGCTCGGCGATCTCCGGTGAGAGCGCGGCCATTGGCACGTGTGGCTTGCCATCCAACATCAGGTCGCAGTGGATTTCGTCGGCGCAGATGAGGACATCGTGCTTGATGCAAATCTCGGCCAGGCGTTGGTTCTCCTCGCGGGTGTAGTCGCGGCCGATTGGGTTATGCGGGTGGCAGTGGATGAACAGCTTCGTGCGCGGCGTGATGGCGCGCTCGAATGCGTCGAAGTCAATGTCGTAGGTGATGACCTCACCATCTTGCCGCAGCGCCAACTGCGCCGTTTCCAGACCCATGCCCTGATTGCCCGGCGCGGTCAGGAACGGCGGATAGACTGGCGCGAGCACGACGGCGCTCTCGCCGATGTGGCCGAAGGCGCGACACACCACGTTCAACCCGCTGACCAGGCCGGGCAAAAACACGATGTCGTTTGGTGTAATGTGCCAGCCATAGCGCCTGTCCAGCCACGCCACGATGGCTTCGCGCAACGCATTGGACGGCAATTCATAGCCAAACACGCCATGCGCCACGCGGTCTTGCAGCGCGCGCAGAATCGGTTCCGGCGCTTTGAAGTCCATGTCGGCCACCCACATGGGGATGATGTCTTCGCCATACATGTCCCACTTGGCGCAACCTGTATTGCGGCGGTTTACGATCTCATCGAATGCGGTGAGCGTTGACGTTGACGTTGACATGTGCACCTGTTTGAAATGGTTATCGGATGTGACGCGGACGCACCGTCCGGTTCCAAATTAAACCGTACAGCGGCGATGACGCTCAGCACACGGGCTGCGAGTTATGAGACCGAAGCTTGGGGCAGCGCTCGGCCATTGTCATGCGCGGGCGGTAAGTGTGGCGCGGAAGAAGGCTGATGCTCAGGCAAATACACATCGAACGTGGTGCCCTGGCCGGGCTTGCTCGACACGACCATCCGCCCGCTGTGTGCTTGCACGATGGAGTTGGCGATGGACAGACCGAGGCCCGACCCGCCGTTGGCGCGCGAGCGCGACTTGTCCACGCGATAGAAGCGTTCGAACACATAGGGGATATCCGCTTCGGGGATGCCGACGCCCGTGTCGCTGACCGAGATGCGCACGAAGCCGTTGTAACTGCGCGTCGCCTCCAAGCGGACGTCGCCGCTGTCGGGCGTGTGCTTGATGGCGTTATCCACCAGGTTGAGCAGCACCTGCTTCAGCCGGTCGGGGTCGGCCTCGACGGCGATGCCCGTTTCGGCATGCGCCGTCATGCGCACGCGGCCCGCGCTCAACACCTGCCCGCTGCGCTCGACATCGGAGATAAGTTGATCCAGCACGATTGGGTGAAAGTGCATGGGCAGCACACCGGCATCCACCTGCGAGAGCAGCAGCAGATCGCCGACCAAGCGCGTCATGCGGTCGCTCTCGCGCGAGAGCGCATCCAGCGATTCCGTGTCGGCGCAGCCCATGGCGCGCAACAGATCCACGTTGCCTCGGATGACCGTGAGCGGCGTGCGCATCTCGTGCGACACATCGGCCACCAGCCGTTGCTGGGCGTGAAAGAGCTGCGACAACCGGTCGAGCATTTCGTTGAACGCCTGCGATAGCCGTCCGACTTCATCGTTGGCTTTGGGCACGGCCACGCGCTGATCCAGGTTGTCGGCCCGATAGATTGCCATCGCTGTCTTGGTGATGTTATCCACTGGCCGCAATGCGCGCCGCGCCAGCAACGCGCCGATCACGGCAGAGAAGGCCAGGCCCAACCCACCCAGGCTGCTCAGGGCAACCAACAAGCTGTTTTGGGCCGACTTAACACTTTCGAGCGATGTGCCCACCTGAACCACGCCTACATAGGATTTATCCTCTCCGGTGAAAACGGGCCGGGTGAAGACGCGAATAGGCGGCGTGCCCGCATGTTTGGCCTCGGTATAAAGTTCTTTGGCCGGCGTGTCCACGATCTTGGGCATCTGTTTGAACGCGGTCGGATCCAATTGATCGTTGAACGACGAATCAACGATGTTCGGCGACACAGCCACAACGGCTCCATTCTTATCAATCAGTTGGACATATAGGTCCGACGCGCGAAATGCGTCCAAGCGAGGCAGTGAGAGCACGGCTTTGCCATCGCGGCGCACGACCTCTGCCTCGCGCGGGTTGCCCAACAACAACGGGACCGAGTCCGACGCCTGCAACAGGCGCGAGTCCACCTGCTGCACCATTTGCCAGCTCATGAAGAAGTAGATGCCAAGCGAGAACAGGATCAGGACGGCGGCGAGGACGGCGGTGTACCAAATGGTCAGCCGCGTGCGAATGGACATTTGTTCGCAGAATAGTGCCGGTTGCTGAGAACGGAATGAGTTATGCCGATGACGGCGTGCCAGCGTCAGCGTCAGTGCCAACGGCGCGGGCTACGGCGATCATGCGCGGGCTGCCTTCGCCGTAGGGGCCGAGGTCGTAGTCACCATACCAGGCTGGCGCTTCGAAGCCGCTGTGCAGCAGCAACAACTCCATCTCGTGCTTGAACACGTGGCGCAGCCGAAAACTGACAAACTGTTCGTCCGGGCCGTTTTGGGTGATGCGATAGGTCAGCTCTTGTTCCTGCGTTGCCCAGAAGATGCGGCTGGCGACATATTTGTGAATCTCGCCGCCGGTGCGCGGGTCAATCATGGTCGCCTCGAACTGGAACTGGCCGTCGTCGGGTTGAAAGGCCAACTCATCATTCGGCGGCAAGTCCACCACCAGCGCACCGCCGGGCACAAGGTGACGCCGCGCCGCCCGCAGCGTGGCCAGTTGATCATCGCGGGTGGCGTTGTGCAGAAAAGTGTTCAGGGCGATGAGCACCAGTCCAAATCGCTCATCCAACACGACGGCGCGCGCATCGGCCTGCACCAATGAATAGCGCTGTGCCGGGATGTGCGGCCGATCTTGCAGATGGGCCTGCGCGAGGCGCAACATTTCGCCCGATTCGTCCACGCCGACGACGCGATGACCGGCCTCGACCAACGGAATCATCACCCGGCCGCTGCCGCTGCCCAGTTCCAGCACAGGCTGGTTCGGGCTCAGCTCGCGCACCAGCCGCAGATACATTGGCACGTCGTCCAGAAAAGTGCTGTGTTGCAGGTCATACACGCGCGCGAAGGCGTCATAGGTGTTTTGGGTCATAGCATTGCGCAATGAATGTGCGGGCGCGGCACGCAGTCGTCTGCATTCGTGTTATGCACGCCTCACGCCTATAATCTTATCGCTTGGAAGCGACATGAGCACCGACAACAACACAACGTCCTCGCCGAGCGCCGATGCCCTGGATACAACGCCGCCCGCGCGCTACATCTGGGCTGGTATTGTCACGGTGCTTTCGCTCATCCTGCTGTGCACCATCGGCATCGTTCTATTGGGACAGGGCTTGCGTGGTCGCAACAACGTGCCGCCCACACCGGCGCCCGGCAGTGATGCAAGTATCGCCGCCGATGGCATCGTTGCACCCGGCAGCGTGTTTAGCGTGCGCGGTTCAGGCTTCCTGCCAAACGAAACCGTTGAAATCTTCCTTGCGCCCAGCCTGACGGCAGCGTTTGCCGAGTACACGCTGCTCGGCACGGCTACGGCAGGGCCGGATGGTGCGTTCGTGGCCGAGAACCTCATCGCCCCCAGCCTGCCCGGCCAGTATTACCTGATCGCGCGTGGCTCGGCCAGCGGCTTTAGCGAATTCACGCCCATCACCATCGAGGGCACAGCGCCGCTCATCCCTACGGTTACGCCAGGCGTGCCGGTGTTGCCCACCGTGCTGCCCGGCCTGCCCACGCCGTCTGGCCCATTGCCAGACCTGGCCATCGTCGGCGTCAGCATTCAACCGGAAGTGATCGGCCCATGTTCGCTCGCGCCCGGCCAACTGGGCGTTCGGGTGGATATTCAGAACATCGGCACGGCGGCCGCAGGCCCGTTCGCAGTACAGGTAAATAACCAGCAACAGATGGTGAACCAGGTGCTGGCGCCAGGTCAACTCGTGTCGCTGTGGTTTCCGGGCTTCTCGACCGGCAACAACGTGGTGATTGTGGACCCTGCCGGCGCGATCGTCGAGAGCAACAGAGACAACAATCAGTTCATCGGCTCTTTGCCCGTGCCAACGCTATTGCCGCCGTGCACGCCCACACCTGGCGCGCCAATCATCGTTACGCCCACGCCCAATCCCGATGTCACCGGTGCGTGGTTTGTGCAGTACTTCAACAATCAGGACTTGATTCCACCGGTGGTGTTTGAGCAAAACAGGCCGGGTCCGTTCCTCAATGTCAATTGGGGTGGCAATTCACCCGGCTCAGGCGTGCCGCGCAACGGTTGGTCGGCGCGGTTCAGCAGCAATCAGAATTTCCCAACGACGGACAACTACCTGTTTACGCTGACTGTAGATGGTGGTGCGCGTGTCTTCGTCAACGACACGATGATCATCAACCAATGGTTCAGCGGCGGGCTGCGCACGGTGACGGCCAATCTCGGCCTTTCGGCCGGTCTGTACTCGGTGCGCGTGGAATACTACAAGTCAGGCGCAGCGGCCCGCGTGGCACTCAACTGGAAGGTGAACTATGCCGGATGGGAAGGCCGCTACTACAACTCACCCAATCTCGACGGGCCGATCATTCTGAAGCGCGATGATGCCGTTGAGCCGCCCGATCCACCCGGCTTCTTGAACAGCGCTCTGTTTGGCTTGCCGCCACCCGGCGTCAACCCATTCAACTTCTCGGCGGATTGGCGGCGGCGCGTGACGTTCCCGCTGGCAGGGACGTATGTCTTCACGGCAACGGTGGATGACGGCGCGCGACTCTTGATTGACGGCGCGATTGTGGCTGGTGTGGATGACTTCACGGCCGGCCCCAAGGTCTTGACTGGCGTCCGGACGCTGAGCGCAGGCGTGCACTTCATGCAGATTCAGTATGTGAATTACACCGGCCCGGCCACCATCGCGGTGACGTGGGCATTGCCGCCTGCACCGCCCACCGCCACGCCCATCGCGCCGCCGCCGATTACGGTGATCGTGCCGACGGCCACACCCACACTCCCGGTGCCACCACCGGTCACGCCGACGGACACGCCCACCATCGTCGTCACGGTCATCGTCATCACCGACACGCCCACGCCCACGCTTGTGCCAACCCTGCCGCCGCCGCCACCACCCATGACTCCCACACCGACGTGGACGTTGCCCGCGCCCCCGCCGCCAGTGACACCGACTGAAACTTCGACACCACCTCCGCCTACGGTGATCGTCATAGTTCCAACGCCTTGATGAGGCAGGCTGAGTCAGGTATCGAGAATCTCGCGCAGCCGCGCTTCTTTCTCGACTCGATCACGGATGGCGAT
>Ga0224722_1000754_pt1 | contig 18650 bp, 20 predicted proteins | sample Balambano_FR1_Me_FD_161646 | JGI IMG/M metagenome (GOLD analysis project Ga0224722, IMG submission 161646) | Freshwater sediment microbial communities from Lake Towuti, South Sulawesi, Indonesia - Balambano_FR1_MetaG | ecosystem: Environmental > Aquatic > Freshwater > Lake > Sediment | place... | reverse complement strand
CAGGAGCCCCGCCGGCAGCCGATGCTTCAAAATTCTGAGTAGGGTCAACACCTTGCAGAATCGACTGCTGCAATGCGGTAATATCTGCAGGGGCGCCTTCCGTGGGAGCGGCACCTTGCGGTTGACCAGGTTCAACTGGCTCGGAACCTGTAGAGGAATTCGGTGCAGGTGTATCGTCATAAGGGGAAAGTGCCAGCTTGGCATCATCCGCTATAGTCAACTTAGCTCCGGGTTGGAGAATTTCGCCTTTTTGCAGAGGGCGGCTGCTTCCGTCAACCAGCACAATCAGCACATTTCCTTCGATAGCTGAGACAACCACTGACTTGTCGATGATTTGAGTACGCATATCCATTGCTCCAAGGTGACAGATCTTAATGTCTACACCATAGAAGGAAATAGCGCGCTGTTCCGTTGCAAAGAAGTGTACGTTCGAGAGGAATTAAACGAATAAACGGAAAAAAATCGAAGAGTTGGAATTTCTTAATACAAATCAAAACCCAGCCACAGCCCCATTCAGGCCCTCAGCATAATTTAGTTATATATAGATGGCGACAATAGAAGCGATTGGTATGAAAATGCTCCTATAGGGGCTCATGCCGGTCAGGTAAGCCTGATTGACATTGTTTTCATCGGCTTTTTCACACTCTATTTCTGTGGCCTTGCATTCCCGTAGCGGGGGCTACCAAGCGTCCGTAACAGCTAAATAGCTGTTACGAATAGTAGATCACCGGAGGTAGGGAACTCAGTCCAGTTTGTGCGATCTCATTAGTCACCAAACAAAACAAGCCACACCCAAAGGACTGAGTAGATTGGCCCCTTGAAGATCCAGACACTTCGCCCCTCTTAACTTAAGAGGTAGTCTTGGAACTATGTTTAGTACTAGTCGCGACGAGAAGATGGTCGAAGTGTTAACTGGATCCGAGCGCCGTCGACGCCGGACTCCGCAAGAAAAGATCGCTATTGTGCAGCAGACCTTTAAGCCCGGTATGACCGTCTCTCATATCGCTCGCTTGCACGACGTCAACGCCAATCAGCTTTTCAAATGGCGCAAACAATTCCAAGAAGGGTCGCTCACGGCGATCACCGCCGGTGAGGATGTTGTTCCTGCCTCCGAGTTGGCTGCTGCCATCAAGCAGATCCGAGAGCTCCAGCGTCTGCTCGGGAAGAAGACCATGGAGAACGAGATCCTCAAAGAAGCCGTGGAGTATGGTCGAGCAAAAAAATGGATTACACATGCGCCCTTGCTGCCGGGGGACGACGATTAAGTGCTGTGAGCCAGGCTCTTAATGTATCGCGTGCGCAGCTATCCGTTCGTGTTCATCGAAAACCAGGTTGGCAAGATGGTCGTCATCATCGCCAGCATGATAATGCTGCCTTACTTGGCCGGATCATGGAAGCGATGGCAGAGCTTCCCTCCTATGGCTATCGCCGAGTCTGGGCGCTGTTGCGGCGTCAGTCAGAGGCAACACGACAGCCTGTGGTAAACGCCAAACGGGTATATCGCGTCATGCGCGATCATTGCCTGCTGCTCGAAAGAAAACCGGCAGCACCATTGACCCAGCAGGCACATAAGGGACGTGTTGCCGTCAAAGAGAGCACTCGACGTTGGTGCTCAGATGGCTTTGAATTCCGCTGTGATAACGGCGAAAAACTACGTGTCACGTTCGCCATGGATTGCTGTGACAGGGAAACCCTGGACTGGGCTGCCAGTACGGGGGGTTACGACAGTGACACTGTGCAAGATGTCATGCTGAGGTCTGTCGAACGTCGCTTCGGGGATTCGTTGCCGGCATCACCGGTGGAATGGCTAACAGATAATGGCTCGGCGTATCGAGCCCATGAGACCCGCGCGTTTGCACGAGAAATCGGCTTGGAGCCCAGAACGACTGCGGTGAGGAGCCCACAGAGTAACGGTATAGCGGAGAGCTTCGTAAAGACGATGAAGCGAGACTATATCGAGATGATGCCGAAGCCAGATAGCCGAACAGCGGTAGGCAACTTGGCCATCGCGTTTGAGCATTATAACGAACACCACCCGCACAGCGCCTTGGGATACCGTTCACCTCGGGAATTCCTGCGCAGTCGGGTATCACAACCCTAAGCGGGAAAAAGTGTCTGGATCTATGGGGTCAAATCCACCCAGCGACGAAGCACGGTTTCACCGACATTCAGTGAACGGCTTGCTTCGGGGACCGAATAGCCTTGGTCAAGCACCAAGGATGCAGCTTCAAGTTTGAATTCGGCAGTAAACGAGCGACGTAATCTTGTCATTGAACACCTCAGGTCATGGTGGCGACTGTACCACCTAAAATGGTGTCCGGGATGATTAGACCACTACATATTGAGCAATACCGACACGGGCACATAGATACCGCCGAGTGTCTTAGTCTCTCACCTGTTCAATAGGAAAGGCCATGCCGATGAATGGCATGGCCTCGTTCGCTCAGATGAGGAACTCATCCAATTGGCGGCCTTGCTCGAGCTGCTCAGCCAGGAACTTGGGGGTACGGCCTTGACCGGTCCAGGTTTTCTCTACGCCATTTTCAACATAACGGTATTTCGGTGGACGAGGTGCTCGTTTAGCTTTAGCCGCAGTCGCTGCTGGGTCACTGCCTACCAACTCAGTGGGGTCGATACCAGCTTGGGCCAACATCGCTTGGAATTCGGCCAGCTTTTGCTGATGCTCAGCTTGGGCGGCTTGTTCTTTTTCTGCCAGCTCCAATCGCTCCAGATAAATCAGCTCGATTTTCTCATGAGCTTCTTGGAGTTGCTCCAGAGACAACTCGCGCAGTGCTGCCCGCAGGCTACGTACATTTAATAACACTTTCCGAAATTCACTCATGATTAAAATCTCTCGATAAAGGAATACCTGCCAGGTGCTATAAAAGCCGCAAACAGGGAGTGTATATGTTTAACCAGAAAAAACGGATAAACGACGGTGGCTCATAGCGTTCGCAATGATAAAAAACTACAATAAATATTACATTAATGTCCCTGTTTAAAGCAACTGCTGCATGTGATTTGTATCACTATCAATAAAACAGGATTTAGCAATACCTTTGATATTAAAGTGAGAAAGCTACCTTCACATAGCTACACTCGTTATACATCCGTTAGCCATGCACTATTAAAGTGCTTGTAATACTCATATAGCACATTCTGCCAAGATTACATTCAAGGTATCAACTTGCCCTTTGACGCGTGTATAGTGCCTCTGGTGAACGCTAGCAGCCTTCCCGAAGCAATACACAACCTAGACAGTGTTTCGTTAAATTCTGCGATATTTGGTTATCGCATCTTAGCTCTTACACTGTTGCATGGATTTCCCATTTAGACATACACAATGTCTGCTGATGTCCCATGACCTGAGATCGATAAATACTCTGATAGCAGTTTCATTTCATCAGCACCCAACATACTCGTTAACGCCCTAATGAGTGGACTTGGCTAGTACCGAAGTTTCGGTAGCCATCACTTATCTTGCCTTCCTGCTTGCTCAGATACGCAATGCGAAATAGAAATCCTAAATAATCGTTTTTCCTTAAGATTGCATCATCTCTGGTAAACCAGCAGTTGTGATTTTCAGGAAATTCGACCAAGTGTGCATAATCAGGGTAAGGGAGCGCTAATGCACTACACCAAGCCTTCTGAAGCCTGACACCCATGTTGTCAGCATCATAACTCTGATAATTGCCTAAAAAAGCATATACGTCTTTGTTAAAGAGCAATACGACGTGGTAATGATTGTGGACGGAGGTATCCCGTTCCCGGCACCAGATATAGGCTGGCAGCTCAGGTTCACCTCGCCGGTTATTGCGTATATGGTCAGCTCGTAATTGTTCTTTGAGTGATTCAAAAAAACGGGTAATCGCTCTCGGATCTGAACGCTGCAGGCAGAGCAGCGTATCAAGATCGCCAGGTGGGCTTTCGATAGCAAATCGCAGGTCTATACGTAATGCATAGACACGTGGATATTGAATAAGCATATCGTAAATGATATCCAGGCTACGCACTAAGCTGCGACGATCAATGGAGCCATAATTGGCTTCACTTAGTGTCATCAACTTAGATAGTTCTGATAAATTCAATTTAATGTTATTCAACACGTTCATTACTCCAATGTGTTATTAACCAGGCTAGTTCTCCCTGAGCACTTGGCTCAGGGTAGTAGCTAGATTTATGTTGCTCACCCTGCCTGGTATTTGTCACCAGCAGTCTCGGATATCGTTAGGCTACGACCCTAGAGGGCATATGCCTTTAATTACCTTCAGGATATATACGCACTATAGATTGATATCCTAATGGCATCGCCATACATCACGCATTAATAACTGACACACTCTCAATGGGTGGCGTACACCCATTGCCTGACATTGTTGATGAGTACATGCTTGTATTAACAGGCATGTACTGTACCAGGTGCATATAAACTTGGTATCTATACAACATGCGTGCATGCATGCATATTAGTTGGTGTATATACTGCATGTATATATTACCTATACCGGACGTTTAAATCTGATATATAACACCATGCAATTAACGCAAGCCTTGCTATATAAGGTCTTGTGTAATAAGAGGGGACTGATATCACCAATAAAACAAGCCTTAAATTATGTCATTTTAGTTAACACTTACAAACCCTCCTAATCAGTTATTTCCAAAGCATTGGGTCTTTTGTTTTTCTGTCCTCTGACTCCTGATAAGAGACAAATTCAAACTCTGAATACAACCCTCCTGAAAATGAAGCTACTCTTGAACTTTCAAATTCCTTTCGCTCTTTAGCTTGTGTGTACTCAATCATCATCTTTCCTTCCTTTTTATAGCTCCTAACCCTGCCATCGAACTCCAGCTGCCTAAGAGCCCCATCACGGGACTTAGCATTTCTCAACGGATTAGGGCCTCGTTGCAATATGTCGTTCTTCTCGATTGAAACGAGGTTGTTTTGATATACATGTTTATAAAACCACTCATCTAATAATTTCGCATCACTCTTCACTCCGGCTTTATCACACGAACTCATTAACTGTATAAAATGGTCAAAATACCAATTGGCGATTTTATACCCAGCTTTGATTGAATCAAGAGAGATTTCAGTATCACAGCCGTTTACAAAGACCTCAATCACTGCTGCCAACCTAACCGCCTGTTCGTGAAACTTTGATGCATAGTCACGGTATGCTTCCAGTTGCTCCCCAGCAGCGAGATGTTCTTCAAACGTCATGCACATGTTATTCCAATGCTCTAGCGCCTCCTTTGATAGCTTAATTGTAGTATGCGGCTGACTGTTTTTACGTCGTTCTATTCCTTGCTTCAGTAAGGTAGCGACACGTTCATGGAACCACTTCAAGTCTTCCTCACCCTGCTGAGGCTCACTTGTTTGCAGACGCTTTCCCTGCGTTGACTCACACGTAGCAATTAAGCACCTGGCAAGAAAACCACTATCACGTACCGCTTCCCCATTTTTAGTTAAAAAGCGTTCAAAGGCCTTTGGCTGGACCATTAGCGTGAGTCCAAGACGAGCACCATTAATGTTAATTCCTGGACCTACACCTTTCTCTTGAACAATACGCCCACCTGACCACAAACTGTTCAGTACCGACGTCTCATTTAGAAAGTCCATTGTAAGAAGACGACCGGCTTCATCATTCATGATAGAAAATGACATATTCCCCATGCCTAGCTGCTGCTTGATTGCTGCTGTCGTGACATCATTCAGTATCAAATTAATATATGGTGGTGCTGTCGGCTTGCTATCCTGAAGCTTTCTGATCGTCTCTTCCACATGCTCAGTACTGCCCCCTTCCTTAATCGCATCCCTAAACATTTTATCTGCTACCGACTCTTTTAAACGCCACACTTTCATATCGGCATTGAATTTTCCAAACTTCTCTTCATACTCCTTACTCAACATTACTTGAGTATCATGAACTGGTGATATCAATAGATTGAACACAAAGGATTTGCGCTCACCCGAACCGGCGATAACAATAAAATACAGTGTTACTTGAAACTTTAACCTCTCATTTACTTGGACTTCAACCAAATCTTGACATGCCAAGTCCATAACACTCAACATCAACGGTATAATGAGACTGTCGGGAGCTTGACTTACATTCATTACGTATTTAAGGGCTCGTTGTAAACATGTAGGCCAGATGTCTCTGGGAAATTCGCCGGGTGGCACGATATTTACTTTTTTCATTAATCACATCCTCGTTTATACCATCAGTAACTTTGCATGAATAATATCAGCATCAGTTAGGATGACGATAGCTCATAGCTTGATTACCATTTATTAATGGCCATTTATATATTTCAGCATAGATTTATATTGAGCATATTACGACAAAGAGTGAAGCCACTCTTCAATATCAGCTAACAGCCATCCTATTGAGGCACCTCCCAAACGCAGTGGCATGGGGAATTGCTTGTCATACCACCGGCTGCGTGGATTTATTTTGTTATAGATAGTAGAGCGACTAAGACCAAGCAGCACCACTAAGTCCTTCATGCGAATAATTTGAATAGGATAAGGCATTTTTGACGCTGACTTAGTTAACGCTGCATTATAACGAGTGTGATGATACTGAGCCTGTACAGCGTCATCGTTAATGAATTTTAGTATCTTCGAATGTTCCATGTTCACCTCCACATCTATTTTGCTTGTCAGTGAAGCAATCATTTCATGCATCGAACGATTATCAGAAGCGATATAAAAAATATTGCTAACCATGCCTAACGCTGTTTAATACCCTGTTTTGATGTCAAAAATGACATGTAGGTCACGCCCCATCAATCAGGATTGAAATTTAATTCTTATTTTTCATGCGGTTAGATAGTTGCACTCAATTCATTCCAAGCATGATAGGGAGCTTGAATATTTATCTTGACAAAATTAAAAAATAAAAACAATTTTACCGCAATTGAAAAAAATAAATAATAATCAATGGTTTATTGCTAAAATTCATGTGGAGATATTTATCGTTAGTTTGGGTCCCTCTACTAGAGCTGTTCCGGATGATTGGTTCGCAGGCCAGAGTCATTTGCTTTACAGTATCGACTTGCACAATTGAAGGAGAATGCAACCATGGCATCACGACATCCAAATGCCACGACAACCACCGAACAGCGCAAGTTAATACAAAACTCCCCACTGACGGTCTCTGAGCTGGCGAACACGTTGGGTGTATCCGAAAGAACTGTAAGACGCTGGAAGGCCAGGAAAACGACGGAGGATGCCTCTCACACTCCACATCGTCTTCCCACTACGCTTACAGAAGAGCAGCAGTGGTTTCTGATTGCGGTGCACAAAATGCTTCGCCTGACGCTTGATGATCTCTTGTGTGTCGCGAGAACCTTCGTCCTGTCTACAACGTCTCGCTCCGCTCTGTACCGCAGCTTAGCGCGTGATGGGGAAACCAACATCACAGACCCGTTATCTCAATACATCCGAGCAAAGGCCAAACCACGACGTCAGCTCAACAAGCCTGGCATTGTTGAGATAAGGATCAGGCGTCTGCCCGATATGCCGGAGAACACTGCGCATCATTACTTGCTGGTCGCACAAGATTACGCATCGCGCTGGGCTTATATCGAGATACAAGAGCACACGAAAGCCGTTAACGTGATAGCGTTTTTGAAGAACGTGAAGGCGCATTTTCCATTTCAGATCCGGGTGCTGCTTATCGAGCAACACCTTCGTATGTTTGATAAATATCCTTTGCCAAAGGAAGCCCATCTCACCCGTGCCCCGACCGAAATCTGCAATGCGTTAGCACTACCACATCTTGAATTGATGCGAATCAGTAATGAGCTGTGTACAGATAGTGATAAGCTCTTTCGAAATAGCTCCTTATTAACAAATAAAGCTACATCAGTAACGTTATCGCACAATTTTAAAATGCAGTTAGATCGCTTTACGTATTGGTATAATCATCGTATACCTCAACGCGCCATAAAGAATTTTACACCTTTTTCATGTCTACAAGCTCATTATAAAACTGCCCCTAAGCTATTTATTAGAGAGCCATTGCAACCTTTTGTACAGACGCATTTTTTAAAGATCTTTATATATGATATTTTTTACTCATTGAAACTAATCAATGAGCATTCGAATCCAGAGGGTATAAAGCAGACCAGAAAGGGGCATTTTAAAAACACTAATGACTTTAAGGCACACCAGGATATGTTTGGCACTTACATGCCTTTGCTTATCGATCTAATGAGTGGCACAACCAGCGGTTTTACGCCCTTTCGTTATAGTGTACTGGAACATCTATATTTAGAAGTTTCATCTATCCCAATCATCACATTGAAATCCGAAGAAGAAGTAAAGGATTGCTATGTCAAACATGTATTAATACCAATAATCGCCATTATCATTCATAAAGAAAGCATAATTGAACGTGCTGAGTCGTTTTTTTATCACATTCACAAAATGCTTGAATCGAATTTTGATAATGAAACACTCAGTGCCGATAATTTTCATGTGAGAATAAAGCTTTACTTAAGACAATACATTCAGTATTTGGATTTAAATGAAAATGATATCGCCAAGAAAATTGCAAGAAACATCAAGAATATCGGCCCTGGCAGAATGCAAACTGCTGATACCATTCTTGGCATGTTTGAATTTAGGAAGAGATATGAAAATGACAGAACTAAAATCATAGCGAATGCGCTGCCTACCAATGAGAAGGAATGCGCAGAGTTAACGAAATTGCTAAAGCTAAACACGGCATATCTCGCGATGTCACTTTTGTCTAGACTGGAAAGCCAATCAACTCATTTAGAAACACTTGTTCACTGTTATCATAAGCTGTTATCTAAGAATGAACCAATGCTTTGCCTGCAATATCATCTGCAAAATCTTTTCTTCCTGCCAAATTTGACGGGGGACCTTGGTATTAATAAAATAAACAGGCTTGGTGACAATCACTTAAAGCGCCAGTTTGCGCCACTGGTTAATCTTCTTCATACACCGGTCAGACATGAGTTGTCGGAAGACACTATGCAGGAAAATGAACATTTAATAAATCAGCTAAAAGACCTCGTCTCCAGTCCGCATAAATCTCATTTGGATATCTATGACCGAGCCATCTTTAAGCCTATCACGGATATAGATAAGCAAGGTGGAGCTTATCGGACTGTTTTTATTCCCTATGCCTATCTTATCAAAATTATTAACTGCATTCAGGATGGAAAATTATATGATGCTTACACATTAGCTGACGATGCGCCATATGGTGCATGTGAACAATTTAGTTTTCTTGCCTATGCATTTTCGATGATCTACATTGGGTTGCATTTTCGCTTAAATAAAGGAAAATTAAGTAACAGTAAGTTGACTATCTTGTCTCATTACATCATAGCAGGGCAGGGTCTTATTACTACAGACCAAAAAAGCCCTATTGTAATAAACCAGCTCATGAACAGCACGCTCACTAATGAGCCGCACAATACCTTAACATCGTCCCCGAACAATATCTCCATCATACGCGCCATTTATGCCTACAATCAGCTGACATTAAAATTGACCTACACCCCTAAGAAAGGTTATGGGACCGAACCAATACCACAAGCAATATACGGTATGTTAGACAAGTTATACCATGTTAGCGCTACGTTGACGGCTGAATTAAACAATATATCGCCAGATGCTTCACCAGAACAACGCGCAGAAATATTCATGAACCGTACAACGCTGACAGAAGATGACCTTCATGGTGATCTTATTCCCTTCCTCAAAGATTCATCCTTCATTAACTGTATGTCAGAAAATTTGTTTTTAATTGAACATCTATGTGGACCATCGTTCACGGAAAATGGACTCTTGGCTATGTCCCAATTCGCATCTCAACAACAAAATATGGCACGCTTGTATGACCACCTGCGCCCTAAGGCTCGTGACAGCATCCTAGGTGTCACCGTAAACTGACCTTATGGTGGCCTACCGTCCCCGTGATACATTGCTATTTTTGCTATTTGTAGCGAAAATAGCAGTGTCTTAAGACCAAAAAAAACCTGCCATCTATTGACCATTTCTTCATTTTATGAGTGTGGGGAAGTGTTAAATTGCTGTTCCTTGCTCATAGCTGGCTCTAAATTTTCACGCGCTTTTGATCATAAATAATTGGTGTTTCTCCCCCCTCCTATTATAAAAAATTTAAGATATATGTTATCTCCATGAACCTAACCAAGGAACTGCTCTATCAGTCCCATTTTTATTGGAGATATTTCATGACTCATTTCATTGACTCCGTGGCCTATATCGGCCAACCACCCAGGCATAACCTCAGTAATTATCCCCCTCCTAACGCCGTTTCTCTATATGTGGTTGCAGGCAGCCGGTGGCTTTGAACTGGAGACAGCTGGGTTGCTCAAGGGCGGTCGAAAATTATAGGTACTGGCCACCTGATATTCCAAGATGGGGATAAGGTGAAGTCCTATCTTCTGTTGTGATAGAACGCTCTGCGCCCCAGTACAGCTCTATCAGACAACCGGTTTCTTATTTAAACCACTGGTGTGATTCAATAGATCAAGCCCTAGTGACACTCACGAAATCGGCACTCATTTCATCTATTTCCCTCCATTTTCTGGTCATTAAGGTCTCTAAGAGACTTTTGACCATGGGGGTCAGTGTACCTTGCCCTATTGACCGGGAGGAGACCATGGCACTGGTAGGTTACGCACGTGTTAGTACGGGAGGTCAGAGCCTGGAAGTTCAACTTCGAGCGCTGACCGAATGTAATAAAGTTTTCCAGGAGAAGGTTAGCGGTGCAAGTGATGATAGGCCACAACTTACTCTCCTCTTGGATTATGTGAAGGAAGGAGACGTGGTGATGGTTACCAAGCTGGATCGTTTGGCTCGTAATACTCGTCACCTATTGGAGATATCAGAATATCTACAACATAAGCAAGTTGCATTACGGATATTGAATCTGGGGATCGATACCTCAACGCCTACTGGCAAGTTAATGCTCACCATGATCGGTGCTATCGCAACATTCGAACGAGAGTTGATGTTGGAGCGGCAAGCTGAAGGAATTGAGTTAGCCAAGCGACGAGGTGTTTATAAAGGCCGTAAGCCTACCGCAATGGCAAAAGGCAATGAAGTTCTGGCATTGGTTGCCAAAGGTTTACCCAGAGCTGAAATTGCCAAACGCACGGGGATCAGTATCTCCAGTGTGCAACGCATTCTCAGATCTCAGAGCAACTGAAAAATAGTGTGGTTTACCGTTCCTGGTGATAGCCATACACATCTATTTGATCATAGTTATTCGGTGAGATAAAAAATGAAAAAGCTGACATTCTGCTTACTACTAACTCTTATGTCTGGAAGTCAATCAATACAGGCGGCGGAGCCGTTCACAGGCTTTTTGCCTGCACTAGTACAGGACAAAACAGGGAAACCATTCTGGTGTAATGCTCATTTGCAGTTAAACAGAAAATGCGTCGCAACTGAAATCAGCAATCTTTCAATGGTGATTGTGCGCAGTCAGCCATTCGATGGCTGTGAAGCGGGCATGTGGGGCTGGATCGCCACTGCGGGCGCCCCACAGAAAATAGCCATTGGCCAAACCATTACACCTGATGAAAAATTCAATATTTCAATGAAGGATATGTGCCGACCAGGAACCATTGTCAAACTTCAACCAAACAAAAAATATAAAAATGAGGAAGATTTGGTTGGTTTTCACAATGGCAAAGAAATATTTAGATACCTAGGGCGTAAGTAACCAAGTGGTTTAAGAGAAAAGCAATTGTTACGAGGATTTCCATGAAAGACATACATCGGTATTTATTGGCCTCTACACTAATATTTTCGGCCTTCGCCTGCAATGCACAAGAACAACGCTACCTTGCTATCCAGCACACCGACACCATCTACGCCAACCAAGGCATCTGCGCGTACCATTTCTCCCTTGATAGTGGGGGGGCCGATGAGTTTGGGCGGTTGTATATCACGCTGCAGTTTAATGACAAAAAGGGCAAATCGCTGGCCGAGTCAACGCTGGAGGTTGAGCCATTCGGCGGGAGCGACGCTACCCGCTATGGTAGTGGCTTTACAGAAGTGGATTGCGCCCAGGTAGAGCAGGCCAAGTCCATCGCCATTATTCAGGCAACCGAGGTGCTCGCTCACAACCAAGTCACTCGGCTACCTGTATCCACCTTCACCCCCCAGTTTCATCAACCACTGAAGATCACCGTGGGCGGCCAGTAGCCCATTTAAGAAAAACAAAGCCAAAGGGCGTCACCATGATGGTGACGCCCTTTTTCATTTCCAATTCTTGATGAGGATCATCACCCCATGACACGACATTTCATTATCGGCGATCACTTGGTAACAACGCAGTCTGAAGGCCATCATCATGGCCTCTTTGTTGGCCATGACCAGGTCATTCACTGTCTACCAACGCCTGCCAGTGATCACTCAGGGCAATTGGCGCTGACCTCCCTGGCTGAATTCAGCCAGCACAACGCCATCGAGGTCAGGCCCCATGCCATGCGCCTGTTCTGTCGAGAGGAGAGCCTGACGCGGGCCTACGCACGACTCAGCGAAGGTGAACAAGGCCAGCTATTTGCCACTAGCGAGCAATTTGTTACCTGGTGCATTGAAGGGGTTCAGCATCCCCCGAAGCTGCTGCAGACCGCGGTAGCAACGGTAGTGGCTGCCGAAGTGGCCCGCCATACGCTGGGCAAGGCGGCCACCAGTGCAACCGCAGGGCTTGCTGCCAGTACTCTGGCCACAACTGCTGGCGGTAGTGGGGCCGCTGCGACGGTAGTGTCGATCACCGGCATTGCTTCAGCCCCGCTGTTAGCTCCTCTTGCAGTAGGCGCGGTTGCTGCCTATGGCGTCAGCAAACTCTGGGATTGGTTCAAAGACTGAATCTATACGAGGAGACATCATGACAATTCCTTTTCACCGTGATGGCGTTAACCTGTTTGTGACAGAGCCACTGCTGGTACTACTCAATCAGGAAGTCGTGAAATATGACTTCGACCTTGAACAACTCACCCGGCTTACCTTCAGCTTTCGCAACCCTGACTATCAACCTCAAAGTGGTGGGGTCCATCCGGTCGAAATCCAGCTGATACGTGGTCTTGATGGTTGGCTATTCGACTACGTCACTGATTTTAGCTACCAAGGCTTGGGACAAGATACCGAGCTCTGTAAAGAACTCGACTTCAACTTCCTGGATAACGAGCACTACCTGCAAGGCTGGGGGCCGCTCCCCATGGCAGATGCCCAAGAGTTATTCAACATGTGGCAGAACAGTTTTCTTGCCTACGCCCAGCTGGGCTTTTTTACCGTCACCGTCAGTGGTGACTGAGGAGGACTGATGCCCAAACAACCGATAGCTGTTGAGCTCGAAGCGATTAACCGGGAGGGGGAGACACAGGTGGTACGTGACAGTGGCCTGACCGTACAGGGCCACAGTGTCTACCTGCGGGCGGTAGAGGCCAGTGGATTTGCCCTGGCTACCTGGATTGCTGACTATGACACCATCGGCCCTGCCTATGAACTGGCGGAACGGCTGAGCCTCGCACTGGCTATCCCGCTGAACGTGTTGGTCCCCGAACCGCTGGTGCCAGTGAAGAGTGAATCCGCCGCCACGGCCAGCTGAACTACTCTCAAAGTGAACCAACAACCTCTCTGCATTTAGCCCCGGCATGCCTCGCGCTGCCGGGGTTTTCTTTTTCAGGAGACCACCATGCGTTACCACAAACTGAAAGCCGGGGAGTGCCCCGGCACCTATGTCGTCACTGAACCCGTGACCGAGCAAGACCTGCTGCGTATCGCCAACCAGATTGCCAGGAAGCGTTTGGCCAAAGGCACCGCCATCACCAGCACCACCGAGGCTGCAGAGCGACTACAAACCCTGCTGCAGGACCGGGAGCATGAAGTGTTTGGTGCACTGTTCCTTGACTCCCAGCATCGCGTGCTGGCCTTTGAGGAGCTGTTTCGCGGCACCCTCGACAGTGCCAGCATCTACCCTCGAGAAGTGGTCAAGCGGGCCTTGTTACTCAACTGTGGGGCCATCATCGCGGTGCACAATCACCCAAGCGGTGACCCTGAACCCAGCCACTCTGACCGAGTCTTCACCCAAGCCCTCAAAGAGGCCTTGGTCCTGGTTGATGTCCGGTTGCTCGACCATCTGGTGGTCGGCGCCGAGGGCGTAGTCTCACTGGCCGAGCGAGGCCTGCTATGAACCTTATCCCAGGTAAAGCACACCTCACCGACCTCGACATCCTCATAGAACTGCGCTGCTGGCTTGCAGACAACGTCGAGATGCAGGCAGCGCCGGCTATCGTGGCTCACCTGCCGAGCGGCTACCAACTCACCCAGGCCGATTGTATCGAGGCCATTGATGCGCTGCTGCAACGGCTACGCCATTAGCCACAAGTACAATTCGATTACCCAACCCCTCGAGCAAACCTTCAACGAGTCGCTAGATGTCTTGCCAACCACTACCACTCAGCTGCTCTGAGTCTTATCAATTCACTCAGCCCTGATAGGTGACTGTTTCTGCAACGAGAGCTTAATCTGGAACAGCAGGGGCTCAGCACTACGTCCCTGCTGTTGCCATTAAAGTGATTTGCTGAAATCACGATTTGAGCAGACTTCTTGGCATAGGGTGCCATGTGAGATTGGCAGTAGACAACAAATCAACCTATATTCTTATACATGTCAGTAGCGTCGCTGATTGTTGAGCTTTTATTCTCTGCTGGGTTGAGGGTCAAGGATAATAATGAAACGTATTTCTATGCATAGCATTACAAACCCGACCAGTACTCATGTAAAGAGCCTAACTCGATACCTGTTGGCATCTTTGCTCTTTATTGGGTTGGTACCACTTATATCGGTGGGATTCTTGGCATATCAGCGCAGTAGCCAAAGTCTGAATGATAAAACGGGTAGTTTTCTCGCCGCTCAGGCACGAGAAGCGATAGACAAGATTGATCGCAACCTGTTTGAGCGCTACAGCGACGTGCAGATGATGGCCCTCAACCCCAAGGCATTGGGAGATCCCGCAAGCGTCAGTAATACCACTGACATTTACACCCAAGCATATGGTTTTTATGACTTGATGGTGATTGCCGACTCAGCGGGGAACATCATCGCCAACAGCACGTCGACAGGAGATGGTCGGCAGATCAACAGCGATGCATTACGAAGTACATCGGTCGCAGATACGGAGTGGTTCCGACGTGCAATGAGTGGTTACCTCGGTCATGGTCAAAGCTATTACCGTGATGCTACGTATGACCCCCTGCTTAAATTGGCGACCGGCACTGAAGCGCAGACACTCCTGTTTGTTGCACCTATTTATGGCGCGGATGGCAAGATAGCGCGTATATGGGCTAACTGGGTTTCGTTTGATCGTGTTGTTGGCGAGATAATGAGAAGCGTTCGGCAGCAATTATTGGATGGCGGTAATGCGGGCATAGGTACCCAGGTATTGTCTCATGATGGTTTGATACTCGAGCCGAGACCGGATGATGGCGCTTCACCAGCACAATTACTGAAAATTGGTTCACTAGGTACCATGGATCTGCATCAACGCTCCGCTGGCTTTATCACAGTGGACGCCGACGATGCAGGTGGAAAAGCCCAAATCATTGGCTATTCCAGCTCCAAAGGCATCCTTGGCTTCAAGGGTTATCACTGGGGAGTACTGGTTCAGCAAGATCTTGCGGCAGCATCCATTGCAGCACGTGATTTGGGTCATTTTGTCGTGATTGTCTCACTGATCGCATTTCCACTGATCCTGTGGCTGGCCCTTACCATCAGCCGTTCAGTCAGAAGAACAACTGAAGGACGAGAGCAGGCACTGTTTAAAGAAGCTGAGCGTCAAGATTTTGAAGCTAAGTTGCACCGGGCGCTGGATGCCAGTGAGTCGGAGGAGGAGGCATTTGCAGTGGTGGGTGAAGCACTATCACTTGCCATCAAAGAAACACCAGGGGAAATGTTATTGGCAGACTCGAGTCAGATGCATTTTCGCCAGGTTGTAACTGCCGAACCGGCTGGAGCTCCCGGATGCATGGCTCAGACTCCTCGCCAATGCTTGGCATTCAGACGAGGGACAACCTTGATATTCCCAGATTCAGAGTTGATGGATGCATGCCGCAAATTGAGAGGGCGCCCAAGTGGCACTTGCTCTGCCGTGTGTATTCCAATGACAAGCATGGGCAAGCAAGCCGGTGTTTTACACGTATCGGGAGCTCAGGGACAAGTCTTTGACAGTGAGACTGTTTCACGCTTGCAGTCTATCGCATCACGTGCGAGCACCCGGATCGCCATGTTACGAGCCATGCAAGAAACACAGTTACAAGCCGAAACCGATGGTCTCACTGGGTTATTGAATCGGCGCAGCCTTGAAAACCAAGCGAGAGCGTTGCTGTCTCGCAAAGGGCCCATATCTGTGGCTTTTTGTGATTTGGATCACTTCAAACGACTCAACGATAGTTTTGGCCATGAAGCTGGCGATCGTGCTCTACGGGTCTTTGCGCGCGTATTGAGCGATGTGGTACGCAATACCGATATCGTCGGACGCTATGGTGGCGAAGAATTTGTCGTGATACTGCCTGATGCTCCCGTAACCGTTGCGGTGGATGTTATGAATAGAGTGCGAGAACAACTCGACCTCGCCTGCATGTCAGGGGCCATGCCAGCAGTCACGGCCAGTTTCGGGGTTGCCTACGGCGAAGGCCCCATAGATTTCGATGAAATCGTGCATTCTGCTGATGTAGCCTTGCTGGTTGCAAAGCAGACAGGGAGGAATCGTGTCGTGGTGGCAGGAGCAGTCATTGATACCAATGTCGCTGTCGAGTCGCATCACGATAAAAGCATCATGGAAGCCAGTGAAACTACTTGAACTGATAGGTAATCGAGTACTTTGCTTGGCGGCCACTTCAAAACGGGGTGGCAGACTGCGCTAGTCTGCAGCTCTTTTGCGGGCTTTGCTGCAAACGTTCAACCGTATTCTGACAACGGCGCAGCTGTATGTTGGCGTCGTTAAACGGCTGACAAGGCGGAGCATTGCTGGTCATGCTGTGGCCTAACGATGGAAAGCTTTTTGTTACATAAACAAATAATGCGCCGAGTGCCCACCCAGTAGCCGCACTGGTTATCAGAATTGCAAACACTAGCAATACATCCACGACATAAGACCTCATCACACACCTCATCCCGGGTAGTCAGTTTGCCTTCGGCTGCAACCTCACTTCCTACACCCGGCGTACTTCTAAACGATGCGCTGGATCTCACCAAAACTCAATGTGAATCACCCTGACTTTCCTAGAAACCTCAAGAGCCTCAAACTGAGGTCATTCAGGAGATGTCATGATCACGCAGCCACGTTACACGGAAGAATTCAAACTGGCCGCAGTCAAGCTGGTGACTGAGCGCCATCACCCTGTGGCAGAGATCGTCAATGCAATACAATTTCAGCAAGATTGGAAACGCGGTTTTTTCATGTACTTTATATTATATCTCGATACTTTTTATTAATTTTTTCCAATCGGCAATCGCTTAGACGTGTTTTGGCCGGAAAAATCATTCCAAAAAAATTTAAGGAAACAATGAAGATGATAGTGGCTCACGCACCGCAGTTAAGTCTGCTAACCCGATTTCTGCATTGGTCAGTCGCCTTGCTGATGATTGGCCTGACTCTACTAGGTTATCTGATGGTGAAATTTGAGATATGGGCACTATATCCCCTGCATAAATCACTGGGTGTGGTGGCACTACTGCTTGTAGTCCCACGTGCTATTGCCAGACTTGGCAAAGGGTGGCCAGCACCGGCTCGCCAATACCCCCGCTACGAGGCTATGACAGCCAAAATAATCCACTGGGGATTGCTTATTTCAACCTTGCTCATCCCTGTTTCTGGTATTTGTTATTCCGGTGCTGCAGGCCGTGGTGTTGCCCTGTTTGGCTGGTTCATTATCCCAATGAATCCAGATAGTAATGATCCAGAGAAGGTTATTCCATATAGTGAATCATTGAGTGATATCACTCATTCCGTTCATGTATATCTACCTTATATCATGCTGGCATTCGTGCTGATTCATATTGTCGGCGCAGTAAAACATCACCTGCTGGATAAAGATAAAACTCTGATGCGTATGCTTGGCAGGACGTGACCTGAGAGATGAACATAGTGGAGAGATAAAAATCTCTCGACCGAAAGCTTCCATTTTTTAGGGGGCGTAGAGTTGTCTGGCAGAGAAGATTGTGAGGATGAGTGAGTGACCAGAGCAAACGGGTTCGACAACGGCAGAGGGCTCTGATTAAATCCGACTTTGACGCCCACTTTTGCTGGCTGGCTGGCAAGGAGTCCGTTCTGGATTATCGTAAACCAGTGTTCAAGGCGATGGACTACATCAGCCACCATCTGGATGACAACCCGAGTCTGGATGAGGTCGCGGCGGCGGCGGCCATCTCCACCTTTCACTTCCACCGCATTTTCAAAACGATGGTTGGCGAAACCATTGCCGGATTTACCCGGCGCCTGCGCATGGAGCGTGCAGCACGTCGCCTGCTCGCCTCCCCCCAGAGCGACATCACCACCCTGGCGCTGGCCGCCGGGTTCTCCAGCTCCCAGAATTTCGCCAAGGCCTTTCGTCAGCACTTCGCCATG
>Ga0224722_1000753_pt1 | contig 18661 bp, 12 predicted proteins | sample Balambano_FR1_Me_FD_161646 | JGI IMG/M metagenome (GOLD analysis project Ga0224722, IMG submission 161646) | Freshwater sediment microbial communities from Lake Towuti, South Sulawesi, Indonesia - Balambano_FR1_MetaG | ecosystem: Environmental > Aquatic > Freshwater > Lake > Sediment | place... | reverse complement strand
ATTGGTTGGCTGTTTTAGTAGCTCAGTTCTATGGTTACTTGGTGCTTTTGATTGGACTAGTTATTTTACGTCTGCTTTTTGGTGGAGAGCTTCTTCATGGAGGGGGAGGAGGGGCTGGCGAATCAATGCACCCAAGTTAAGAAATCCAGCGTAAATGAAGCATGCTGGTTGCGTTCCAGCAAGATCGAGATTGGGGCTAATCGATGCCCGCTGAGTGAAGTCCACCAAGCCATCCACAGAAGGACAGCAGAACCAACGCCCGCTTATGCCTATTTCATCTGGTGCTTTTCCTGCCTGCGCCCACTCGGAGCCCACCCCAATTCTTGGACTTTTCGCGCCTTACCCATAGCCAAGAGTCGAGACGCAGAAGCATTGGCCAAATCAGCTGTGGGTCGCTTTGGATTCTGGAGTTAACCTCGGCATAAGCCAGATTGACTGCATTTGACTCATCTGACACTTGATGAAAGTTCGTAAGCAATGATTCAATAATACTCTCATCTGACAGGTCAGCTTTTTGCGTCAAAATCATTTCCGCCAACTGCGGACGGCGCTTACTCAGCCACTCCTTCCTGCCCGTATCTGGTAATAGAATATCTGCTGTAAAGCTAGTTGCATGGAATTCCTGCATCTCTGCAGATAATATTTTTCTTATTCTATCGTCAAAAGCGACCTTTTGTCGTTGAGCTGTTTTCTTTTCAGCGCTTGCGCGTTTGACTTCAGCGTTTTCAGCAATTGCTAGCTTGGATTTCTCTACATGAGACGGCGAAGAATGTGTTGGACATATTAAACGGCCAGGTATGGAAAGGCGCCAACAATATTTGCAATATTTGAATACCGAGCAGTCCAGGCTTGATGTCAAATTTAGATATCCTTCCGGAAAAACCTTAAGCAGTCCACAAGTGTGGATGAAGTAAGTAACTTCAACATAGTTCGGAAAATCAATTCCTCGGCGCTTGGCGATGGAAAATTCATAAATTAATCTGATTGCGGTCGATATTTCCATTAGCCGGCTATCAATGCCGGCACTGCGCACTCCGAATTCGGCATAAAGGCAATATATATCTTTCCACGTGGCTGTAGTTATTTTATCTATGGGATCTCGATCATTCGGTTCGAGCAAGCATCGCAGCCTATTACGAATTTGAGTAAGCGCAATCGCTGGAGTAACGGCCAGATTTTCGACCGAGCCCTTGATGTCCAGCAGAGCGCTTGCCACATCGCACGATAGGGCTCGACGTATCTCCAAGTCGTCCAGGTAGATGGGGGGCAAATCAAGTGTCCCAAAGTCGTACTAGATGAAAGGCATTGTAACTACATACGATGCGCAAATTACATGTCGGTAGATGTAGGGAGGTTTGCTTGGAGATGTTGACCCTGGCCGAGGTCGGTCATTTGCTGCGAATGTCAGAGCAGACCGTCCGCAACCGTTTGAGCCTCGGCTTGCCAATGCCGCCGTCATTTCGTATCGGCCGTCGACGCCTGTTCCGCAGAGACGACTTCGATAGGTGGCTAGATGACCGATCTCGTAATCGTCACGGCAACTCAGAGGATTCGTAATGCAGATAGCTCACATGCATGTGACTCGCACGCGACTGTACGTTACACAGCTGATCTCTGTGGAGGCTGCCATGAGATAGCGCGGAACGCACTTATCGTTAAAGCAGGGTAGAAAAGACAAACCCCCGGTTCATCAATCAGTTGAAGCTGAAAGATCCGGGGGCCTGGTGACAATTCCTGGCGGGAGTGTCAGCTGTATGTTGGCTTTTCTGGGTAGGGCTGTCAAGCGCCATTGGCGCTTGCGCCCCCCCTCGCCCTTTTGATTCAAAAGCGGCAATGAATTCGCCGGCGATAGAAGCCCATCTAATGTCAATACCTGAGCTGTTCCGCGATCTAGCGGACCATCTGCATTCTGACGCATTTCGACAGTCTGCACGCCACCCGGAGTTCCCCTCGGCATTCTCTCGGCAACGCAAGTTGCCTCTGCCCGCGCTGGTTGCGGTGATGCTTACCGGCATGCGCTCTAGCGTTCAAGTGGAGCTGGATCAGTTCTTCAGTACGATTCAGCAGAAACACATGTTGTGCCGCCACGTTTCAGAACAAGCGTTTGCACAGGCTCGCGCCAAATTATCACCAACTGCACTCGACGACCTAAATCGTTGGCTCATTCAGCGCAACGGCAACTCGGGCGTACTCTGGCATGGCCATCGCTTGGTGGCCGCTGATGCGTCGCGCGTCCAATTTGGCATCCGCACCTGGAGCGGTTTCCAGGCAGCGAACGCGGAGCAAATTGCATTCGGCCTCTATCTACCAGGTTCCGAAATGATGTTAGCGGCCTCACTGCATTCAACGAGCGAGGCTGAGCGGCAGATGCTGTTTGAGCACCTAGACGACCTAGCACCAAATGATCTACTACTGATGGATCGCGGATACCCCGCGAGTTGGCTGATAGCAACTCTAAATGATCGAGGCCAGGCGTTCTGCATGCGGGCAGACAATATGGCATTTAAAATCGTGCGATCGTTTGCAAGATCAAATCTGGTAGAGCAGGTTGTTAAACTGTCCAGCCCAACCCCCGAGCAAGTTAAAGACTATGAATGCAGTGCCGAGCCCCCAGTAGTCCGCCTGGTGCGCCAGATCACGCCAAGTGGCGAGATGCGTGTGCTCATGACGAATCTGATGGACTCGGCGAGGTATCCAGCCATCGAACTCGCTCAGCTGTACCATCATCGTTGGCGTATCGAGGAAGCCTTCAAGCGGCTTAAGCACCGGCTCAAGCTGGAGCATGTATCGGGGCTAACTCAGTTGGCAGTCCGGCAAGATTTTGCCGCCAAGATACTCTGCGATAATTTGCACTCGATCGTGTGCTCTACTGCACATGAGAGCCATGATGTTTCTGATGGCCGAGCTATCAATCGTAGTTATGCAATATCCGCCCTGCGTCGAGTGTTGCCATGCGTCATTCTTGGCTACAGTTGGGCGTTGGAATTGCTTGTCAGCACCATGGCCTTGATTGCTACGCGAACGCATCAAAAACGGCCAGGTAAGTCGAACTCTCGACCTCCTGGTGCTAAACCGCATTTACATGGCGCCTATAAGGCGTGCTGACCAGCTTTGCCAAAACCCCGCTCTAGCTTGCGCTAGCACCGATGGAGTTCACAAGAAATCAATAGGCGGATGTGTGTGACTGCAGAAATCAAACTGCCTGCCTTAGCGGCGTGCGCGCATCTGCGATGGATTTCGAGGTCTTGGCCTAGAAGTCGTGAGATGGCGCGCATCCCACCTTGGTGGAGTGGACTTGTCTTGTTCATTTGGGAATGAGTCCAAATCGGCAGAACCCGTCTTGATTGCTAAGATCGCTCGCACACATCTGGTCGCTTGCTGCGCGCGACAAAATTGCCGACGATCTTGCTCTCGGGGTAGACCGTTTGAATATGTTTACTGCAGGCTGAAAAATGTGCGCCGGTAGTTAACACGTCGTCGAACAGGTAGATCAGCTGCGGCGATACCGTCGGTAGCAACCCCGAATTGATGGACAGCGATTGCTCTAGGGCAGCAATTTTGGGGCGTTTCTCCGCTATGTGACTCGCCTCAAGAGAGCCGTCGGACTCCAGGAGGTTCACGCAGTTCAACGACCTTCCAGCGTGTTCCTGAATGCTTTCCAGGATCAGCTCCATACGGCTGTCATAGAGCGGGTCGTCGCGTCTGCGAGAAGCAGGAATAGGAACCAACATGCATTTTTCAGCAAGTTCACTCCAGCGCCAAAAGCGGGAAAATGCGCGGCCAATCGTGTCTATCGCGTGCAGTTTGCGCTCCCAATCCTGTGTATCCCTCAGATCGAGTGACAGCTTCAGATTAGCGATCAGACCATTGGTCTCTGAGAATTCTGCATTTTTTCCAAAAGTGAAAGCCCACGGGGTGTACTCGCCCCAGTAGTAGCAGCGGTGCTGCGGAGTGAGATGGAAGTGCTGCTCCCTCTGGGATGCGCTCAGCTGGGAAAGCCTTTCATTCATCCATTAGTTCCCTTCATGATTTCTCGAGTGCTGGCCTGGATTATGAACGGGTTGATCGTTATGTTGCAGGTTGACGCGTTGGCCAACCTGTGGCCAAATACGGCCTACGAAACGCAGAGTAAATAAATTGACCAAGGCCCTGTCGCCCACCCCGAGCAAGCACCCAGATGGTTGCGCGAAAGTTATCTATCACCCGCAAGAGATTGCCCGGGTGGGGGCCGATCTGCGAGAAGCGATCGTTCATGCCTGTGCGGACTTTGAGCGCTCGGTCGGAGGAGGGGATAAAGATTACCTACGCTCGCTCCATCAGCGCGTCAAAGAGACCGCGCCAGGTGTTGACGGCCGCAGGGTGCGCGCGCTTTATACCAAGTACAAGCACTACTTTCGGAAGGGTGATGATATCGACCCGACCAAGATCAAACCGGTCATGCACCTAGCGTCGATTGACAGCGTTTGGAGCGACCTGTTTGTGCTTACGCGCTCTCTATGGTCCATGCCATACAACAAAGGTTACGGCCGCAGAATTCGATTCGTTATCTTTGACGAATACCATCAAGCAGTGATTGGAATCATTGGCTTGCAGTCCCCGCCAGCAGACCTTGGGTGCCGGGACAATCTTTTCGAATATCCTGAAGGCCGCAAACTTGAAATGGCGAACTGTACAATGGACGCCTATTCAGTTGGTGCGGTTCCGCCATATACGAACCTACTTGGCGGCAAGCTTTGCGCAGGTTTGATTGCAGCTGATCCTGTGCGCTGGGCTTATTGGCAACAATACGCCGGCAAAAAGACTGAAATGCAGCAAGCGAGTATCAAACAGCCGCTTGCCGCCGTGACCACGACGAGCGCTTTCGGCCGGAGTTCTATGTACAACCGGCTCAAACACCGCGAACGGTTATTGGCTGAACCTGTTGGGTATACCCTTGGGTATGGAACGCTTCATCTGGAGCACCTGTACGGGAAAGTACGTGCCTACTTAGAAATGACCGACGAATATAACAACGGCGGTTTTGGGACCGGACCGAAAGTGCGTTGGCAGAATCTAGCCACAGCGTTGCAAAAACTTGGACTGAGCGGGTCGCTATTACGACACGGCGTCCAGCGGGAAGTCTTCCTGTATAGCCTGGTAGACGACCTCAAATCGGGCATGGCCGGCGGTACCTTTGGTAACCCGCTGAACATGCCCTGTGATGAATACGCTCACTACTGGCTTGAGCGTTGGGCGCTTCCTCGCGCTGCCAGATTCCCAGACTGGAATAGTGTCGACGCCCATCAAGTCATAGCTGCAACGCTGTCGCGAATTCCAGAGAAGTGATCTAAGCGATAAATCTAGTCCTCTCCTGTGGTTCCTCCAAGCATCGAGACCACTTCTCGAGTTGCCGCAGCCAGATTTGTGCGAACAAGCAATTCATTAAGCTTCAGAAGCTTGCCCTCGCCACCGCCCGGCATATGGGCATCTGACAACGGGGAGCGCTCTTCAAGCGGATTTGCGACGACTATTAGAAGAGTACTCCCGGAACGATTCTCCAGCGCGATGACTCGGTCATGACAATATCCCTTCGAATCAATCACTCCGTCTAGTACGCGATGGTTGATCGCCAAGCCGTACCGAAGAATATCCGCGTGCAAGAGATCGGTCGCTACCCTCAATCGCTGCTGGTCGAATTGGGATAGCGTTCCGTCTAGTAGGTACTCAATAAGAGATATGCCAACAAAACGATCCAGTTGTCCATGATCGACCCGGTTGCGGAAGCTCCTCAAGCAGCGATAGCAAGACATAGGGCACCGCTCCTCGCAATCTCGCATGAGTTGCAAGGCGCGCTCGAACAGCGGTCGACCTCGGCGCGCGGCCTCACGAGAAAATCCGGCTCCGCCAGAAAGTGTGTCATACAAAAAGAGTTCAGTTTCAAGACCCTGCACACCCTGCAGTGACACCGCAGGCCTATATTCCGCGAGTATCTCGCCCGGCTCGATATCTAGGATGTCCGTCGCAGCACGCGCCAAAGCTTCGCACAATGTTCTCAGGGCTATCCTTGTTACGGAGTCAGCAGGATGCAAGCGGAGCGGGGCCTTCAATCTCAGCTTGAACAGTGCGACGTCCGTTGGGAAATCGGTTCCCAATACGATATTCAGTGACGTGTAGCTTCCGGTGCACTCGGGCGCGGCCGGGTCTGGATATGGTTTGCGATGGGGGCCAAGCAACGCATGCGAGTGGCTTTTGCTTGCCTCGATTCGCCCGCACTTGGTGCAGTAGGAATATCCTTCCTTCCCCGGTCCTGTATTGGAGACCAATAAGTGGGTGCGCGTTGTGATGTAACTGACGTAAGGAGTGGATAGCTGCCAATCCGTATCGTCTTTCGGGCGAAGCGTAAGTTTCGCCCGGGTCGCGTAACTGACTTCTGGAAGTTCATCCGGTGAAGTTACCGCGGGAACATCGACCGGATGCGCAAAACCGGTCGGACGCATCCAATACCGCGCTGGCCCCACCGTTTCCTCCCCTAAACAGGCTTCGCAATTGAGTTTCTGTCGTACCTCATAGCCGAGGCCCAACTCACGGGTGAATGCGAAGCCGCATCGAGTGCATTCAAGATAAAGATGTCGGTCCCGCCACTGGGTAAAGCGCTCTGAGGATACCGGGGAGTAGATGGCCCCAGACGTGTAGCATTTGCCCGCGATCCAGACCTGTCGGCCGGGCGAATACTGCGAGAGTGCAACCGCTAGGCCTTGCGACGGTGCGAACGAGAGGATTGGCCGATAGCGAGTCGACTTGTCCTCATCGAACACATGAAAGGTGGCGACATCGGTGGGAAACGCGTAGCGGGGCAAGATACCTTTGTAGAGCAGTGTGTCCAGTAGCGATTTTTCGTCCTGGCGATTTATAGGTCGCTCCTCATCCACTTGCGGGGGCAGTTCCAGATAGCGAGATTCGTCATCCGCGTCGAGCTCCGCTCGCACTGCATCGGTCTCTCTTGTTCGCTCGAGTGCCTTATCAATCTCAGCCAAGCAGTCCTTGACCATATTGATCAGTAGATCCTGGCGATCCTCCTCGCTCAGGTCAGAGGGAATCCAGCTACCTACTCGGGTACGCAACGCCGCTTCATTGGCCCACAACCACTGTTCAAAATCTTTGCGGTTCAATGGATTGGAATCGATCAAGAACTCCCCAACCGTGCCAAGCACTGAGAACAGGTTTCCGTTCAGCCTGGGCACGACGCCTGGAATTCGATCTTGGTGGTAGTTTTGTAGTAGGAATGCTCGAATATGTCGGCGAGCGATTTCCGGATTGTCCAAGCAAAGCGCGGGGTCCACGACGGCACCCGATATCATGTCCGCTGGTCGCGAGAAAAAATGTTCGTCGTGTGTGTCGGAACCTCCGAAGGCTATGACACTTGCAATTGCATTTGCCCGACGACCAGCGCGACCGGCCCGTTGCTGGTAATTGGCCCTGCTTGGAGGCATATTCCGAAGCGCCACGGCTGGCAGTTGACCAATATCGATACCTACTTCCATGGTGGTTGTGCTCGACAGTACGTCGATCGACGACACGATTGTGCGATACCCTTCGGATGGCAGCTCGACATCCTGAAATAGCAACTCATTCTTTTCCGCTTTTGAGAACACCTCGTCTTGTTCGGCACTATTCAATTGGGCCGTGTGTTCTGCTGCGATCAATGACAGAGGTGCGACCGGCGGTGATGAAAGTGCTTCTATGATTCCACGGCGATAGAAACCTTTGCGCTTCGCGAATACGTCGTCAGAGTCTGGATCAAGAGGTAGGACACTACGATGCCCGCAGTCTAAGCAAATAGGTAGAAGCCTGACCGGCCGGTGTACCGACTTGCAGTCGCTACAGCGCACCCAGTCTCCATCCAGTGCAAGTGAAAGGAACTTCCCGTGAAGACGAAAGCCATCCCCCATATTTTCGCAAAATTCGCTTAATAGGATTGGGAGCCATTTGTCCTTGAAGATCGTCCGCGCTGAAGGGGTCGGTAGGCGTTTCAAGAATTTTTGAAACTTACCAGACAGTTTTCCAACTCGGACCTTCTTATCCGGATGCAGGAGATACCAACGAGCCTTCATCATTCGCAGCCAAAAGCCGGCGTGGCTCCATTCTCTCAACCAGGCTCTCGCAAGTTCGATCCGATCCTGTGGGTTCTCTGTCACACCAGGCACATCAGGAAGTGCCTGAATTGCTGCCCTCTTGTCCTGCCGCTCAACTATCGATGCGACAGCCAATGCCTCAAGTCCAAGGGATCGATCACGCAAAGTGGACATGATGTCGGCCAACAACGATTCAGGCGGACCATCGCCGTACCCGACTTCCTTGATAAGGTCCCGCAGCTCCTCATCGGACTGGAGCACGCCCTCCGCTACCTTTGTACCGACCATCGCATAATCGGCGAAACTCTCTGCAAACGATTGCTCCGGGCGCAAGCGGACATCTAGCTCGTTTGCAGCCACCAGCACTGCAGCATAGATATCATCGATTCGAAGTTGAACCTTCGGTATTCTCGACAACCTTTTCCAGCCACGCACCATCAAAGGTCTCAATGAGTCTCGTGCTGAATACATCTGAAGGTTTGGCGCTAGCCTGGCCGCGACTTGGCGAGAATCAGAGAATGTCAGTACTTTGCGGCCTCGCAATGGCGCAAATTTAGTAGCCTCAACATTTGCAGGAGGCTGCACCTGCAATTGCTTGCTTACCAAAACCTGAAACGGTTGATCGCCCTTGGTCTCGTGATCCTGAACAGGGGAACGTGACTGATATGACTTACGCTCACATATAGGGCATTGATGGAAAGCGCCGGCAGAGCCCAGGTAGGCCTCATCCCCATCATCGTCATCAGTAATAACGCGTTGAGTGCGATCTGGCGAAAGGTAAACCGTACGTTCTCTGAGGCTAGGTTTGTTCGCATTGAGTCGCCCAGACGTCAGATCAAATGACGCAAGCTCGGCTAGATCAGCATGCCCAGGTTCGACGAGTAACAAGTCAAGTGCGTAGAGTTCCGTAACATTGTCATCGTCTACTTGGATATTTGCACCCGGATCAAGCCAAACAGTGCCAGGGGTTTGCGGGTTGTCGCAGTACCCGCGGGCATATGCTGTACCGCACATCCGGCAGGTATAGAACTCCAAGACACGTGCCTGGCAGTCACAAAGGTCGCGGGGTTGTGTATATAGCTTCCCGATGGCGCCGTTACGCATGCTTTCGGGAATGGCTGTACAGTTGGGATCTAAGCATGCCCACAGTCCGCGGAGACCGCGAAAGAATGTGTGTATTCTGCACGGTAGAAGACTTGGTTCGTCCTCTCGCAAACGGGCTGTTGAGGCCAGGGCCGCAAGGTGCGTTACCGCTCGATCCGCAAGCGCAGAATCACTTTGAGGAAAGATCCGTCGGCCCAGATCTGCGACCGGGAGTGCGCTGCCCATAGTTGCATTCACAAGTAGCGAGAGTGGGGCATAGTCTTTCAGTGCGGCATGTAGATTGGCTTCCACAGTTAACGCTGCGTCCAACGCTACGCCGCGCATTTCATGAAGCGGTCGAATTGCAGCTCGCCGGACAGCATCGTCAGTACTACGGAAATCCGAATCCACTGGAATCGAAGCAAGAAGCAGCGCATCCTCAATACTGCCAATCTGCGGCCCTGGTTGAAGGCGTAAATCACCGTCAATGAGCGCAAATCGGTTGGGGTCGGTACCTGTAAGTTGGGACGCGAACTTTGGGGCGTAGTCCTTGCTCTCAAAGCTCGCACTGGCGCAGATCACTTGGAATCGATCTTCGGGTATGCCGAGTCGATCACGCAACCTGCGGAGAAGGAGACCGACTTCAGTTCCGTTGGCTCCCCTATACAAGTGGGCTTCGTCCATGACGAGCAGGAATTTTTCGTCGCAACTCTCCAGCCACGCTCTCGTCTGATCAAAAATTGGCCGTTCTACCGGGCGCATCAACATGTATTCCAACATCGAGTAGTTGGTCACAAGTAGATCAGGTGCAGCGCATTGAGCCTCGTGACGAGTTACTAGCTCTGAATCCTTTGGTAGCGTAACGGCTCGAATGAAGTTGTCGTCTCGATCCTGCCAATACCTATTAGCGCTTCCCAGATACCATCGCTCCAGATCTGGTTTTGCTGGCCACTTTCCTCGAGTCCGCAGGTCAGCCAGGAGCCTCTGCGCCGCGTTACCCTCTGGACCTTCGCTGCGCGCCTTTTGCAGCAATCCCACGTAGAAATCACCAAATGACTTCAGCCGCCGCTTGTCTTTCTCCTTATCACGGACACCAGCGTATGGTGTTCGGCTGGTATATCTGGCAAACCTTGGTGGTCGACCCGACCATGCCATGAATAGATCGACAAGCCGAGGGTCTCCAAATAAAGCCCGCAAACGCCCCAGCTGATCGTTTACCAACGCGTTCATGGGATAAAGAATGAGCGCTCTTACGCCAGGCATATCGCTAAAACGGGATCCGCTTTGTGTCGCCTCGCGAGCCAATTTCCCGAGAATTGGCATAAGGAACGACTCTGTCTTCCCTGAACCGGTCCCCGTCATGATCAGCAAGTTCTTGTGATTGACGAGACACTCACGTATTGCCTTGCTCTGGTGCGTGTACGGCGGATCGAACAGCAATCGTTTACCCGATTCATCGGGTGTTGCGAGTGTTTCAAGTACTTGCCGGGCGGCGGCGTTCAATCCGTCGATTGCTGAAAAGCGGTCGCCGGTCATGTAGCGCGGAGTAGACTCGATATACGGCGCCTGGTGAACAACGCCAAGCTCTTCGAGCAATTCACGCCGCTGGCGGAGGATTGCAGGATCAGAAATGTGATACGTCGCCTCGATGTATTCAATCAACACATCGCGCAAGCTCTGTGCAACCTCGCTCATCGTCGCATTCATGGGGCTTCCTTCGTGTGCTCTTCGAACCAGTAGTGCTCGCGCAAAAACTGTTGTTCGAGCGCAAGCTCTTCTGCGGGCAACCAAAACTGGTACGGGTTGTTCTCTTTGCGCAGCCCCCCGAGGAAAAGCAATCGTCGACGGGCAGCAAGGGGAAGGGGAAAATTGAAGTTCAGCAACGATCCGCCATGTCCAGGATCTTGGCTTACGGAGTATGTGGCTGGATAACCTGCTTCCGCATCCAACGCCAACTGAAGGCGCCATGCGGTATCGCTTGCCCGTTCCGACGATTCCTTCAGCGGCAATAGTAGTGAACGCTGTACTACACCAGCTTCAAGTTCGCAGAAGTACCACAATGGTTCTCCGTACGGCTGGGGTACCCGCACAATGTGGTTTCCGCTTTCCTTGCTCGCTGGTACCCAACGTGACCGGTAAGCCCCTTTCAGCGCCGTTGCCGGCAATAAGATCGATTTATCTGGAAGCTCACCTAAAACCCCCATGTGCTCTAGGCGCTTTACATACTTTCGGACTACTTGCACTGAGGATTCTTTGGGAACTTTGGTCAACCAGGCATCTGAACTTACTTCACGCAAACCAACACTAGTTAGCTGGGCGACAAGATTCGAAACACAGTTGGCCTCGAGAAATCGGAGTGCCCCTTCGCGCTTTACGTGAGTCCGGAGCTCGTTTGGAAGAAAGCGAGCATCGTCTGCCGCTATCCCAAAGATATGAACACGGTCTCCGCGTTGAACAAAACTGGGCGGTGCGCAATACAGCCATCTCGGATGATTCTCCCCCCCCTGGATTGCGATATGTGCCAGCTCCAACACGTCGCCACACACAATCAAGTCCTCTAAGACCGACGCTACGCGCTCGCGCAGTCCTTCATTCTCGATAGGCAGTACCGAGAGTGACTTGCAGGCCATGTGAACTAACACGCTTGGTGAGCAAGGGCACATAAAACCGCAAAGCCTACGGAGAATTGCTGCAATCCACGTTGTGGAAGACGGAGGTCCCTTTATTTCAAAGTATTTGAGCAAGTCCTCAAGGGCCTCTGCAGGTGTCAAGGAAAGGACCTGAGGCTCCATTATGTCGGCTCCCATTGTTTCTCTTGGAGCAATATGAGCAGGCGAGCCCCCTTTGCCAGCACGCCGAAATGTTCCATCCTGGAGGCGGCCATAAGTGCAGCGCCATCTATGTCGGTTGGGTTCGACGCGAACCGCCATGCGAGCTCGATCAGCTTTGTGTCCCTTGTGATTCCGTATCGCAACGCCTGAGGTTCGAAGCACCCTTTGAGTGCATCAAATCTCTCGCTCGAATTGTTTGCTATCCACTCTCTCGCCAACGAGATGGCAAATGACGGGTGGCGACTGACCGCACTTTCAAGTGCACGCTTGTTGTCACAATTGCAGTCCCGGTCAAATGCGTGCTCGCGGCTAAGCCACCGTTCGCCGCAAACGCGACGGATCAATTCGAGCCAGATCTTTTGGCACACTGAATTCCGCTTCAGCTTGGCCATATAAGAGCTCACTCGCGCAGATCGCCAAGTACGCAGAGAATCCAGGAGTTGCCCCAGGGAACTTTCATTGGCGAGTTCTGCTCGACCAACCTGCGCCCCCAGCGCTGCGAGGCCATGCGCGCGCTCTTGTAATGCTACTGCAATGGCAACCTCTAACTTTCCTGCCCGAGCTACATAGAGCCCTTCGCGTGAGGTGCAGTCGATGCCCTGGGCTGCGACCTGCGCGTCAATAATTGCGCTCTGCAACGGTTGGTCAAATCCATGGAATGTCACCGAAACGTCTTCCGTTACACCTTCGTCGATAAGGAACAGCGTCGCTTGCTGTTTTGATCGCTTTATTGCCCAGCGTAACGGTTCCACTTCAATAAGCAATGGGATGCGAACCGCACCCAGATCCTCCGCATCCACAACGATGCATGCTTGGGAGATGTTCAGCAGCTTCAGTTCGTCTAAGTTGTCCAGAAACCCAGCAAGCTGTCGCTGCCATGCTTCGAGCGGAATTGGGAGTCGCTGCGTGTGAATCTGGAATACCGTTTCGCTGCCCGAAATCGGTCCGCTCAAGGAGAGGCTGCAGGTTGCCGTGCGGGATTCATCGCCATCGGCGCGGAGCTGTACTCGTTGTGCCAGGAGATCTTCCAAGCTGGGGAAAGGAGGAATGACATCAACCACCATCGCGGTAGGAAGCTGCGTTCGCGGGGACCAGCTGGTTGGATGACGTACATATAGTTCGATATCAGCGGCTGAAGTCGGTTCTCGCCGGGTGCCAAAGGCACTTGAATGCAACTTTACTGCTGATATCGAAACTCGGTGGCATCCCACGGGTAGATCGCGAAGTGCGATCAGAGTTGTCTCGCCGGTACGACGCACATCGTAGGGCTTCTCCTCATTTAGCTGGATCTGGTATAGGTCGACCTCATGCTCGCATCTGAGTGCAAACAACGGGGTTTCCGTGGAGAGCCACTCACCGACACCTGCTTCTGACCACTGTCTCGGCCTCAAACCAACAGGCTCAATGAGTACACGACTACGAACACCGATTTTTGCTCTGCCAAGTGCTGTGATTAGTTCGCTACTTATTGCGTCCGGCACAACAAGACGAATAGCCGACACCCCGGCGCAATTCAATTCGATGGCCTCACCCAAGCCTTCAAGTTGATGGGCGTCCTTGGCGACCACCAGGTAGGTTTGTCCGGCTCGAACATGTTGACCTTGAACCTGGCGTGCGACCTCATCTTCTATGCATCGAAAAATCCAAAGGTCTGCAAATGGAAACTGACATTCCGCTGCGACAATTCGGTCGAACGTCGTTTCTGCTTGTGTAAACCGGAGTACCGATGTCTGTTCTCGAGGCCATGTTATGAGGTGCCTTGGCGCAGGGCGTCCTGAAAGCAGAGACCGCCCTAAATACAACGCATCGCCATGATCCGTGACGTTGTATCGAGTACGGGCGAGATGGTCACGAAACTGCGGTTTTAGGTTCACTAAGGGTTGAAAGGACGGGATCAACAACTGCGCATTCCAGCGATTCGTGCCAATCCGTTGCAACACCAAACGTGGGCGTAACAAAACCCCTTGTCGACCAATTTCAGCCCGAGCAGACTCTTCGTCCTGAGTCTTGGCTGGGGGGATCAAAGCGTAACGTGGGTTGGCAGTGCCAAGTTTTGCGGTAAAACGATTTACATATTTGCGCGCGTCATGGAGCCAAGCTCTTGCCTGACTCTTGGCATTGAGGTCGCTTGTAATGCGCTCTAGCGTGGGCAGGTAGATTGATGGCGGCTCATCCGGCGCGACGTCGAGGAGCGTACGTATCAAACGTCCAACTAGTTCGTGTTGCTCGAGAAAGTGCTTCAAGCGAGTGGTCGGCCATTCCACATGCCGGGCGAGCATTTTCCCTGCAGCCTCGTCTTCTAGTTGAATCAACTCGTCAAGTCGATAGCGCAACTGATATAGGGCGTGTGCTAGCTGTATCTGCAGATCGCTTGGTAAGAGGGCATGTGTGATGGGCCACGCGATATACCGAAAATGCTGAGCCCAGCTTCCCCTCGGACATGCACCGTTATGTTGCTTGGCGAAATGCGCAAACCATCCGCGCAATGTTTCTCGATCACCAAAATACGTCCAATGAGGTGTCTGCTCGGCGAACGATGGCCAAAACTCAAGGCCGTCGAAGGTGTACCCATGCTCCGCTGCGTGCACCAGCCAGCAATGCTTGAATTTTGCACTCATGCCGTTGTGACGGATGCTGGCGCGCAATAGGCCGCGCATCTGCACGACTTCCTCGGAGCCCAAGCAGTGCTCAAGTGCAAACAATGGTTGATTGTTTGGGCGCTTTGCCGCTGCGAGCCGTTCAAAATGCGCTCTCAGCTGCGCCTCAATTTGTTCAAGGTCAGCCGACACGTTCTCCCCTTGGCGCGCTGGCAAGCAAATGGCGCCCGAAGAATAGCCAGCCGATCCTGTGTCGATCGGTCTGCATTCATTCCCCCTCATTTTTATTTAGTCCCATTTTGTTACGAGTCTTTGCTTGGCGCAATCGTCCACCAGGATGATCTGTATGTACCACTGATGGCTATCACATGGCCCCTCTCGCTGATGCAGACACAAAGCAAGCTCGGGAGCTGTACGCAAATGACCGACTTCAAGCGCACCTTGGTACATGATGGGTGTACTTCGCGGACTTGAAACGGTGCCTATGTATATCTCTGACGCGCTATCATGCCGTTGGGCATTAGCAGACTCGGTTTGTCTTGCCCGACTAGAACTGACAAATGAATTGGAGCCATTGCGCTACCCACAATGAACACATCAACTTCCGCCCCCCCCGCGTTCACAGGTTTCCGTGCAATCTCGCCGATGCGTGAGATGGGGGCTTATGAATGGCTATGGGCAAGAGACTCAAGCGACTTCACTCCTTCGTTCAAGGCGGTCGCAGAGCTATTTGAGCGGCATCCTGGAGCACATCCTTCAGATTTGGTCGATGAGGCGGACGCTATGAGTTGCGCGCGCGAGGTTCTTGGCCGATTTGAGCGGAAGGGGATCAAGGACTTCGGCGTTCGGCTGAATGGTGTAAGTGACTATCCATCGGCCCTGCGGGACGCCGCCCATCCTTTGGAGATGCTTTACTACCAAGGTGAGTGGGACTTGGCGTTTTCACCTAAACGTATCGCCATTGTGGGCTCGCGCAATCCGAGTGAAGAAGGAAGCCGGCGCGCGCGCAAACTTGTATCCATGCTGGTCAAGGATGGATTTACGATCGTGTCGGGCCTAGCGAAGGGTATTGACACCGTGGCGCACGAGACCGCAATCGATGCCGGTGGAGAGACTATCGCCGTCATTGGTACACCCCTGGACCAAACGTACCCGCGTGAGAATGCAGAACTGCAGAGCCGAATCGCGAGAGATTTCCTTCTTGTAAGCCAAGTACCCGTGCTGCTATATGCCCGCCGATCCTGGCAATGGAACCGGCTTTTCTTTCCAGAACGAAATGTGACGATGTCCGCTCTGTCCCAGGCTACAGTAATCGTGGAGGCAAGCGACACCTCGGGCACACTTATCCAAGCACGTGCAGCCCTTGCTCAGGGCCGGAAGCTGTTCATTTTGGAAAGCAACTTCCAGAGAGCGGGGTTAACGTGGCCGCATCGCTTTCTGGAGCGAGGTGCGATTCGCGTTAGCGACCTTGAAGACATACGCTCGGTGCTGAATAGTGAACCTTCAAGCAATTGACGAAAGCAATCGTTCAGCGCATTACTACCTGACGCCGGAGGATGAGTGCTATTTCCTGCATGAATTTAGTGCGCGGAAAGGATTCAACTACAGCCCAGGCAACCAGTTCATTTATAACTTCAAGAAATCACCACTGACGCGAAATGAGCCGCAGTATCAATATAAAAAGCAAGCCATCGCGAATGCAATCGCTTGGTTGAGAGGCATATTTGGCGAAGTAGATGGCGTTTACGATTCTTGTACGTTTGTACCGATCCCGCCATCAAAGCTCCAGACCGATCCTGCATATGATGATCGTATGTGGCAGGTCGTGACCGGCCTCTGCCAAGGAACTCCGGCGGACGCAAGAGAGATGATCACTCAGTCAGACTCATATGAGGCGGCCCATCTCGTTGGTGAAGGGGGTAACCGAATCAAACCTGGCCAGCTTGAGGCATTGTATCGGCTGGACGGTGTCGCTCCTCGACCAACTGTTCTCCTGTTCGATGACGTTCTGTCGGCCGGCTGCCATTTTGTGGCGGCAAAAAGGAAGATACTTGCTCAATATCCGCAAACAAGGATTATTGGCTTCTTTCTTGCAAGGAGAGTGCTCCCGGATGTAAAGGGTTTTCTCGGGGCAATCGAATAAATCAAGTCATCATCCTTATGCTGCGACCCATATTGGATAGACGCTTGGTTTCCACTTTCCCTGGTGGCAACGACTAGTTGTGGATGGAGGCAGGAAGTCTACTTGGGGTCTGTAAGCGTCCGGATAGGCTAAGGAGCTGACGAAGGCCTCAGCGCGGGTGACGACTTTTTACCAAAACAGTCATTGGAACTCTGGAGCGCCAACGTCCACAGTCAACCGGAACTTGCCGCAGGTTATCCATATACCTTACTCCAAAGTCATCACTGATCCGATGTTGGCAATTGGAGCAAAACCAACTTCTGATCCTTGGATAGTTTTTCGATGAGGCGCACTTCGCGCTTCCGGATGTCTTGCTCCAAATATGAAATAACCGCACCAAGACATCGGAGAAAATCCTTACACAACTCGTGATGATAATGCTTGGCATGCTGAACACCATTCACATCAATAGTGATGACATCCTGATTATCGACAAAGTAGGAAAGCTGGTGGCGATCATCCTCGAACTCCTTATGCGCGTACTGCTTATTTCGTAGCATATTTAATTTCTCATGCGCAACCTTCAGATCGCTATTGTTCTTGAATACATTTGAGTGTTCGAGCTTGGAACGCCCATCACTACCGGCAAACATCTGAATGTAGCTAACAACAATGCCGGAAAATAAAACCTCAAGGCTCAGCCACAGCTTGGGACTTAAGAACGCCAATACGTATTGCTTCCCGGAGCGCCTCACCATTTCCCATATGGCATCCCGATCCTTGTCAAACTGTGTCGGCGAGGGAGCCTCCTTGTTAATGTCATTAAAGGCAGCGAGAAGGTCCGGGGGTATTGGTGATGTGCGCTTTGGAGCGGATTTCGTTTCAATTAAGTTCGCGATCTCCAAGAGAGACTGCATCAGTTGATGCGCCTGGTAGCGCTGTTCAATCCTATCCTCCAGCGACTTTATTTCCCTCTGAAGGCTCTTATCGCCGACGAAGGCTTGATGGTCTTTAGGAAACCGATTGCTCATTGGCTGATCCACTTCTGTCCTTTCATCAAATGGATATCAAAAAATCAGGAAATTCTAGTTTGCGCCCGTTTCAATTTAGTATCCACAATCCGGGCAACCCGGATATTCTATTGCTTCATGCGGTAAAACTTTCACGCTTTTCACGTACTGCTGGCTATCAATAAGTGCCTGTGCAGCTACTTGGTGGTGTGCGATGCGCCATTGAGAACCAGCCTTCTGTCATTATCAGCACATGGATGTGCACACCCAAACATGGCATGGCCAGTCAGCATGAAAGTAGTCAGGGGTATATTTCAGTGCGGGTGCTGGCGGTTGTTGACCACCATACCGGTTGTAACTGACCAAGCCGCTGGTGTAGACGACCGCTCTTGAACAGTGCCATGAGCGGCGGCGTGTGACCCGAATTGGAAGCAATGCCGCTCGACCAAGGCCGGCCGTTCCTCGGCCATTGCAGCCATTTGACGCTTTTGACTTAAGGGGCTGGATTGACGTAGAAAGCAGCCCCGCTGGCTACGAAATCTGGAGCGATTCGCGCGTATCTCCTACCGAGCGATACTACGACTCATGAGGCAGCCAAGGTGCCCATACCTTTTCCGAGCGGGGAAGCTTGAGAATCGTGAAGATGCAGTCGTACTGCTCCGAAGCAACTTTCATCTCTTTCACGACCATGTTTTTATCAGCATGCGGAAACCATACCCGTGCAGGTAACTCGATACCACGTCGATCATGAGTAACACCGGTATTGGCTGCTAGCGACGCAGCGGGAATTTCGATGACGTTCTGACTTGTCTTGAAATAAGCGCCAGCCTTGAAAGCTCGTTTGCTCGGCCAGGCCCAATCCATGTAGCCATCCCTTGAAACGACTAGCACTGTCATCAGTGTGCTC
>Ga0224722_1000752_pt1 | contig 18675 bp, 19 predicted proteins | sample Balambano_FR1_Me_FD_161646 | JGI IMG/M metagenome (GOLD analysis project Ga0224722, IMG submission 161646) | Freshwater sediment microbial communities from Lake Towuti, South Sulawesi, Indonesia - Balambano_FR1_MetaG | ecosystem: Environmental > Aquatic > Freshwater > Lake > Sediment | place... | reverse complement strand
GGCTGAGAGGGCGCGCCCCTCATTCCTCGCCAAGCTACCAGCAGACGGATTAGGGTGTAGGCAGCGGCGACAAGCAAAGTGTAGTAGATCAACTCCGGGTGACCGGCCAAGACGACGAGGCCCATCACGACGACCCCCGCGGCCACGTAGGGGATGGGGTGAAAACTGTGGTTGCCTTTGGCCTCTTGCTTGCTAATGATGATTTCGATGATCGCCAACAACAATGGCAGCCAAACCGCGGCGGCCAGAAACATCGTAAAAACGACGCTGACGATCAAAAAGCCGCTGAACATAAAGACCACACCGCTCAGCAGTGCCGCCAGCGGACGCAGCCGTAGCACACGCCCCAACAGGTAGACATTCGCCCCGGCCAGGCCGATCTGCAACGCCGTGAACCAGCCATAGGCGATCTCCAGCGGCAGCAGGTAAAAGAGGACGTTGAAGGGGTAAAAGGTACTGGCCTGCCCGGCGGCCAAGAAGGGCAGCCCGGTCAAGATCTGCGGATTCCACAGGGGGAGTTGGCCCTCCGCCAGGGCGCGGCGGATGTGCAACTTCCACACAGTGTTTTCGAGCACCAGGTCGCTCAGCAGTTCGTTGTGTGGCACAAGACCGGGCCGCAAGCTGCGCCACGGCTCAAAGCGATAGAGGTTGTCGTAGGGTAAGAGCGTTGCCCCGCTCAGAGCTGGGATGAGCACCGGCGCAAACCAGAGCAGAGCCAACGCAAAGAGCGTCACCAGCGCCAGCAAGTCTGCGCGATAAGGGCGCACGCGATCCAGAAGTCGGCTCATTTAGTCACCGGACGGCGAGGAAGATTTGCCCGGAGCCAGCTCGCCTAGCCCTACCACCAACGCCTTATCTACGCCAGCCTGTGACGCCTGTGACGCCGCGGAGAGTGGCTGGCGGCGCTTGAGCTGACGGTAGCGCCAACGGATCTGCCAGGTGCGCCAGGCGGATTCAACTTTCACGGGAATATCGAGCTTGCTTTGGCCGATGCGCCGGTCTTCAAAATGAATGGGGATTTCGATCAGCCGATAGCCCAATTTTTCGCAGAGATAGGCCATCTCGACTTGAAAGCTGTAGCCGTTGCTACGAATCTGCTCCAGCCCGATGCCGAGCAGTGCCCAGCGTTTCCAGAGCTTAAAACCAGCCGTCATGTCGCGAATCCGCAGGCCGAGGATCAACCGGCTGTAGGCATTGGCCCACCAACTGAGAAAGCGACGCCCGGCCCCCCAGCCTTCGTCAAGCGTGCCCCCGGGCACGTAGCGGCTGCCGATCACCACATCGGCGTCCGTGGCGAGCATTACACCCAACATCGCCAGAATATAACGCGGTGAGTGGCTGAAATCGGCATCCATCTGCACGACAAAGTCGGCCCCGTCGCGCAGCGCCTGTTGCATCCCCGCGACATAGGCCGTGCCGAGACCACCTTTGCCCTGGCGATGGATCACCTGGAGGCGGGGAGGTAGCGTCACCGGGCGCTCAGCATTGTACTGAGCGGCCAACTGATCGGCGACGGCCCCGGTACCATCGGGCGAGTGATCATCGACGATCAACAGTTGCAGCCCTGGCAGCGGCAAGGCGAAGAGAGCCGCCGCCATCTCTGGCAGATTTTCTGCTTCATTAAACGTGGGGATGACCACCGTCAACCGCAGTGATGACCAGGAACCAACCGCTTCAGCTTCCACACTTGCTTCCATGATGACCAAACCATCAAAGTCGGGTATACAGCGGGTCGATTCTAACACGTTCCCGTTCAGTGGTCAATGGGGCGAGCTACGGGATAGTAAAGTCATAGAATCCTAAGTCGTAGAGTCCAGAGTCGTAGAGTCCAGAGTCAGGGTGAGTAGACGCCGAGACTCTGGACATTTCGGCTGACGCCTCAACGGAAGCCTCTGGACTGCTGTTCGACTTTTGTATCCCGTATCCTGTATCCTGCCTCTTGCACCCTGTACGCCCAACTCATGATACAATGGTGCGTAATGGTCAATGGTAGATGGGTAACGGTAAATGATGGTCAACATAATGCTTGAGGCAAACATTGCCCCAACAGTGACAGGTGGGATTGTCATCGACCCAATTGTGCGGGACGATGACGACATCCGCGATGAGCCGCTCTATCAAGTGGTGATTCACAACGATGATGTCACCACCTTTGACTATGTGATCCGTATTTTGGAAGAGATCTTCGAGTTGTCCGAAGAGCTGGCGGAACACATTGCCTGGACGGCCCACGAAAAGGGCCTGGCGATTGTGATCGTCCGTCCGCGGCCTGAGGCCGAGCGGCTCGTCAAGGTCGCCCATGCCCGTGCCCGGCTGGATGGCTTTCCACTGACCTTCACCATTGAACCGGTGAGCAATTGATCATGACCACGGCGCATCCACCCGAACCGGCCTGGCTCCACGGCCACGCCCATGACCCGAACCCGGCCCCGCCTTCGGCTGACCCGGCGTTCCTAATTCACTGGGGCGAGAGCCAAACCGAGGTTGTCACTGTGGATCTGTTGCGCACGCTTCCGGCGCTGGAGATCACCGATTGTTACATTGTCAGCACAGGGCATGGCACATCAGGGCCGTTTACCTTTACTGGGGTGCGCCTGGTCGACCTGATCCGCCACCTGCTACCACTGGACCAGCCCTGGCAGCAGGTCGATGTGGTCAGCGCCGACGGGTTTGGCACACGTATCCACGCCGACGAACTCTTTGCGCCGACCACACGTCCGATCATCCTCAGCTACGCCCTGGATGGCGCGCCGCTGACCCGCGAACAGGGCCTCGTCCGCCTGATCGTGCCCAGCGAAACCGACGACGCCCTCCGCCAGGTCAAATGGGTGGCGGAAGTGCGTATCCGATGAAACAGAAACCCTACGAACCACGAAGACACAAAGACACAAAGGTCTTCTTCGTGTCTTTGTGTCTTCGTGGTTAATCTTTGTTTGATTTCTCCAAGTTAGGATCGTATTGTGCAGCCGTGGAAAACGTTGCAACGCCGGGTCGTCCTTCAGCCAAATGGCGGGCGCTTTCTGACCGTTGAGCAGCATCAGGTGCAACTGCCCGACGGGCGCGTCATCGAAGAGTGGCCGTGGCTGATCACGCCCTCATTTGTGAATGTGGCGGTGGTCACTGAAAGCGGCCATTTTGTGTGCTTCCGCCAGCCCAAATATGCCGTAGAAGGTTTGACGCTGGCGGTGGTCGGCGGTTATTTGGAACTCGGTGAAGAGCCGTTGGTGGCGGCACAGCGCGAAGTGCTCGAAGAGACCGGTTACACTGCCCCCTCCTGGCAGGCCCTGGGCCGCTACGCCGTGGATGGCAACCGAGGTTGCGGTGTGGCCCATCTCTTCCTGGCCCGCCAGGCACGCTGGAGCCGGCCGATCCACGCCGATGATCTGGAAGAACAAGAGCTGCTGCTGCTGACCCGCGCCGAAGTCGCCCACGCCCTGCGCGCCGGCGAGTTCAAAATCGTTTCGTGGGCAGCAGTTATGGCGCTGGCCTTATTGGAGGTGATAGAATGATTCTGGTGTTGTCGGAGCAGGCCACCCCTCAACAAGTGCAGGCGATGTGGCAGGCGTATTCAAACATGATCAAGATTGTCGTCGATATTCGTCAGGGCATTTTAGCAGGTGGTGGCGGTATGCATTCAGATTGTGAGGAGATCTTGATCAACCAAGGTAGCCTGCAAGCGGATCTGTGGGGTGCAAACTGGTTCCCCGTAGAGCAGAGTATCGACTTTGAGTCACTCATCAACATACGCCCAAGTGCAGGCAATCGTAGTATGTTCATCCAAGATCAGGCAATCTGCGATCAGGTTGAGGCTGTAACGCGTCGTATTTTGGGAGGAGTTATATGAAGAACATGGAGCATCGGCACACTCGATTTATGCGCGATCAAGTACCAGTCCGCTTGGGAGGTCTGGCTGCTGACCTAGCTCGGGTCTCCTCGGCAGCTCGCCGGGAAACTGGCGCTGCTACGGTAGAGGAGATGATTGAGGAGAGTCGTTGGTTTATTGAATGGACCGCTGCGGAAACTGAACCGGAAGTCGCGGCTGAATTAGTGGAAATTCAGCGGCAACTCGGTCTCTGGCGCAGAGCATGGCCAGAAGCCCAAAAACATCATCCACAACGGGTTCTGCTCTCCGTGCAAGCCAAGAAATGGTCAGACCAGATTTTAGGTTATTCCGGTTTGTTGGATGGGTGATTCAAGTGGCAATCACTCCTCATCCACAATGCCGCTGGCGGGCATTTGGATGTCGGTGACGGTGCCGTGAAAATCGACGACGATCTTCAGCCCCAACATGCCCAGATATTGCCGGGCATCTTCAGGGATCGGCTGGCCGACATTCTGCTCGATGTTGTTGATCGACGATTCAAGCGCAGCTTTGGTGAAGATGTCATCCTTGCCGAGCATGTCGAGCATCGTCTTGACCGCAATATCGCGCTGACCCTCCACCTGGGCGCGCATAAAGCGCAGCACCTGGCGATCCACCTCACCGGCATCGATGTGCCGTTTGAAATCATCGTCCCACACCACATAACAGGCGGTTTCACCCACCTGGGTCACCTGTGCGGGCCGGCCCTGCTCATCAAAAACCAACCCGGCAAACATTGCCGATTGTGCCATTGGTACTCCTCTAATGGGTGAAAGGGTGCAGGGGTGAAAGGGTGAGGGCGCTGTGCGCCCACTACGTGATCGGTTCGACAACCTTGTCACCCTTTCACCTTGTCACCTCTACAACGCTCCACTCAAGAACGCAAAACTCCGCCGGATGCTGGTCAGGGGGTCCTTTGGCAGATCGTGCTCGACGATGTACCACTCGCCGCCGGCGGCTTTGGCGGCGGGCAGCAAGGTTGCCCAATCCAGCACACCGTGACCGACATCGGCAAAGCCCATCTCATCCTGGGCCTGCCCTTCGGGGGCGACATCTTTGCAGTGGATGCGGGGGCAGCGCCCGGCGTATTTGTTCAGCAGGGCCACGCCATCCTGCCCACCCCGTTGCACCCAGGCCAGATCGATCTCAAAGCCGAGATTTTCTGGCTCTGCACCAGCCAACAGCCAGTCGATGGCCAGTTGACCGTCAACCGACACCATCTCAAAGGCGTGATTGTGATAAAGCAACCGCACCCCGGCGTCGCGACAGCGCTGCCCCAGTTCGTTCAGCTTGCGCCCCAGCTCCGTCCAGCCCGCGGCATTGGGCGAGCGGGCCGCTTCGGGGATCCACGGCACGACCAGCGTTGTATTGCCGATGGCCTGATTGAAGGCGATCACGCCCGCCAGGTCGTTTTCCAGCGTGGGCAACCCGGCATGTTGCGAGACGATTTGCAGCCCGTGCTGATCGAGCACGCGGCGCATCTCGTCGGCGGTGAGACCATGCGTGCCGGTGGTCTCGACGCCGGTGTAACCAATGGCAGCGACCTCGCCCAGCAGTTGGTCAATCGGCATGGCGAGATTGCGCAGGGTGTAGAGCTGTACGGCAATGGGGAGCGAAGCGGGCATACTCTCAGGTTCCTTTCGTGATTGGGTGCTCAAGCTTCCACCAGCCGTTCACGCAGACCGGTGAAGCGCTGGGTCACTTGATTGTTGCGCACCGCCATAGCGATCGCCCTGGGTTGCCCCACCAGCACCACCAGACGGCGCGCCCGTGTCACCGCAGTATACAACAGATTGCGCTGAAGCAGCATGTAATGGCTGGTGAGAATGGGAATCACTACGGCGGGAAATTCGCTGCCCTGGCTTTTATGCACGCTGACCGCATAGGCGTGGGTCAATTCATCCAGTTCCAGGAAATCATAAACCACCGGGCGGCCATCGATCCCCACCACCAGCTTTTGCAGTTCTAGGTCAACGCTCAGGATTGTGCCCAGGTCGCCGTTGTAGACTTCCTTGTCATAGTTGTTGCGGATCTGCATCACCCGGTCGCCCACGCGATAGACTCGGCTGCCTACCTGCCGCTGTGGCCGCTGTGGTGTCGGCGGGTTGAGCGCCTGTTGCAGCGCCTCGTTGAGCGCCCCTACGCCCACCACCCCGCGGTGCATCGGGCTGAGTACCTGAATGTCGCCAGACGGAATGGCAAAGCGGCGTGGGATGCGCGTCTGTACCAGTTCGACACACAACTGGGCGGCAGCTTCGGGCGTCTCGGCCTTGAAGAGAAAAAAATCCGTCGCTGTCTTGTTGTCGAACTCCGGCAGTTCCCCCTGGTTGATCCGATGAGCGTTGGTGATGATGTAGCTACCGACGGCTTGGCGAAAGATTGTCTCGAGGCGGATGACGCGGGATTGGGGGAGATTGAGAGATTGGGAGACTAAGAGATTAGCATCTGGGCGCCCAATCTCCCAATCTCCTAATCTCCCAGTCTCTTGCTTTCCCTCTATCGCCGCAATCATGTCCTTTAGCACATTCCCCGCGCCGACACTGGGCAGTTGATCGACATCGCCGACGAACAAGAGGTGCATGCCAGGCGGGATGGCTTTGAGCAGGTGATTGGTGAGCACCAGATCGAGCATGGAAGCTTCATCGACGATCAGCAGGTCGGCGTCCAGTGGGTTTTCTTCGTTGCGCTGAAAGCTCATCCCCTCGGTGGGTTTGAATTCGAGCAGGCGATGGATCGTCTTGGCCTCGCGCCCGGTGGTTTCGTTGAGCCGCTTGGCGGCGCGTCCGGTGGGCGCGGCCAAGATCGCACGGCTACGCACTTGGTCGCACAGATCAAGCAACGTGCGGATCGTCGTCGTCTTGCCCGTGCCGGGGCCACCGGTCAGCACGGTCAGCCGATGCGTCAATGCAGCGCGGACAGCGGCTTGCTGTTGCGGAGCCAACCGCACGCCGGTCTGTCGTTCGAGCGTGGCAAAGGTGGTAGTCCAGTCAAAGAGACGGCTTTGGAAGTGGGCCAGCCGCTCTCCACCTTCGCTCATCAAGCGCCGCAGACGATTTGCGACGCCCATCTCACTGTAGTACAGGGGCGTTAAGTAAATCGCCCGCTCCTCTTGCAAAAGCGCTTTGGCCTGATCCACGGTAACAGTGGCATAGAGCTGGCCTTGTTCGGCCACCAGCGTAGGGATACTGGCGCTGTCATCAAGCAGCGGAATATCCCAGGCGGCGGGGCGCAGACCAACGGCGGGCTGGGCTGCACCGCCCGGCGTAGCTGCCACCTTGATCTGGTCATCACTTTGGAGGCGCAAAATGCCATAAGCCACCTGCTCTGGTGTCACCGCTAACAGTTCAGCTGCCTGTTTCACCAGTTCGCCGGTGGGCAAAAAGACATGTCCATCCTCACTGGCCTGGTTGAGCGCATAGGCCACGCCAGCAGCCACCCGCTGTGGCGCATCGGGCGGCAACCCCATCGCCTGGGCGATCCGGTCAGCAGTGAGAAAGCCGATGCCGTAGACATCACGCGCTAACTGATAGGGGTTACTCTTGACCGTATTGATGGCCTCATCGCCATAAAACTTGTAGATCTTGGTTGCCAGGCTGGTGCTGACGCCATTGCTCTGCAAAAAGAGCATCACCTCTTTGATCGCCTTTTGCTCAGCCCAGGCTTGGATGATCAGCCCCACCCGTTTGCGCCCGACATTGGGCACCTCCAACAGTCGTTCCGGTGTGCCTTCGATCACGTCGAGCGTCTCCAGCGCAAAATGGCCGACGATGCGTTTGGCCGTCACCGGGCCAACCCCTTTGATCAGCCCACTGCCTAAGTACTTCTCAATGCCGGCAATCGTCGCCGGCAGCACGGTGCGCATTGTCTCGACGGTGAACTGGCGGCCATACTCAGCGTGGACAGTCCAGCGCCCGGTGAGTTCGACGCTTTCACCGACATTGATCCCGGCCATGTTGCCGACGATGGCGACTTCGCGCGGCTGACCAAAGCCGCTGTTCCTGCGCCATTCGGGCAGCAACTTGGCGACGGTATACCCATTCTCTTCGTTGTGATAGGTGATGCGTTCGACAACGCCGCGCAATGTGTCCATCAGTGGTAGCGTAGCAGATTCACTACAACAAATCAAGTGTGTCTCCTCTCAAGTACCCCTGGATTCCTGATGAGCCGAAATTTTGTTTGCGAATTTGGTCTGCACTTTGAACCGTGGTATACTACAATGCTGATTGTGCTAGAGCACTCGCCGGGTACAGCGGTGATCTGGCCGTCCGCCGCGCAGTGGGCCGCACTGCTAGTTCTGTAAGAAGTGGAGCAAAGGATAGGAGTACCAGATGGCAATTGCCAAAGCGACAAAAACACAACTCATCGTCGAGTATCGGATCAACGAACAAGACACGGGGTCGCCGGAAGTGCAGGTAGCGCTGCTCACCACCCGGATCAACTCGTTGATCGACCATTTGAACGGTCACAAACACGATGAGAGTTCGCGACGGGGGTTGCTGAAGCTCGTCGGTCAGCGTAGGCGGCATCTTGCCTATCTACGGACGAAGGACAATCAGCGGTATCTGCAATTGATCGATCGGTTGGGTTTGCGCAAATAGGATCGGGCAGGCGGGGCGAGACCATCAGGCGATGCTCGCCTCTTTTTTTGGGTGGGACTTACGCAAGCCGGGCTGCCAGGTAGATTTTTGGGACCTCATCCGGCGCTGTGTAAGTCCAGCTAAGGGTGTTTCGTATCTGGCGTAGCAGATGGGTGCTCAGTTGGGTGCAGTACAGGATCGACTAGCGCGTTCGAGGTCCGGCATTGGAGAGTGCGACGAAGGGAAGAGATACCTGTAACTTTTCGCCTCACTCTCCAGTTCCGCACCTCGACCATGATCCTACTGCCCGCTGAACAACTTTTCTGTGCCGCCAGTTGTGTTGTACTGTTTGAGGTTAGGAGATTCTATGCAACTGTTTGATGGCGCACAAGCGTTTAGTACCGAATTTGGCGGTCGTCCGCTCACCATAGAAACTGGTGTGCTGGCTGCCCAGGCTGGCGGGGCCGTCACCGTCCGCTATGGCGATACAGTGCTGCTCGCCACCGCAACGATGAGCAAGGAGCCGCGCGGCGGGTTGGATTTCTTCCCGCTCACCGTCGAGTATGAAGAGCGGCTCTACGCCGCGGGCCGCATCCCCGGCAGCTTTCAACGTCGCGAAGGCCGCCCCAGCGATGAGGCGGTGCTGGTAGCCCGCCTGGTGGATCGCCCGCTGCGCCCACTCTTTCCCAAAGGTTTTGTCAACGAGGTGCAAATCGTGGTCACCGCCTTGAGCACCGACGGCGAAAATCTGCTGGAGCCGCTGGCGATCATTGGCGCATCAGCCGCCGTGGCGATCAGTGATATTCCCTGGGCCGGGCCAGTGGCGGGCGCGACGATCGGCTTTGTCGATGGCGAATTCATCGTCAACCCCACTGCATCGCAAATGGCGCTGAGCGGGCTGGACTTGACCGCCGCTGGCACGATTGACAATATTCTCATGGTCGAGGCGGGAGCGAACGAATTACCAGAAGATATGGTGCTCGACGCGCTGGGCCTGGCCCATGAGTCGATGATTCCTGTGATTGAGTTGATCAACGAGATGGTGGCGAAGGTGGGTAAGGCCAAGTTCGCCGATTATCAACTCATGCTGCCCGCCGAGGCGACCCAGGCGCTGGTTCATGAGATGGTGTATGAGCGGATCGTCGCTACGCTGGCCTCCGGTCTGCGCAAACATGACCTCAACGACGCCCTGGCGGCCCTGCGCAAAGAAGTCAACGCGACCCTGGCCGAGCGCGTCACGGCGGGCGAGATCGAAGCTGCCCATGTGGGGGCCAGCTTTGAAAGTACACTCAAAAAGGCGGTGCGTCAGCGCATTCTGAACGAAGGCCTACGCCCCGATGGTCGTGACACGCAGACGATCCGCCCAGTGAGTGCCCAAGTGGGGCGGCTGCCCCGCGTTCACGGTTCCGGCCTCTTTATGCGCGGCGAGACGCACGTCTTGACCATCGCCACATTGGGCACGCCGGGAGATGCGCAGCGGCTCGATTCGCTCCAATCGGGCGATGACAAACGTTACATGCACCACTACAACTTCCCACCCTTTAGCACCGGTGAGACCGGGCGCATGGGTGGCCCGCGCCGCCGCGAGATCGGGCATGGTGCGCTGGCCGAACGTGCCCTCAGGCCGGTGATCCCCGATGAGTTCCCCTACACACTGCGCTTGGTGAGCGAAGTCGTGAGCAGCAACGGCTCCACCAGCATGGGTTCCGTCTGTGGCAGCACCCTGGCGTTGATGGATGCCGGCGTGCCGATCAAGGCCCCGGTAGCGGGCATCGCCATGGGCCTGGTGCAAGATATGGAGAGCGGAGCCTACCGCGTACTGAGCGACATTCAGGGCATGGAAGATGCGCTTGGCGACATGGACTTCAAAGTTGCCGGCACCGAACATGGCATCACCGCTTTGCAGATGGATCTGAAGATCAAAGGGTTGGATTTCAACATCCTGCGCGAGGCGCTGGATCAGGCGCGGGTGGGCCGCTTGCACATCATGAGCAAGATACTTGAAGTGTTGCCGGCGGCGCGCACCAATCTCAGCCCCTATGCCCCGCGCATTTTGACCATCAAGATCGACCCGGAGAAGATCGGCAAGCTGATCGGCCCTGGCGGTAAGACCATCCGCGGGCTGCAAGAGCAATACAGCGTCAAGATCGATGTCGAGGAGGATGGTACTGTCTTCATCTCCGGCGATGGCACCCAGGCCGAGGAGGCGCTGGATGAAATCGCCAAGATGACCGACAACGTCGAACTGGGCAAGATCTACACCGGGACGGTGGTACGTGTCGAACCATACGGGGCCTTTGTCAACATTCTGCCGGGCATGGATGGCCTGGTGCATATCAGCCAACTGGCCGACTACCGCGTGGACAAAGTCGAGGACATCGCCAACATCGGCGACGAACTGACCGCGATGGTGATCGATGTCGATCCGCAGGGCAAGGTACGCCTGAGCCGTCAAGCCGTGCTCGAAGGCTGGAGCGTCGAAGAGGCGCAGGCCCGTGACCGCGGCTCGCGCGGCGGTGGTGGCGGGCGCAGCGGGGATCGCGGTGGTGACCGCGGCGGGCGTGACCGCAACGGGCGCGGCGGAGAGCGGGGCGGTGATCGGGGCCCTCGCCGAGAAGGTGGCTTTCGCCGTGATCGCTAACGAATACACATAACTGACAATCAACTGAGAGTTGACTGTCAGATGAATCAAGCAAGTAAGGGCTGCAACGTGCGTTGCGGCCCTTTTTCTGAATCGGGTTGTTACCGGCGAATCTGGCCCCAACGGCTTTGGCTGCGGCGACAAGCATTAACTACTGCGGAAAAAAGTCCTCGTCGAGGATTTGTTGCACCGTATAGGGGCAGGTGATGGGGAAGGTTTTGAGATCGAGGCCCGTTTCACTCCAGGCCCAACGCCGAGAGCGAGGATAAGCGCGGGTGACGTACTGCGCCACCTGTGGGCGCAGGCTTGGGTTGTCGACCAGCAGTTCAGCCAACTCGTCTCGTTGGTTGCGGATCGTCGTCTCCCAACTGGGCGAGTGATGCCCAGGCTGAAATTGCCACTTGAGCAAATGGGCAAGCAACACCTGCAAGCGGCCGCTCAGTTCGCGTTGCCGGTTCTTGCCCATATCTTCGATCTCCTCGATCAAGTTGGTGAGGTCGAGTTTGCCAAACTGCGCCTGACGCAGCAAACCAGCCTGGGTTTGCGTCCAGGCATAGAAGTCTCGGTCGTATAGGGTTGCGGTTGTCATAAGTCCCCCTTGCTCAAAATTTGTAGCACATTGTAGCACAACGTCACATCAACCGCAACCGATATGAGCATTTGAGCCTGCGACAAAAAGCCTACAGGTATTATCGGGAAAAGTGTTTCACGGGCTAACTTTTGCAATCCATGGCAGTGCGCATGCGCTGCTCCAGTGGTTTGGGAAGACGCCGAAATGAACGTAGCTATCCACAAATCTATGTTGTCGCCAAGTGCAAAGTTCGCCTTTTTGTGCGGTTTGTGGTACACTTGTTCTGTTATCGGCAGGTATAAATTAAGCGAGAGGTGTGGCGATTTTGGGTGTCATTGACAGTCTTTCGGCAGGGTATCGGTTTTTGACCAGGCGGCCCGATCTCATTCTGATTCCCCTGGTGCTCGATCTGCTGTTGTGGCTGGTGCCGCGCTTGAGTGTCGCACCACTCTTTGAAGAAGTGGCGCGTTTTTATCGTACTCTCACCACGGCTCCGGAAGTTCCAGCGGACATGGTGACGCTTACGGCACAGGTGGCGGAGGTGTTGAGCGAAGCGGGGCAAAGTTCCAACTTGTGGATAGTGCTCGCCCTCATCAGCCGTTCGCTCTTGCATGTGCCCAGCCTGCTGATCGAGATCAATCCGCTCTCACCGGGGACAACACAGACAATCAGCAGTTTTTCGACGGCTTTTCTGGTGGCGGCGCTACTGAGTTTTGTCAGCATCACGATCGGCGTCGTCTATCTCAACTTGTTGGCCCGTCACCTGCCGATCGGCACTGGCCCGAAGACCATTGTGTGGCGTCAATTTCCGGGTCTGGTATTGCGTCACTCGTTGCTGATCGTGCTCTATCTTGTGCTCGTCATCCTGGCGCTGCTGGCGCTCTTTGTACCGCTCAGCCTCGGTATGACGCTCATCGCGCTGATCTTTCCAGTGCTGACGCCAGTGAGCGCGCTCTTTTTTGGTGCGCTGACGACGATCCTCTTTCTTTACTTGTACTTTGTGCCGGTCGGGTTGATCTTGGACGATCTGCCGCTCTTTGCGGCCATTCGGCAGAGTTTTCGCTTGGTGCGCGACAACTTCTGGTCAACGTTGGGGCTGATTCTGTTGACAGAATTGATCATGTTGGGGTTCACGATCATGCTGGGGCGATTGATCGCATTTCAACCGTTAGGGATCGTGGCCGCCATCGTGGTGAATGCGTTTTTGGGCAGCGGCATGGCCATGGGCTTTATGATCTTCTATCGCTCGCGCGTCCTGTTGGCGCAAGGAGAGCCGGTAAATGTTGAATTATGAATGGTGGATTGTGAATGATGGATGAACGGACGCAAGCTCGTTCACAATTCACAACTCACCATTCATAATTCACAATTTCTTGGAGGGTGTATGGGTACGACAATGGATAAAACACTGGGCTATGGTGCGGAACAGATTCAGGTGCTGGAAGGGCTGGAGCATGTGCGCAAACGCCCCGGCATGTATGTGGGCGGCACGGACATCAAAGCCCTGCATCACATGGTCCACGAAGTGGTAGATAACTCGATCGATGAGGCGATGCAGGGCCGCTGTGACCAGATCCGCATCGTCATCCATAAAGACAACAGCGTCTCTGTCGAAGACAATGGCGCGGGTATTCCGGTGGATGTGCAAAAACAGACCGGCCTGCCCGCGGTGACCGTCGTCATGACTAAATTGGGAGCCGGCGGGAAATTTGGCGGCGGCGGCTACAAGGTCAGCGGTGGTCTGCACGGCGTAGGCGTGAGCGCGGTCAACGCCCTCAGCACCTGGATGGAGACCAAAGTCAAGCGCAATGGCCAGCTCTACCGTCAGTGCTTTGAGCGTGGCGTGCCAGTGACGCCGGTTGAGGTGATCGGCGAAGTCGACCCTAAAGAGACTGGCACGATCCAGACCTTTCTGGCCGATGGCACGATTTTGCAAACGCTGGATTTTCAGTTCGCCACCCTGGCCATGCGCTTCCGCGAAATGGCTTTTTTGACGCGTGGGGTTGACATCGGCTTTATCGATGAACGCCCGGAACAGCCCAAAGAGACCAATTTCTATTTTGAAGGCGGTGTCAAGTCGTTTGTGGGTTTTCTCAACAAAAACCGTAAGGTGCTCCACCAGCCGATCTATGTCGATATGGATGTGGAGACGACGCATGTCGAGGTGGCGATTCAGTATACCGATGGCTATTCGGATTCCGTCTTTGCCTTTGCCAACACCATCAACACGCCAGATGGCGGAACCCATCTCACCGGTCTGCGCGCTGCGCTGACGCGGTTGATCAACGACTATGCGCGCAAGCAGGGTTTGCTCAAGGACAACGACGACAACTTCACCGGCGACGATACGCGCCAGGGCATGACGGCCATCGTCAGCGTCAAGGTGATCGAGCCGCAGTTTGAGGGGCAGAACAAGCTCAAACTGCTCAACAACGAAGTCCGCTATCATGTGGAGACGGCCATCGCCGAGACCATCAGTCGGTGGATGGAGGAAAACCCACGCGAGGCGAAGGCGATTGTTGAAAAATGTCGCATTGCCTTCCGGGCGCGCGAGGCAGCCCGCCAGGCACGCGATCTGGTCATCCGCAAGAGTGCGTTGGAAAGCCTGACGCTGCCCGGCAAACTGGCCGATTGCTCGAACCGTGACCCGAAAGAGTGCGAACTTTACATCGTCGAGGGGGATAGCGCCGGTGGTACGGCCAAACAGGGGCGGGATCGCCGCTTCCAGGCTATTCTGCCGTTGCGTGGCAAGATCCTCAACATCGAAAAGACCAGCCTGGACAAGGCGTTGGGCAACCGGGAAATCCAGGCGCTGATCACGGCGCTGGGCACCAACATCGGCGAGAACTTTGATGTGGGTGGGCTGCGCTATGATCGCGTCATTCTGATGTGCGATGCCGATGTCGATGGTGCGCATATCCGCACGCTGCTGATGACCTTCTTCTTCCGCTATATGGAGCCGCTGATCACCGACGGGCATCTCTACATTGCCCAGCCGCCGCTCTACCGGGTGACGGTGCTGGAAAAAGAGGGCGAGAAGACCAAACGGAGCAGTCGCTATGTCTATGACGACAGCGCCTTGGATGCGCTACGCAAACAACTCGGCGGGGAGAGCGTGCGCATCGACCAACGCTACAAAGGGCTGGGCGAAATGAACGACGAGCAGCTCTGGGAGACGACGATGAATCCCACCAACCGCACGATGCTCCAGGTGAGCATTGACGATGCCGCCGAAGCCGACCGCACCTTTGACATGCTCATGGGCAGCGAAGTGGCGCCGCGCCGCCGTTTTATCACCACCCACGCCAATCAGGCCCGGTTGGATATTTAGCGCAACTTTGGGAACCCCGTAGCGAGGGCAGCAGAGATGTCACAAGTAATGACTATACCAGTAACAATTGATTTACCAGGTACATTGGTACAGCAACTGGAGCACACAGCGCAACAACAGCACCGTTCAGTTTCTGAGATAGTGCGCGAGTTCCTATTGCAAAAATGGCCTTTGCTGCCACGCTTGCCTGAAGATGTAGAGGCTGAGCTGGCTGCCTTTACAAGTTTGTCTGACGAGGTTCTCTGGCTTCTTGCGCGTGGCACATTAAGCCAACCAGAGCAGGAAGAATTATCTGTGCTAAATCATTCTGCCCAGCAGCGAACGCTGAGAAAATCAGAACAGGCACGCCAACAGGGGCTAGTCGACGCCTATGAGCGGATGATGATACGCCGTGCCCATGCTGCATTACTGCTAAAGGGGCGCGGCTATAATTTATCAGATCCAAGTGTGTTGCGCAAAGCATGAGCACCTATATTGCCCATGCTTTGCGCGAACTTGTTGCTCGGCGAGCCAAGCACCGTTGTGAGTATTGTCAAAGCCAAGAAATTATTCTTGGAATGCCTTTTGAAGTTGAACATGTTGTCCCCGAAGTTGTTGGTGGAAGTTCACAAGAAACCAATCTAGCTTTAGCCTGTCCTCGCTGTAACCGCTACAAAGGTTCATTGGTGCAAGCAGTAGACGATGATACAGGAGAATCTACGCCACTTTTTCACCCGCGCTAACATAACTGGACCGCTCATTTTATGTGGGAGCAAGATGGATTATCCATCGTTGGATTAACTCCAATCGGGCGGGTAACTGTGACTGCGTTACAAATGAACAATCCGTTTGTTGTCCGAGCCAGACGAGTTTGGGTAGAAACTGGCTGGCATCCACCTGGTGATTCAGACACAGAGTAGCTCGCAACTTACGGGACAATGAGTCGGCAAACACTTTGGAGAACTGCTTGCGCGATACGAGCGGATATGCTACGCTTGCGGTGGCGTTGCGAGTAGAACCGCGCTTGTATCTTCATCTTGGGAGAATAGTTGATGCGGCGATCGCCAAATCCAATCGCAAACGCAACGCTGGATAGCTATTTTGCGGCGGAAGAAGCTACCGAAGGAAAAAACGAGTATTACCAGGGAGAGATCCGCAGCATGGTGGGCGCGTCGACCAATCACAATCGGATTGTCGTGAGTTTGAGCAGTGCATTGGATAGCGTGTTAGAAAGCCGCCACTGTGAGGTCTTTAGCAGCGATGTCAAGCTCTATGTCGCCGAACATGATTTGGCGACCTATCCTGACCTGATAATCATCTGCGGGGAGCCGCGCTATTGGGCCGAACGCCAAGACACGGTGACCAATCCGACCGTGATTATGAAAGTCCTATCCAAATCCACCCGTGGGTACGACACTGGGAAAAAGTTTGCGCTCTATCGTGCCCTGCCCACCTTTCAAGACTATGTTCTCGTTGAGCAGGAGCGAGTGCATATTGACCATTATCACAAACTGGCGGATGGGCGCTGGCTGCTGACGACATATGAGCATCCTGAGGCAATGCTGGTGCTTGAATCGGTCAATGCCGAAATTATGCTCAGCCGGATCTACCGTCGCGTCGATTGGTCGCTCCCGTAAGCAATTTGCATCTACCTATGGCCGACCTCCCAAACCTCCTCGTCATTATGACCGACCAGCAGAAGGCGACGGCGAGCCATCTCTATGGCAACCCGTGCTATGAGACGCCGTCGTTAGGGCGGTTGGCAGATCAGGGAGTGCTCTACGAACAGGCCATCACGCCGCACCCGCTCTGTGCGCCAGCGCGCATCTCGCTGTGGACAAGCCAATATCCCCACCAACATGGCGGACGGCGCAACGAAACTCTCATGCCGGCAGGGTTGCCCCATGCGTTTCGCCTCTGGAAAGAGGCCGGCTACACCACCGGGTTGATCGGCAAAAATCACTGCTTTGAACACCCCGCTGACCTGGCGCTCTTTGACGTTTGGTGCGAAATTTCCCACGGCGGTCTGCCCGCAGACCCGACCACGCGTGGCATGGCGTGGTTTCGTCCGCTGGAAGGCATCCGCGCTGCGCACGAACTGCGTCACACGCTGAGGCCGCAAAACCCCCGTTTTAGTTATGCCGTTTCCGATCATCCACTGGAAGATCACAGCACCGGGTTGATCGCCGGGCAGACGGTGCGCTTTTTGGAACAACAGCGCCAGCGCCCCTTTGCGCTGTGGGTCTCCTTTCCCGATCCGCACGAGCCGTGGGTCGTGCCGGCCGCATACGCCGCACGCTTCCCTGCCGAGCAGCTCCAATTGCCACCTCAACGGGCCGATGAGTTCAGCGATGGCCGCGCCCCGGAACGCAACCGCGTGCTCCACCGTATGTTGGGCTATGGCACCGACCGGATCGAAGATATTTACGGTCTGCTGGGTGTCTATTACGGCATGGTGCGCTTTATCGACGACGCCGTCGGGCAAATTCTAGATGCACTCGACCACCTGGGGTTGCGCGAACAGACCATCGTCGTCTTCTGTTCCGATCATGGCGACTTTATGGGCGAGCATGGGATGCAGTGCAAAGGCGGTGTCTTTTATGACTGCCTGACGCGTGTGCCGCTGATCGTGGCCTGGCCGGGACAAACGCCAGCCGGTGTGCGCGATGACAGCCTCGTCAACCTGATCGATATTGTGCCCACGTTGCTGACGCTCCAGGGCTTGCCGATCCCACGAGCGATGCACGGCCAGCCCTTGCCGACGGTGACAACCGCCCCGCCACGCGCGGCAGCCTTCTCGGAATATGGCGCGGGTGGGCCACCCTTCCGCATGGCCGATCTGGAGCGACTGTCCCCGCCCTATGGACGGCGGACGTTGATCGAATCGCTGCGTTGGCGCGAAGCAGAAGGTCGGCGTAAAATGGTGCGTACGCGAGAATGGAAATATGTCCACGATCCGCTAGGTGATCGCGATGAGCTATACGACTTGGTCCACGACCCGTGGGAGTTGGTCAATGTCGTGGATGATGCCGCCCACCGTGAGGTTCTCGCCGATCTTCGTCTGCGTCTGGCCGATTGGTCGATCCAGAGCGAAGATGGGCGTCCGGTGCCGCTACCAGACAACGTAGCATGCGGATAAAGCGGACTTCGTCGTGAGCCTTCGGGCTGAGTTCGCTCCGAAGGAGTCTCACTCCGAGGAGCCGCTCAGGCGAACGCCTCAGTCGAACGATTGAGCGGATTTGCGCGGATGGCAATCTGTGTAATCTGTGGTATGTCTTTGCGTCTTTGTGGTTATTCACGAGGAGTGTTTATGTTCGCCACCCTGACCGCTGCACCGGACGCCACCAACGGGGTTCATGCCCACCCCACCCAGCAGACGCACCTGCGCGTCATCGATGTCGATGTGCATCACCAGTCGGATAAGCCCGATGTGCTCTTTCCCTATCTGCCACGCCAGTATGTCGAATACATCAAAGACTTTGGCGCGATGATGCCCGGCATCGGCTACACCAACATGCCCGGCAACGGGGCCCGCCATGACCTGTGGGATGGCAAAGACATCAACCCCGCCACCGATCCGACGGTGCTGATCAACGATCACCTGAACAAATATGACCTTAGCATTGCCGTGTTGACTGGTGGCCCCTACGCCGCCGCCGTCCATCCCGATGCCGATTACGCTGCCGCCTATTGTCGCGCTTTTAACGACTGGAC
>Ga0224722_1000751_pt1 | contig 18678 bp, 16 predicted proteins | sample Balambano_FR1_Me_FD_161646 | JGI IMG/M metagenome (GOLD analysis project Ga0224722, IMG submission 161646) | Freshwater sediment microbial communities from Lake Towuti, South Sulawesi, Indonesia - Balambano_FR1_MetaG | ecosystem: Environmental > Aquatic > Freshwater > Lake > Sediment | place... | reverse complement strand
AAAATCTATTTCCAGTGACTGACTAGTGAATGCGGATGTACTCTGCGCCTCGGTAGGCCAACCGAGTAATTGCTTGAGGCTCAGTCATGCCTAAGGACGCTTTGAACCGCACCGGCAAGCCGCGATAGGAACCTGTCACAGGCAAATCAAACGTATTGGAATGGGAGCCAGAGGGGGCAACGTTGTAGGTAGAACCACGGTAGGAAAGCAGCATGATTGGATTTCTCCTTGAGGGCTTACAGGATTAATCATGCTGGGTATTTTCTTTTTCCTCGGTGATTAATCCCAGTAGATTCCAGTGATTGTTTGGCTACTTTGGGGTGATGGCATCGGTGGAAGCTCTGTGATCAGTTCCGTAAATCTGCGTGATTTGGGTCAATAAGTAATCTGAAATTACAGCTTGACTTACTGACTAACTATGCTGACTATGTAGCTTGAACTAGAACTTATGCTGACTTAAGTAAGCTTGGTGAAGCAACCTAAAAATTACTAGCAACCAGAGTAGAAGCCTAAATTTTTGGGAATAATAAAATTAATCCAATGTGTAGTTAAGCATTGAGTTATGAGGTTCTATACTTCTTTGCGATCGTGCCCCCAGCAGATTTCATCTAAATCCAGTACTTTTGTCAACTATTTACTGCTTGCCAGCTTTAACTGAAACAGCATCCTACTTAGGTAAAGCATGCTCTATGATTGAGTTCTTCTACACCTCAGTCAACATATATCCCTGCTTTTAAGCCCATAACTTAAATGTACTTTGGTAAAGTAATTTAGCGAAAATTAACAGATAAAATTCTTATCCCTGGTTAGTTATCTGACTCTTCTAACCCAGGGAAATCTAGACTTTAGATGACTAGGAAAAGCTTCTTACAAGGCTGCTACAAGTAGTCAATCCTAAATGAATTGATGAGTCAATGAAGAATAACGTGCACGTGAATAGTTCTAAGTTAAGTAATGTTGAGATAGGCATGGTTTCTCCTTATCCCTGGTTGGATGGTTCATCTACAAACTCGATACAGGAGAAACTTCACCTGATTCGTCAGATTGCCGATACAATTCCCAATGGCATGTATGTTTATGACTTGTTGTCGCGGCAGGTAATTTACACAAATGCTGCTGTGCTGGAACTGTTTAGAACCATCGGTAACCCAGAGGTTCTAAAAGATCATCTGGCTTTAAAAGCATTAGTCCATCCAGATGATGCGCTGCGGTTGGTGCATCACTACCAGCAATTGTTGACACAGCATCAACCTCAGGCGTTGGAAATTGAGTATCGCCTTCATTGTGGTGAGGAAGATTGGTGTTGGCTCCATTCCCGTGATACGGTGCTCACTCGTACATCTGATGGGCAGCCTCACATGATTTTGGGGACGATCGAAGACATTACTTTGCGCAAGCAACGAGAAGCCGAGCTGTGTCATCAGGCTGAGCGGGAACGGTTGATTAGCCAAATTGCATTACGGATTCGACAATCGCTTGATCTGTCGGAAATTTTGAACACAACGGTGGCAGATGTGCGCCAGTTTCTTCAGGCCGATCGCGTACTTATTTACCAGTTTGAACCCAATTGGCAGGGAATTGTAGTAGTGGAGTCGGTTGGGGCAGATTGGATGAGTGTTTTGGACACCACTATTCGTGACCCATGTTTTGGCGAACAATACATCCGAGATTATCAGCAGGGACGGATTCGCTCAATAGATGATATTTATGCTGATAGCCTGACGCCTTGCCATGTTGAGTTTTTGAGCCAATTTCAAGTATGCGCTAGCCTAGTGCTGCCAATTTTGCGGGGTGACCAGCTTTGGGGCTTGTTAATTGCCCATCACTGTCAGAAACCTCGCCACTGGCAAGATCTGGAAGTCAAGCTCTTGCAGGACTTGGCCACCCAAGTAGGCATTGCTATTCAGCAATCGGAACTGTACTACCAGGTGCAAACTCTGAATGCCAGGTTGGAAGGTAAAGTGCAAAAGCGAACGGCGCAACTGGTACAATCGCTGGAATTTGCCGCAGCGCTGAAGCGAATTACTGATCGCCTGCGAGATTTTCTGGACGAGCACCACATTTTGGAAACAGCAGTGCAGGAACTGGTGCAGGTGCTACAGGTCGATTATTGTGGTGCGGCCATGTATAGCGCTGATCAAACAACTGCAACGATCGCATTTGAAGCAGCGCGTGTACCTCTTCCTTCTGCAACTGATCACGTATTGTTGGTAGCCGATGCGCCAGCAATTCACGCCCATTTACTCCGGGGGGATTGCTTTGAAGCCTATGATCGCGGGCAACGTGTTTCACTCGAAGCGGAGGCAACGGGTGATTTGGCCTGTCCTGACTTGTTCGAGCGATTGGCTGCTAAGTTGCTTTGCCCAATCATGCTGGACGCAGCAATCTACGCGCCCGAAGAATGTGAATCTGCAATGCCAGTATCACTGCCCTACGCTGATTTGGGAACGCTTGGCTATCTGGTAATTGTGCATCAGACGGATCGCCAATTTAGTCAGGCTGAAATCCATCTAGTAACGCAGGTTGCTAACCAGTGTGCGATCGCAATTCGCCAAGCCCGTTTGTATCAAGCTGCTCGCAGCCAAGTAGAAGTACTGGCAAAACTCAACCACCTTAAAGATGACTTTCTCAGTACCGTTTCCCATGAACTGCGCACGCCCATGACCAATATGCGCATGGCAATTCGTATGCTATCGCTAACGATTAATCCAGAGGCCGATCGCACAGCCCGGTACTTGCAAATTCTTACAGATCAATGCGAAAGGGAAATTAGCTTAATCAATGATTTGCTAGATTTGCAGCGCCTGGAGGCCGGTGGCCAATCCCCTATCATTATGCCTATCCAATTACATGCATGGGTTAACAACTTGGTGCAACCCTTCCAAGAACGCTTTGCTCAACGTCAGCAGCAGTTTCAACTACAAATAACACCAAACTTGCCGATTCTGAGTACCGATCCTTCTGGGTTAGAGCGGATTTTGGTAGAGTTGTTGAGCAATGCCTGCAAGTACAGCCCTGCCCATGCCAAAATCCTGCTCAGTGTTTTGAGGCAGGACAATGGGGTGCTATTTCAGGTGTGCAATTCTGGGGCAAAAATTAGCCAGGAAGAGTTACCTCGCATTTTCGATAAGTTCTATCGCATTCCCAGTCACGACCCGTGGAAGGAAGGTGGCACTGGTTTGGGGCTGGCCTTAGTGCGTAAGTTAGTGCATCACCTACGAGGCACGATGCAGGTAAACAGTGACGATAACAGCACCTGTTTTCAAATCTTGCTGCCGATCGACGAGGAAAGTACCTCACCGTTCCCTAACCTGGATGATTCACAAGAGATCACAAGCGGGATAGGAAAGAGAGCTTGAAACGGAATAGAATCAGACTCTCTAATACTTTAAGCGCCCTCATTTTGACATAACAGCGTGTAATTGGGCGTTTACAATTCTTATGCACGCCGCTCAGTGGTTGTGTGATATTCCAATCTGGAACTGAGCCGTGTTCCAGCCAACAATGCTGTTGCAACGGATTGTTAGGGTATGGTGGTGGAGTGCCGAAGCCGATTGCAACTGCTGAACAGCGACGTTAGCTGGCTCCGCATCAGGCATTTGCACTCGTTTTTCGAGGTGATTTGTCAAGCCGCAAGCACCCAGAACCTTATCAGTTAAGGGCAGTAGCGAGAGGCGATCGGCGAGTTTGAAACGCTCAGGGGGCGATCGGTCAGGCGTGTTTGAGGGCGATCGGTGCGTGTTCCAGCTAACAATGCTGCCGACTGCAACCGCTGAACAGCGACGTTGAGCAATCGCATTGGCAACCTAGCCAACCTTTGCAAGCGCTCTTGTTGCATGTTGTAGTTTTGATGCACTCCCATACCATTGCCTATAGCCCTAAGTATGGCGGTTGTTGATCGTGGCTGGAGTTAGGGTTGGATTTGGCCAGTGGCTCAGCAGCCCCAGTGCTAGATAGCAAAGCTGAGCGCGATCGCGTGGCGCAAGTCACAACAGCCCTGACCTGATCGCAACGTTTTGTAACAACCTTGTTGCCAATAGCGTACCTTCAGCTAGAACTTAGCAGCTAAACACTGCATCTAGGGTTTCGCCCACACTGGGTAGAGCCTAATGAGTGTTTTCAGGCAAGTCATTGGGCAAGAGTTATGGGACGCCAGTTATCTAAACCAACCGCTTCTTATTGTCCGGCTACACTTTTCAAAGCCATGCTCCTAGTAGGGCTGATGGGTAGTACTATGCCTGCCACAATGATATTGGCGGCTTCACCTGCCGTAGCAACCACAAATTCTCCTCAATGGCAGTTTGAGCCAGCGACCTCCCGTTTAGAAATGGCTTTGAAAGAAGGTGTAACTCCACGCTACTTTCTGGTGGCAGAACCCGCCAGGATTGTGGTGGATTTGCCGACCAGTGTTGTGGCTACGAAGCAGACGCAACAGACGTTCACTGGATCCATTCGCCAGGTGCGTGTCTCCCAGTTTCAACCAGGCGTCGTGCGGATTGTGCTGGAGTTGGCTCCAGGGGTCGTTCTAGCCCAGGGTCAGGTGAAGCTAGAAAAAGTTGGGCAGGCTCAAAGGGGGCAAACTCGCTGGGTGCTGCGTCCACTGCTTGCCAAAGGCAACGCAACCCCAGAGGCTAAACCGGCAGCAGTTAAACAACCTGTGCCCCAGGGAGCCAAGCCTAAACCAGATCCCAAACCAGCTGTGACCCAAGCCCCGATCGCGTCACCAACGGACTCTAAGCCAGCACCAGTCCAGCCGCCTTCAGTTGTTGCGCCAGCCGACAGTCTTCCTGTAGGGCCCCGTCCTGCATCACCAGCGATCGCACCTACTGCACCAGTTCCCCCCGACCCTATTAACACGCCTCTCCCCCCCAAACCAGATCCTGTTACTGTGCCGGATGTTCCTCCCGTTAGCAAAGGCTCCGACCTGCCGGATTCAGAGGCGATCGCCATTTTGCCTCCTGCCCCTTCTCCAGACGATAATCCTGTGGTTGTACCGCCTGCTGTGCCAGCCGAGTCAACTAAAGCCTCAGATATTCCTTCAACTCAGCCGATCGCCCGCTCCAACCCACCCCAAGTAAGTGTTCCAGGCATTGGAGCAGCACCCAGCTTGACAACGGCGACCCCCATGCCGCCTACAGGAGATGACTTGCCAACAGCCATTCCACCTCAAATTAGCGGCACTGTTCCCGGCAGTACATCGACTCCAACCGTGCAGGTTCCGCCCGTTAGCGATCGGCCTCAGGAGACTGCTGCTGGGTTGGCAGGAACAAATGCCTCCACCAGCCCCTTATCTCCGCAAGCCAGTGCACCGCCTGTCGTAGAGTTTGGTAAGCCACTACCAAACTCCTCAGCTCCTAACGTTGTACCTCCCATAGCCCCTGCTTCAGCGGTTCCAAAGCCCGCTCCAATGCAGCAAGCTATTCTCTCTAGCACGATCTTGCCGCGGCATAGCGTGCTAACGCTGATCTACCCTGGGCAGTCACCGCTGAAATTGGAAGCTGACAAGCCTCGGCAGGAAGTGCTGTTGCTGCAAGCAGCTATCTATGACTCTTGGGGGCGGTTGGTCTTACCAGAAGGATCCCAAGTGACAGGACGATTTGAGAGCGATCGCAAGGGCAGTCGTTTCATTGCTCAAGCCATTAGTGTAAACGGCCAGATAATTCCTTTGTTGGCTAGTTCCGACTCCCTGAGCGGCATGCGTCAGACATCCGATCGTAACCTCATTCTCAACTCTGGCATCGGTGCTGCGGCAGGTTTACTGTTGGGTGGCTTGGGAGGACTTGGGTTGCTTGCTGGAGCCGCAGGTGGAGCTGCTTTCAGTTTTGCAACCGCTCCCCGACCAGCCACGATCCAACCCGGGCAACTCATTCAAATCCGACTGGAACAAGATTTGCGCTAACACCAGAACACCAGTTGAATTAATCCTATAGCTGGCTAAACCAAAGCCCCAAAAGTAAGGCTTGGGGCTTTCAGTTTGTGAAATTTGTGATGAGAGAGTGAATCAGCTTAGAAACGTTGGTTTTCAGGTGCAGGGCCACCGGATAGCCCAGGCTGAGTCAGGAATAGATTTTTAGCCGCATCATTCTGGTAAATGCAGTCAATCTGAGCATTCTCGGCATCCAGAGTACCTGTAAAGCCAAAGGTATTCATCCGCTGCTTACACTCGCGTACCTGATCTGGTTTCACCAAGTTACGTTGCTCCAGAACCGACCAATTGTTATTTCGGAGGACGCATCCTGGCCGAGTGGAGGGTTGTGAAATAAAGACATTGAGAGGGTTAAGCGTCACGAATACACGGGCATCCATGACGATCGCGCTTGCCCCAAACTGTACACACACCTCTGGATTAGGAGCCTGTCTATCAAGGTCAATATTGTTGTTGATCCGGCCAGCCGCTGCCGACGTTCCTACCGAGGTAAATGCAATTCCCAACCCAATTCCCAGTATGAAAACCCCAGCCAAAACCGCCATGGAAAATGCATTCAGAATTAGCGATTTAGGGTTAGGCTTGGGTTTATTCCCCGACGACTCTGGGGGAGCGTATTCTTCTGGTTCTTGTACATAGTCACGCTCATAGCGATCGCGACTGGAGCCAGAGCTTGGGTATCGGGGTCTACGCTTGTTCATAACAGCAGTGCTTTTGCAGTACAACCACAGTAAAAATCAAAACGGCAACATAATACAGATTGGCCTATACAGCCACCTTACTACTACTATAGCAGTCAGTTTTTAGCACGGTTTCCTAATCCATACCAGAGTCCGCTCCAGGCAGCATGGTTTAGTCAATGGCTGGAAAAAGGCGATCAAGCAGTAGAGCTACATACAGGTCATAGAATCTTTCGACAACTCTAGGCTCCTCTAGCTAATAGAGTAAGTCATCCCATAACTATGGATTAATCTTTGATTAGCTCAAGTAACTTAGTGACATTCGACCCACTAATGGGGTTTTGCTAGTCAAGCTTACCTGCTTATCATTAAAAAAGCAGAGTCATCGTCCCGACATCAAATCTGTTAAGGCAATCCTGGAAGAGGTATTGATTCAATGGGTGTTGACAAGCAGCAAACACATGCATTACCAGAGCAATTGGCCGAGATTGCCGGATCTATTCGTGCGATCGCTCATGCCTACAAGCAAGACATATCATCCCTGTTAGCACTTCTTAGAATGCTCGAAAGCTCACATCGAGAAATTCGTGACGGGGCATTTCAGGAAGCTCTTCCCGATAATCGTCAAACCCTCTATGCCCTGTTGAAAGATATCGAAACCGAAGGTGGATGGCCTTATATCCAACGCCTCAAAATATCAGCACTGCTTGAGAAAATGTCACAAAGTGAACTAGACAAGCTGTTTCCAGTCGAGGGAAGCACAAATACTCATCAGCCTGACTCAACACATGCACTCGATGCTCCCAGTGAAATAGAAGCAGAGGGGAAAACCCTACTGACCTAGCTCGAACCAACGGACTAGACCAGCTCCTACCTCTGTAGCAAAATCACTCAATACTAATTTGAATTAATCTGAAATACTCAGCTTCTCTGCAGGAAGGAAGAAGATGTGGTTAGATAAGCTAACCGTTCTTCTCCTGACTAGCCGTCTGGATGTATAAAATCAACAAAAAGACTGAAGGAACCAAAACGAACAAAATACTTGCAACAAATCCTAAATCATTGACTTGCATAATTTCCCAACTCCCAAAAACCTCGATGTTATTACCAAAAGCATATCACCGTACGCAGTCTACCCGCAGCAATTTATCCTACTTAAATTAGGGTTTGCAACGCTTCCAACTCAAAATTTAGGCTAGGGCTTGGTTTTAATGCTGACTGAGCCATTAACAAGGGTCTGACAAGCTAGACGGTAGGTAGGGGGTTTCCGCTTCAGTTTGCGTTCCTCTACCTCAGTCCGTGCAGAAAGATGTTCCATCCCTTCCACCACTTCCACCACACAAGTTCCACACTGCCCATAACCACCACAGTTCATCATTTTACCCATGAAGGTGTAGAGGTCAATGCCATTCTCGATCGCCTTCAGCCTTAGATTAGCTCCATCCGCTATAACCAGTTCGCGCTCTTCATTAACGAACTTAACTGTTGTCATCTCAATAACCCCCCAGACAGAACCCTGCCACACCAATTACTAATCCTATCGCGAACTATCGTGTAACCAAGATGTTTAGTGTTTGTTACAATGCCCGCTTTGCTTGCAATGCTTCTCACCAATAGTTACACTTCTTCGTATAGCTTTCATTTTGACGAATATCCTGATCAAATTGCTACTCCTGCGGTATCGTCTACCGATGCGATGGAGAAAGCAATGTCGATCGAACCTCAAGCGAGATTCTAATCGTCATTGTGCTGACGTCAGGTGATTCAATAAAATGCATGGATAGACGTTGGATGGAGTAATTCGTAAGGAGGAGCGTAGTCGATGGGACTACCCTGGTATCGAGTACATACGGTTTTAATCAACGACCCAGGACGGTTGATCGCAGCCCATCTGATGCACACCGCGCTGGTGGCAGGCTGGGCAGGATCGATGGCGCTATATGAATTGGCAGTTTTCGACCCAAGTGATCCAGTTCTCAATCCTATGTGGCGGCAGGGCATGTTCGTCATGCCTTTTATGGCTCGCCTGGGCATCACTGATTCTTGGGGTGGATGGAGCATCACTGGTGAGACGGTTACAAACTTTAGTTTGTGGACATTTGAAGGTGTTGCGGCTACCCATATAATTCTCTCTGGGCTTTTGTTTTTGGCAGCTGTTTGGCACTGGGTTTACTGGGATTTGGAGCTTTTCCAAGACCCTCGTACTGGTGAGCCTGCGCTAGACCTGCCCAAGATGTTTGGTATTCATCTGTTCTTGTCTGGACTACTTTGCTTCGGTTTCGGGGCTTTTCACCTAACTGGTTTGTTTGGCCCTGGTATGTGGGTTTCTGACCCCTACGGATTGACTGGAAGCGTTCAACCAGTGGCTCCTGAGTGGGGTGCGGCTGGCTTCAATCCCTTCAACCCAGGTGGCATTGTGGCTCACCATATTGCTGCTGGTGTGGTTGGTGTGATTGCTGGCTTGTTCCATCTCAGTGTTCGTCCACCTGAGCGGCTATACAAAGCGTTGCGGATGGGGAACATTGAAACGGTGCTTTCCAGTAGTATTGCGGCTGTATTTTTTGCGGCTTTTGTAGTTGCTGGAACTATGTGGTATGGCAGTGCTGCAACGCCGATCGAGTTATTCGGCCCAACTCGCTATCAATGGGATGGCAGTTATTTCCGTCAGGAAATCAACCGTCGTGTGCAGGCTGCTGTTGAGAACGGTGCGACGCCTTCTGAAGCTTGGTCGGCCATTCCGGATAAGTTGGCCTTTTACGACTATGTGGGCAACAGTCCTGCCAAAGGCGGTTTGTTCCGTACTGGTCCTATGGATAAAGGTGACGGCATTGCCCGGGAATGGTTGGGTCACGCTGTTTTCAAAGACAGTGATGGACGGGAGTTGTTTGTTCGTCGCTTGCCAAACTTCTTTGAGAACTTTCCAGTCATTTTGACTGATAAGGATGGTGTGGTAAGGGCTGACATTCCGTTCCGTCGTGCTGAGTCGAAGTATAGCTTTGAGCAAGCTGGGGTTACAGTTAGTTTCTACGGTGGCAAGCTGAACGGTCAAACCTTTAGCGATCCGGCTTCTGTGAAGCGCTATGCTCGGGCGTCTCAGTTGGGTGAAACCTTTGAGTTCGATCGAGAAACTCTAAACTCTGATGGTGTGTTCCGCACTAGCCCTAGAGGTTGGTTTACCTTTGGCCATGCGGTGTTCGCGTTGTTGTTCTTCTTTGGTCATATTTGGCATGGCTCTCGAACTCTGTTCCGAGATGTGTTCGCCGGTATTGATCCTGACCTATCAGAGGAGCAGGTGGAGTGGGGCTTTTACCAGAAAGTGGGTGATAAGACCACTCGTCGTAAAGAGCCTGTCTGACGCTTGTTTTGTGTTTAGAGAGGGGCTGATGGTTAGTTCTGTAGTTAGCCTACAGGTTTTTCTATCAGTCCCTTCTAGCACTGATATGCTGTTGTTGTGAATTGCTGGGAGCTATCGACATGGAAAGTGTTGCTTACATTTTGATTTTGGCGCTGGCGATCGGGGTACTGTTTTTTGCTATCGCCTTTCGTGAACCGCCCCGCATTGGCAAGTAGATTTGTAGGTTCGATAGTTTATTTTTATAGGTCCTTTCTGTCAAACTGACTGTACCTCGGTAGAGCCTTGAGTAGGCTCTACCAATTTTATTTATTGATTAGTAGTCTATTTAGTTACATCATTGCCAGTTATCTCCAGCACAATAGTCTGGAACAGCTTGGAAGTTGGTACTTCTTGTGGATGTTTGTATGAATGACGAAGACTCAGTGCTTCATCAAAGTCTACAGGCTGAAAACCAGTCAGATGCAATTCTGACGAAATTAGGTGCTGGACATCTTTTGATGGTGAACAGCCGCAAGCGCAATGGCCTAATTATTTACAAGCCCTACCATGCTGAATTTGCTGGTCCAGGCGCTGCGATCGGTAGCTACTTTGACACTGACTGTCATAAAGTTATTCCTGTGGGAGATTTATCACTCTTAACTCCTGACAACCAGGAGGAACGTCAGAAAGCCTACCTGATTAGGCGGCAGTGGATTCGGTTGACTCACCAGCTTACAGACAATCCAGCCCCAACCCAGCGTGCTCAAATGATCCTAAATCAGTTTGAGAACTACTTTGGAGCTGAAGTAATTGCACAAATCCCTGATGAAGCTTTTGCTTTAATGGTTGGGGTTTTGCCACAGACTATTAGTTTGGTGCGGTATCGAGTAGAGCACTTAAAGCGATAGGATTGCTGCCAATCTGTGATTTCTGTATTTGTATATGGCACTTTGAAGCCTGAAGAAGTTAACTACTGGGTTTGCGAGCCCTGGGTTATCCAGAAACAACCAGCCATAACCTACGCGAGTCTTTACCATTTGCCTTTGGGCTATCCCGCGATCGCCCCAGGTACCATTCCAGTAAGCGGATACTTGATGCAATTTGAAGCTGAGTATATTCTCCAGCGACTGGATGAGTTTGAACAACACGACCCAGCTATCGTAAACCTGCACGCCCCAGAGATCATCTATTCAGAATCTCAATACCAGCGCCAACTCATTAGTGTGTTTGATTTACAAGGGCGGGCACTTGGGCAAGCTTGGGCTTACACCATGACACTTGCACAAGTAGAGCAACTAGGCGGTCAGCACTTACCAGAAGGCTACTGGACAGGCAAGCAAGCAATATAGCCAAATGTCTCAACTTACAAGTTTGAGATCATCGAGTATTCAGTACTAGAGCCAGTTAGCAGTGCTACTGGGCAAAATCTGGTGGAGCATCCGACTGGTTAGAGTCAATGGGTTCAGCTACTGGAGCCTTAGGAATAGTAACCAGCGGCTTATCAAGCGCAATTAGTAGCGGCTCATTTGAGCGAACCTGTTCAGTCTGAGGCTGCTGAGGCGATTGGGCAACTTGAGGGACAAAGCCGCGATCGCCCGATAGCGAACTTACAACTACCCCCAACGCCACAGCTGCAGCGGCTACAGCCCCTCCCCAAATCCAGCGGAACCGAGACCGACGATCGACCTGCTCAAACACGTTTGCAATTGTGTGGTCAACTGGCTGATCCGACACAGGCACTGGCATAGCTTGAAATGCCTGACGCAAAGCAATCAAACGGGTATGCAGTTGCTGGACAGAGGGATCATCTAGAAGCCACTGCTCTACTTGACGGCGTTCTTCAGCAGATACTTCCCCATCCAAGTAGGCACTTAGTAGCTCAAATCGATCGCGTTGCAAAGCATCGATCGCTCGTCCGTTAGCTGACGACGAGAAGCCAGAATTAATGTTGTGAGAAGGAAACTCAGATGTCATTTCAACTGCACTTTTTCACTATGAAGAACATCCAGCTCTGAACAGAAGGATAAACAATATCGGCCTAAAACACAAATGGCACTTCCCATCAGGGACTAATTGCCATCCAGATAATTTTGGAGTTGAGACTGCAAACGTAACCTTGCCCTTGCAATTCTAGATTTCACTGTGCCTAAAGAGACACCCGTAATTTCCGCAATCTCTTCGTAAGCCATGCCCTGGATCTCTCTCAAAACAATAGTAGTTCGGAAGGCTTCTGGCAAATCAGCGATCGCTAGTTGCAACTGGTCATAGAACTCAGCCGTCGTCAAATTCTCGTCAGGCCCTGGGGTATCAGAGGCAATCTCCCAATCAATTTCGCCGTCATCAACTGATAAGGGCGCATCTAGGGAGAGAGGACTAGTGTTTCGTTTCCGCTTACGCAACTCGTCGTAAAACAGGTTAGTAGCAATCCGGCTCAGCCAACCCCGAAATTTTCCGGGTTCTTGGAGACGGTTAATGTTCCGATACACACGAATCCAAACCTCCTGCGCCAAGTCAGCACGGTCTTGCCAATCAGGAGCAAGGTGATACAGCATCCGATCGACATGGGACTGATATCGCCGTATCAATTCTGCAAAAGCCACTCTATCCGGAGATGACCCGGTCTGACATTTGAGAATCAAATCATAGTTGGGCAGTTTTTCAGCTTGCACTGGCGCAGACGCAACGGTGTTCTTAACCGATGACCAGGATACCTGAAGAGAGTGGTTCATGGGCGAAATTCGCTCCTAAACATGTCCTCCCTTCCAGACGCAGCGTTTACCGTCGAGGTTCCCGTGAGGGAGAATTCGTTGGTTTAGGGGCTAAAGCTTGCAGCCAATGAGCCAGTAGCGGACGCTCTGAAGCCGCAGTGTGGCTTTGTGTAGTAACTGGTTGAATCTTACCAGGCTTTGCTGATGTCACCCCATAGGGATTTTCCACTCCAATAAACCAATGGAATGAAATGGTGATAGTGACTGCCAAGATTAGCTTTTCCAACATTTCAACCCCCTTGCTGTGTGGCAAATGTTAACCACCCTGTAGGAAACGCTGCCTAGATGAGCTACACGAACAGTACCAACATTTCGGACGCTTGGTTGGCAGTAACCAATATGCCAATCCTGATTTGGAAGGATAAGACAGAACCCTTTAGATAAAGGTTCAAATGCTTACCGCTGCATTATGTAGTCATAGATGACGCATCAGTTGCTGTCATTGTGCCCGCTGTGGCTCAGAAAACAGTGCAATTGAATCGCAAAGCTGCTAAATCTTAACCAAGATATAGTTGGCTTGAGGCCGCCTGGAAACGATGTTGGAAATAGCTGGTTAGTTAAGGATCACATAGTTTGATAGCAGTAACGTGACGTGGGCGATCGCCAATTTCCTCAGCAAATTCGTTGGGATTTGGGAGAGCTGCCGCTATGCTGATGAAATAGACACCTTGAGCCCATTAAGTCCTAGCTTCGATGAACGGCAGCCCCAAGAACGAAACCGCACCGCTTGGTATCATGGTGGCCTGTTTTGCTGCCGCGAGTGCCCTAGTACTACTACCCCAGCAGAATTGGGTGGGACAGGTACAAATGCAACTGGTTAATTGGACAGCACGATTGCCAAATGAATGGCGCGCAGACCAGCCGCGATCGCAAGCCTTTGCTTCAACTGTGCAAATAGTCATCAGCTTAAACGATCGCACCTTGTCGCTTTATCAAAGCAATCAACATCAGACGACCTACGAACTGGCTATTGGCCAAGCAGGCTGGGAAACGCCCACTGGCAGCTTTCAGGTAGAGGTATTGCAACGAAATCCTGACTGGACACACCCGATCACAGGGGAATATATTCCTCCGGGCGATCGCAAAAACCCACTAGGCACTCGTTGGATTGGCTTTTTTCGGCAAGGCAATGAGGAATTCGGCATTCACGGGACTAATCAAGAAGACTCGATCGGGCGAGCTGTATCTCACGGATGCCTGCGGATGCGCAATCAAGATATCGAAGCGTTGTTTGACCAGATTACGGAAGGAACTCCCGTCATCATTCGTCCCTAACCTTGTACAGACCAGCACAGTTGTGCGAGTCTTCACCAATTTCAGCCATCTCATCGGAAAACTCCTTGCCCTATCCAAGCTTGATCGTGATTCCGGGAATATTTCCAGTTTCCTTAGGTGTCTAGCAAGAATAAGTTGAACCGTTTGCAGATTGAGGTGCTTCTGCCTGAGCAAGGGGGTCTAAGCCCCCTTGTCTGTACAAGTTTTTTCTGGCCTTAAGAAGGTGCTATAATCACAGATTAACAGGTTGGTTAGTTGGCGTTGTCTGTGAACGATCAAGCAGTTTCAGGAGGCGATCGGCCATTTGTGGCGGCGTCAGGCCCAGCGTAGCTTTAGATTCCTCAGGCTTGGCATGATCCACCAGCACATCGGGAATACCAAATCTTGTCACCGGCACGTTAACGCCAGCATCTAGTAAAGCTTCGGCTACAGCGGAGCCAAAGCCACCTGGTAGACAGCCCTCTTCTAGCGTGACAACATGCCCAATCTGCTTAGCTAGGGGGAAGATTAGCTCGGTATCGAGTGGCTTGGCAAAACGAGCATTAATCACCGTAGCCTCAAGACTATGTTCGTGCAGGATTTCAGCCACTTGCAGCGCTGGATAGACCATAGACCCATAGGCAACTAACAAAATATCGTCTCCGCGGCGCAGCACTTCCCCTTTACCAATTTCCACAGGTTCCCAACCTTCTTCCATGAGCGGAACGCCATAACCATTGCCACGAGGATAGCGCAGGGCGATCGGCCCTTCTAGATAGTTGATACCTGTGACAATCATGCGTTGCAACTCGGCTTCATCTTTGGGTGCCATCAGCACCATGTTGGGGATACAGCGTAGGTATGAAATGTCGTACATGCCTTGGTGAGTTGGGCCATCAGCGCCAACAATGCCTGCCCGATCCATGCAGAAGAACACCGGCAGCTTTTGGAGGCAGACATCATGAACGATTTGGTCAAAGGCACGCTGCAAGAAGGTGGAATAGATGGTTGCAACCGGACGCATCCCTTCGCAGGCCAATCCGGCTGCCAGGGTAACGGCATGTTGCTCGGCAATGCCTACATCAATGTACTGGTCAGGTACCTGTTTTTGGAGAATATCTAAGCCCGTCCCCGTAGACATCGCTGCGGTGATGCCGATGATGCGGCGATCGCTCTCGGCTAGTTTAGTCAGCGTTTCCCCAAAGACCTTTGAGTATTGGGGCGGCTTGGGTTTGCTAGAGGGCACCGCTTTGCCCGTCGCCAGGTTAAATGGCGATTGGGCATGATAGCCAACCTGATCTTTCTCGGCGACCTCGTAGCCCTTCCCTTTTATTGTGGCTACATGCACTAACACAGGTCCCGTATGCTGATGAGCCGCCTGGAAAGTGACAATCAATTCTTCCAAATTGTGGCCATCGACAGGGCCAATGTAGGTGAAGCCCAATTCTTCAAAGACGGCACCAACTTTGGGCACTGCCAGTCGCTTCATCCCTTCCTTAAGCCGATGCAAGTCTTGCGCTAGTTCGCCGCCGCCAAAGGGCAGTTGCTTGACCTGTTCCTGTAGGTTGTCGCTGAGGAACTGCACTGGTGGGCTAAGTCGTAGCTTGTTTAGATAGCGAGGAATAGCACCAACATTGGGAGAAATGGACATTTCATTGTCGTTCAACACCACAAGCAAGTTGGTCTTGGGTAGGTGACCAGCATGGTTGATAGCTTCCAGAGCCATGCCTCCAGTCAGTGCACCATCACCAATAACAGCAACGACTTTGAAGGTATCGCCCTTCATGTCCCGTGCCAGTGCCATCCCCAGTGCCGCAGAGATGCTGGTTGAGGCATGGCCTGCACCGAAGTGGTCAAAGCGACTTTCACAGCGCTTGAGATAGCCTGCAATGCCATTTTTCTGGCGAAGGGTGTGAAACTGGGCATAGCGGCCAGTAATTAGTTTGTGGGGATAGGCTTGGTGTCCTACGTCCCAGATTACCTTGTCGCGATCGAGGTCTAAGGTCTGGTAAAGTGCCAGCGTAAGCTCTACAACCCCTAGTCCAGGTCCCAGGTGTCCACCAGTTGTAGCGACAGTTTGCAGATGCTTGTCACGAATTTGGCGGGCAATTTGTTGCAGTTGGTGTAGCGAAAGGCCATGAAGCTGGTTGGGGTGGGTTAATTCACTCAGGTGCATACCGAGGAGTCCTCTGACAATAAGCAAACAAATCTCTAAATTCCTAATGTAGTGGATTAAGGGGCATGAATTCGGGTAACGAAAGTGCTTTTTTATGTCACCTTGTATCGCAGAAGCTAGATTTCCTTCACATTTCTCTAGCTGAAAGCCCCTATATTTATCTTAGTCAATTTCCCTGAGGACACCCTGTAAACGATTGCCTTGTTGGCTGTTGGGAGGATATTGCCACTAGTTCGATCGCCCCGTCAGGATGGTGTGTCCAGTAACTTATCTCAACAATTCTGGATTGGGGAACAGGTGCTTGAGGTGCTTCACCTGTTGGGCGAGGGGCGGATGGTGTCACCCAGGGGGCGATCGCACTGTCATCCATTAGTGCTTCTGTTGGATTTTCAGGTAGCCCGCCGCGCCCGGTACTTACCAGAGAACTAGCCCTGTTTCCCTGCGGTTTGCAGGCTTGAGACACCAGTTGCGAAGGATCCACCAAATTTGTAGGCAAGGCCACTAAACCCTGACTGGGGTCAACCCCTAACGTATTTAGACTAACCACGCCATTCAGCGTCGGGTTCTGCTGGGAAATGGCACTGATATCATTAGTCGGCAACCGCCGGGGTGTCAGTTCCGATGGATTGGTTGTGCCCAGCAAGCGAACCAAATCGTCCCGACTGCGCAGGGTAAAGAAGAAAATACTTTGCGCCGTAATATCCACTCGCCCACCCTGACCACTAAAGGCATTGGCAATGATGTCGTTATTTTCCTGAGGAATAGTGACAAGGAAGGGCGTGTTGATTGTGATGTTGCCGCCATCGCCCCCAGCCGCTTCTGTGCCAGCCGTAGCCGAAATCAGGCTACCTCGCCGCATCAAAATGCCATCTTGCACCGTTAGGCTAAGGTTACCGCCCTGTCCCGAATCTGTTGAGGCCAACACTTGCCCACCTCGATCTAGGGAGAGAGATCGTATTGTGGCTAGCAGGTTGCCTGCTGCGCCTCGGTCTTGCGGGGCAGGGTCAGCAGGTAGGGGAAATGTTGGCAAGATAGAGCCCAGCACAGCTCTTTGCAATCGAGCACCTGCGATACTACCAGAGGCAACAGTCAGTGTGGCGCGATCGCTCACTTGCAAAGCATCGGTTGCCACCACCAAGTTGCCTGCATTGCCTCGGTTAAAGGTTTGAGCATATAACCCACTGGCAAAGCCATCGGCAGAGGTACCACTCAGGGAGATGTCACGGCTGGCATTGACAGTGAGCGTACCACCGGGATTGCTACCAAAGGTAGAAACTGATACGGCTGCCCCATCGGCTACTGTGAGTCGTTGAGTGTTCACCGTCAAGTTACCTGCCCGTCCATTCTCGGAAAAGGTATCGCTAGAGAGCGCACTGGGAACCTCTCCAGTAGGTATAGTTGCTACGCCGCGTAAGGTGACAGACTCCCCCGCATTGACAATCAAATCTCCTGCCCTGCCACTACTGAAGCTAGACGTAGCTAAAATGCCGCCTTCTTGCAGCAGCACTTGGCGGGCATTCACCGTCAACGTCCCGGCATCACTGGGGCTGAAGGTAGAGGTGGCAATGCGGCTGGGCGATCGACCATTAGGAGAAATCCCTTGCACATCTACTACATCCGCATTAATAGTCAGACTGCCACCCAGCCCAGCCGGTAAACCTGGGGAACCAAAGTCTCCCGTTGTTGATGAAATGACTGCACCATCCCGCAACACGACTCGTCCAGCCATGACCAGCACGTTACCTGCATCTCCAAGCCCAAAAGTATTGGTTCCCATCTGGCTAAACGCTCCGGTGGGGGAGGTGCCGCTTATAGACAAGGTGTTAGTTGCCGTCACTGTGAGGTTCCCACCAGCGCCGGAGCCCGTCGTGCCTGCGGCTAAACCTGTTCCATCCAACAAGTCCACTACAGCCCCTTGCAAAGTGATGTTACCCGCGGCGCCCGATCCAGCGGACCCACTGGTGATGAAGCTTTCTTGAAAAGAAATCGCATCGGCCTGAATAGTGACATCACCTCCTCTCCCACTCCCGGCACTGCCACTGATAGCATTTGCGCGGGTTAAGGTCACGGTACCAGCTTGGATGGCTACATTGCCTGCTCTACCAGAGCTTAGTGCTGAGCTGAAAATAGTGCTGTCTTGTAAAGAAACAGAATTGGCTCGGATAGAGACATCTCCAGCACGACCAGAACCACCCGTTGCACTGTCAATCCTCTCACCTATCATCACAAAGCCTGTGTCACTGGCAATGGTGATGTTGCCGCCATCCTGATTGCCAGTGGTGAAAGAAGAGAGCGAGTCAGTTGTAATCAGCCCAGAAGCAGTCAGGGTAATGCGACCTGCACCACCGAAAATTGAGTCACTGCGGACTAATCCAGTAGTGGTAATCGCTCCACCTGTGCTTGTCATCGTGATGTCGCCACCCTGTCCGCTACCACTACCCGAATCTATGGATCCTGTTGTAATATCGCTGGCTGCTAGAAAATTAACTGCACCACCACTTTGACCAGAGGAAAATGTTGTTGTAGACAGAACTGAAATT
>Ga0224722_1000750_pt1 | contig 18682 bp, 14 predicted proteins | sample Balambano_FR1_Me_FD_161646 | JGI IMG/M metagenome (GOLD analysis project Ga0224722, IMG submission 161646) | Freshwater sediment microbial communities from Lake Towuti, South Sulawesi, Indonesia - Balambano_FR1_MetaG | ecosystem: Environmental > Aquatic > Freshwater > Lake > Sediment | place... | reverse complement strand
AATACATGGCCGCCGGGCTGCCGGTGGTCACCACCAACATCCACCCGCTCAACCAGGTGGTGCGCGACGGCCAGGAAGGGGTGCTCTTCCCCGAGGGCGACGTACGCGGGCTGGCGTGTGCGATCGGGCGGCTGCTCGATGATCCGGACGCGGCGCGCGCGATGGGCGAGCGGGCGCGCGTGCGTGTGAGCGAGCACTACACGTGGGCACGGCACTGCGAAGCGCTCGAACAAATCATGCTGGAGCTGGTGTGAGTACCGCTTCGCTCGAAATTCTGTTCCCCACCGATGTCTTCCCACCGAAAAGTGGCGGCGCCGGTTGGAGCACACACGCGCTTGCACTGGCGCTGATCGAGCGTGGCCACCGTGTTAGGGCAATTGTCCCGCATCAGAGCAAACCAGGTGTGGTACAGGAAGACGTGCTGGGTGTGCCGACGGTGCGCTTCGGCTACCGCGCGCCAAACCTGCCGTTTGTGAAGAACTACTTCCGCCATGAGCGGTTGTGGCAGCCGTTTGCGAGGATACTCGAAAGAGAGGGATTGAGGGAGAGCCAGGCTCTCCCTCGAAACCCTCTCATCGTCCACGCCCAGCATGTCCAGGCGGCTCCGGCGGCAGTCCTGGCCGGCAAACGGCTCGGTGTGCCGGTGGTAGTGACGGTGCGCGATCACTGGCCGTGGGATTACTTCGCTACCGGGCTGCATGGCGACCGTGTGCCCTACCCCATCCAGACGGCCGCATCGCTGGCGAGCGACCTGCCGGCGCGGCTGGGTGCATTGCGCGGCGCAGCGGCATTGGTGGCGATCCCATACTTGCGGGCGCATCTGCAGCGGCGGCAAGCGTCTCTGCAGCACGCCGACGCAGTGATCGCCTGCAGCGCATACATCGCGGGTCGGCTGGCAGGGATCGTCCGACCCGAACACCTGCATGTGATTCCACACTTGGTGGACATCGAAGCAACCGAACGCACGATTGTGACGCCGCCAGCAAGCGTGGCGGCAGGCGAGCCTTTTCTGCTGTTCGTCGGCAAACTCGAACGTAACAAAGGGGTACACCTGCTGCTGGATGTGTTCCGGGCACTGCCGGCGCGCGATACGATCCCGCCACTGCTTGTGTGCGGCAATGGGCCGTTGCGGCCCGAACTCGAGCGTGGACTGGCCGAACTCGGCGTGCGGGCGCGTTTCCTCGACTGGGCCGACCATGACGAGACGCTGCGGCTCATGGCGTACTGCGAGCTGCTGCTGTTCCCTTCCGCCTGGGGCGAGCCGTTGAGCCGGGTACTGCTCGAAGCAGCGGCGTGCGGTGCTACGATCCTGGCGATGCCGACCGGTGGAACGGGCGACATCATCGCCGATGACGTGAGTGGCGCATTGGCGACAACTCCCGAACGATTCGCACACCGGCTGGCCGAGCTTCTGGCACGCCCCGATGAACGGCGGCGGCTTGGCGACGGCGCACGGCGAAGAGCACGCGAGCGGTTTGGGAAGCAGACCGTAACCGCGCAAGTGGAAGCGCTGTACAACTCCCTGACGGGGGTTTGGTGACGCAGCCCTCACTCCAGCCGCTCTCCCGTGCGCGGGCGAGGGGAAGCCGAACACGCTCTGGTGCGGTATCTCCCCTCTCCTGGGTGGAAGAGGGGTCGGGGGGTGAGGGAAACTGGCGCGCGTATTTGTATGGTATTGCTCCAAAAACACCCTTGCCTACGCTATAATACGCATCGTAATGAAGAAAAACCCACTTCCAAATCTTTATGACCTTCCCCAAGCGGAACTCGAAGCGTTGCTGCACGAATGGGGTCAGCCGGCCTACCGCGCGCGGCAGATCGAGCGCCAGCTGTATGTGAATTACGCGGCGTCGGCAGCCGACATGACGGACCTGCCCTTGGCGTTGCGCGAGCGCCTGGCGGCCGAGACACGGCTGGCACCGCTGCAGCCGCACCGATTGCAGCAGGCCGATGGCGGCATGACCCAGAAAGCGCTGTTCGAACTCGATGGCGGCGCGGTGGTGGAAAGCGTGCTGATGGTGTATCCCGACCGCGCCACGGTGTGTGTCTCGACGCAAGCCGGCTGTGCCATGGACTGCTCGTTCTGTGCGACCGGGCGGCTGGGTTTGCTGCGGAATCTTTCGGCGGGCGAGATCGTTGGTCAGGTGTTGTGGGCGGCACGCGTGCTACGGGAATTGACGAGCGACGCGGCGCGCGGGGCCAGGGACGAGGGACGCGGAACCGGCACAGATATCTGGTGGACGCCCGAAAGCATCGAGCAGCAGAGCGACCAACGCAGTGGTGATTTCGTCGTGCGGGTTGGGCGGCTCACGAACATCGTCTTTATGGGTATGGGCGAACCGTTTGCCAACTACGATCGCTGGTGGCAGGCCGTGGAGCGGCTGCACGATCCACGCGCTTTCAACATGGGTGCGCGGGGTCTGACGGTTTCGACCGTTGGGCTTGTACCGGGGATCCGCCGCCTGGCGGATGCAGCGCTGCCGATCAACCTGGCGATCTCGCTCCATGCCGCTAACGACGAGCTACGCAGCGCGATGATGCCGATCAACCGGCGCTTCCCATTGGCCGAACTCATGGCAGCAACGCGCGAGTACGTCTTCAAAACCAACCGGCGCGTCTCGTTCGAATATGTGTTGTTGCAAAACCAGAACGACGCGCCCGAGCAAGCCGCCGAACTGGCCGAGCTGTTGCGCGGGCCGCAGGGGCTGCCGCCGCATCTGGTGCATGTGAACCTGATCCCGTGGAATCCGGTGCCGGGCATGCCGCTCGGGCGCTCGGAGCGGCGGCGGGTGCTGGCATTCCAGCAGGTGTTGCACGAGTGCGGCGTGGCGTGTACCGTGCGCGTCGAGCGCGGCGTTGCGATTGCTGCCGCCTGCGGCCAGCTGGCCGGGGTACCGATCGAGATTGCGCCATAGGCGCAACTTTTGCAGGGTGCGGCACGTTCTATCAAACAGGCGGGGAGTTCTTCCCTTCCGGCAGGGAACACTTCCTGCTACAGTGAACGCCTGAGCAAGATGCTGCCGCGATTGGGCTAGGTGCCCCTACGGCCCATGGTGTCCCGAACTGTAAAGCCAGAAAGCAAGAATTCATGCCGCGATTATTGCGCCCGCTGATTGCCATTGTTCGCCGGGTTGTCGGGCTAATCCTGCTCGCGATCGGTATTCTCGGCATTCTGCTGCCGGTTCTGCCCGGCTGGCCATTCATCATCCCGGCTGTGGTATTGCTCGGGCGGCGTGACCGTGTGGTGCGCTACACACATCTGATCGTGCGCTATGCGCTTCGCACCCTGCGGCGGGCGCGGCACCCGCTGGTGCGGAAGCTTGGCATGCGTCTTTCGCTTGAGTACGTCAAAACGCGCCGGATGATCGTGCCGGCGATCGACGCCACCGAGCGTGCTTTTGCGCGCGCCTGGTTTGCATAGATCGGTTTTGGCGGCGGGCGGCGCACAATGCGCCGCCCGTGTTGTTTTTTGGAACCGGCCTCCCGATCCGTTAGGCTCCCACTGCACGCGCCAACGGCGCTTCGGCCAGCACGTCGTCGCCGAGTGCGTTCACGAGACCCGCCTCGATCACGCGCTGTGAAAGGCGCAGGAAGAGCCCGTAGCGCCCGAGCGTGCGTGGGCCAAGCCGGAAATACACACCGCGTACCCGCTCGAGCCACAGCTGTGCCAGCCACTCGTGGTCGCGCGCAGCCCACGCCGCCACCATGGCACTGCGTTCCGAACCGTGCTCCACCCCGGCCGCATCCAGGAATGCTGTGATGTGGCACGGGTGATCCTGATTCCAGATATTGATCGTGAACCTGCCCCACTGTGGATCGACGCCGCTATCGATCCTCCGATCGCCGATATCGTCCAGCACACGGATGGCCGCGCTGCCCGCACGTAATGGCCGATTCATGAGCATGCGGTTGTTGAGTATCTCCAGGAGGCAGGGAAGCTGCGGCTGGTGCTGGCGGTAGATCGCATAGACCATTGCCGTCACTGCCACAAACCCGACGTTGTGTACCGTCAGTGCGCCGATCTCGCGCGCATGCCGCGCCCAGAAGCTGTCTGGGTGTGCGGCCTGGTAGCGCTCGCTCAATCGCCACATGCGTGCCTCGCGCGCCAGTGTGTCGCTCAGCAAACAGCGCAACACCCACGGGCTGTCCTCGGGCCGCGCCAAGAGCGCTACCTCACGTACGAACCAGCCTAATGCCGTAGTGTAGTGCCGTACTGCGCTCGTCTGCGCGCGTTGTGCAACAGGCCGGCTACCGGAAATGATCTCCACAGCCGTTACCATTCCGGCGTCGCCACGGTCAATAGTTTGATCGATCCACGATACCAGGCCGATCGCGCTGGCAGCCGCCCGCAGCCGGTCAAGGTCATGGATTTCGCCGGCCGCCAATGCGCCGCAGAAGGCCACTGATTTCGCTGCGAGCTGGCGCACGATCGTATCGCGCTCGGTGGCCGTGTGCTCTGGTTGCGCCATCAGAAGCACATCCTCCAGCGTCGCATACGTCGCGTGATAGACGTCATCGATCGCGGCGAGTACTTCCGGACGCGCGTTGGCCAGAAGCGTCGGGTAGCTGTTTCCGAATACCGGACTGCTCCAGAGCTGGGCGAGCAAGGCATGAAGTTTCGACGACGTGAGCGGCAGTGTGGTCACGATAACTCCTCCGCCAGGCCGCGCGGAAAGGCGCGGTGCCGGCAGCCAGATTCGCACGATTGGTTAAATGGTGGTAAAAGTATACACCAGGTTAAGAGGTTTACGCAAGGAGCCGACGTGTCACGATGGTTGCGTGATTGCCACTCCATTGGTGCTGTCTCGAACAGTATTTTGCCTGCTTACAACGTACAAGCGTGCTACGCTAGCGGACGCAAATCACTGATCACTAGAAACTCGGAGCACTGCCATGACTGCATCTGCTGAAACATTTCTGTTCGAGTCACGCCGCAGGCTTGTTCGTGGGATTGCCCAAGTGCTGACGATTGGTTGTAGTCTTACTGGTCTGCTCGTGCTGGCCGCGCTGCCGTTCTTTGCCAACCGTGCGATGCTGGTGTCGTACCTCGAGATACTGGGCCTGGCGTTCGTTGGGAGCGTTGCCACGCTGCTGCTGCTCGATCGCAGTTCGCTTGGCAAGGCGACCTTGCCGCTGGTGGTAGCCCTGATCGGTGGCGTTGCGCTATCGTCGCTGTTGTTGCCGGAAACGACGTTGGTTTCGGTGCCACTGCTGTCGGTGGTGATCCTGATCGTCAGCCTCGGAGAAAGCCGGCGGCTCGCATTCGGCATCAGCGCGCTGTGTGTGGTTCTTGGTGCAGCACTGGCGAGCCAAGCGCCGCATATGGTTCTTCCGGCACAATTCAGTATTGGCGCAGCGCTACCAGCGGTGTATGTGATCGGCAGCGCCACACTGCTGGTTGTGGTATTGCTGGTATCCAGCCGCCTGATCTCCACTTCACAGGCGGCGATCCGGCTTGCCGAGCAGCGTACGAACGACGCCGCCGATGCGCTCGATACCGCGCTGGCGCAGGTGGCCGATTTCCTCGGAGCAGATAGCGCACAATTGCTCCAGTACCTCCCGGCCGAGCGGTGTTGGCACGTCACCAACAGTTGGGCGTCCAAGCGTACGCCTACGCGTGGGCTGCCGGTTGCCGGCTTTCCGGCCGAAGCACTTCCGTGGTGGAGCACGCAAATTCTCAGTGGCGCGAGCGTTGCCACACCATGCCTACAAGCGCTTCCGCCCGAAGCGCGGCAGGAAACAGCATTTCTCGCAGCGCACGGCGTTCGCGCACTTCTGGCAGCCCCGGTGTTCAGCGGCGAAACAGTGTCTGGCTGTTTGCTTCTTTCCGCCGCGATGCTCCGACCCTCGTGGAAACATGCGAACCAGGCCATGCTGACGATCGTCGCACGGATGGTGGCGCAGGTGCTCGAACGCTCCGCAATGCAAACAGCACTGCAGGCCAGCGAGATGCGCTACCGCTTGATCGCCGAGCACGCCACCGATATCATTGCCTGCCATACTGCCGACGGCATCACGCGCTATTGTTCGCCTGCCAGCCGAACCGTGCTTGGTACACCGCCCGAAGCGCTGGTGGGCCTACCATTGTGGCATCACGCGCTGCCGGCCGATCAGGCGACACTCGAAGCGGCGTACCGCGATCTGCTGGACAACCAGGGATCGGTTACTCTCACCTATCGTGCGCGCCACGCCGATGGCGCTGACCGCTGGCTCGAAGCAACCGCCCACGCCGTGCGCTCGGCCGGCGGCGCCGAGGTGCGCGAGATCGTCACGGTGACCCGTGACATTACGGTACGACGGGTGCGCGAGGCGCAGGTGGAGAAACTTGCATTCAATGATGCGCTCACCGGGCTTGCCAATCGCCGCTCGTTCCAGCACAAAGCCGAGCGACGCCTGCGCGAGGCCATCCAAAGCCAGCGCATGCTTTCGCTGTTGTACCTCGATCTCGATTGTTTCAAGCTGGTCAACGACACCATGGGGCATGCGGTCGGCGATGATCTGTTGGTGCAGGTGGCCGAACGGCTGCGGAGTGGCGTGCGAGAGGGCGACGTGCTGGCGCGCCTTGGGGGGGACGAGTTTGCGGTGTTGTTGCCCCAGGCCGACGCGGCGCAGGCAGCGGCACTGGCGCAGCGCATTCTCGATCAATTCACGCAGCCGTTTGTGTTGCGTGGCGGGCCGGTGTACGTTACCACCAGCATCGGCATTGCGTGTGCTCCCGGCGATGGTACGACGATCGAAGAGCTGTTGAAGCACGCCGATGTAGCCATGTACCGCGCCAAGCGCGATGGCGGGCACTATCATCGCTACGAGCCGCAGCTCGATACCTTCTCGCCGGAGTTATTCGTGCTCGACGCCGAACTGCGCCAGGCGATCGAGAGCGACGGCCTGACGCTGTACTATCAGCCGATCGTGGATCTTGCAACCCACGAACTGGTTGGCGTGGAGGCGCTGGTGCGCTGGCAGCATCCGACGCGCGGCCTGCTTGGCCCTGGGGAGTTCATTCCGGTGGCCGAGGAGCGCGGCCTCATCCGCGCGCTTGATCGCTGGGTTTTGCGGCGGGCGATCGAGCAGATGAGCGAATGGGGTTCAGCGGCGCCACCGCGTGTGGCCGTCAATCTTTCGATGCGCTCGCTGCACGATCGCGGCCTGGTGCAGTATGTGGAAGCCTGTCTTCGAAGTAGCGGTGTTTCGCCAAGCTGTGTCACGATCGAGATCACCGAAAGTGCGGCAATGCATGATGTGCGTGTCACGCGCCAGGTACTCGATGAATTGCATATACTTGGCATACGAATCGCGCTCGACGATTTCGGCACTGAGTACGCCTCGCTACGCCATCTAAAGGCGCTGCCGGTGCACGCGCTGAAGATCGACTCGACGTTTGTGCAAGGGCTTGGCACGGATGCCGGCGATGAAGCGGTTGCGCGCGCGGTATTGGCGCTCGGTCACGGTCTTCAGCTCGATGTGGTAGCCGAAGGACTGACAACCGAACAGCAGCGTGCCTGGCTGGAAGCGGCCGGCTGCCGCTACGCACAAGGGTTTGGCATCGCGACGCCGCGACCGCCCACTAGCGTGGCGCTGCCACAGTCATTGCAGGCCGTGATCTGAAGGTCTGCTTTGGGAACCGCGCTTCCCGCAGGACGCACAATGTGTGGGGCGCGCGGTTGTTCCAAGTACCTCAGCGGCGTAGCCGACCGGTGGTAAACAGCAATGCCAGGTCATCGTTGCCATAACGCAACGACTCGCCGCGGGCGAGCAATTCGAGCGCGAACGCCTTGAGTGATTCGAACTGCTCGTCGAAGCCAAACAGCTGAAGCGAGCGCGCCGCTTTGTAGAGCCGGATCGGCCAGTGGCTCCAGCGCTGGCCGGGCACCGGTTTCGCCACCCACTGGCGTGCGCTTAGCTCCCATCCCCACGCCAGCGCCAGCAACTCCACACCGCGCAGGTAGCTGCGAACGAATTCCCGATCACGCTTCAGTTCGGCGATGTCGCCAGCGTACACCACATACGCTGCGCCGTGCTGGCTGTGTTCGTCGATCGGGAACATCCACCAGTCGTAGTGATCACGATGGATCGCCTGCCAATCGCCGACCGAAGCAAGCTGCTCGAAACGGGCAAGCTGCCCGGCCTGCTTACGTTTGAGCGCGGCGAGGCCGACAAAGCTCGGATGCTGATTGTGGCGCAGTGCATCGTTCATTCGTTCTGTACTAGAAGCGTTGACGTGCCACGGCCGCCAGATCATCGCGCACAATCGAGCGGGCCAGTGCGGCGGCCAGACCAGTATACGCAGCCGGTGAGAGTGCACGCAGTTCGGCCTTGACTACTTCGCCCACAGCGAGCGTATCGATGAAGGCGTTGAGTCCTTCGAGCGAAAGCGCCTGGCCGCGCGTGAGCTTCTTCAGCGCTTCGTAGGGCTCTGGGACACCGGCGCGCCGCAGGATGGTTTGCACCGCTTCGGCCAGCACTTCTGGGTGGCGTTCGAGTTCTGCCAGCAGGTGCTCGCGATCCACTGCCAGCTTGCCAAGCCCCTTGGTGACGCGCCGGTAGGCAAGGAGGCTATGACCGAATGCAACGCCAAGATTCCGCAACACCGTGCTGTCGGTCAGGTCGCGCTGCAGCCGCGAAACCGGCAACTTGCGCGCGAAGTGCTCCAACAGGGCATTCGCAATTCCCAGGTTGCCCTCGGCATTCTCGAAGTCGATCGGGTTGACTTTATGCGGCATGGTGGATGAACCGACCTCGCCGGGACGTGCCTGCTGCACCAGCGCGCCGTCCGAAATATAGCGCCACACGTCCTGACACAGGTCGATCAGCACCGTGTTGAGCCGTCGCACGGCATCACACAGTTCGGCGAGCGTGTCGTGCGGCTCGATCTGAGTGGTGAGCAGCAGCGGTTCGAGATCGAGTGCGCGCACGAAGCCGCGGCTGAAGGCCAGCCAATCCACGCCCGGCAGCGCGGCCTGGTGGGCGGCAAAGGTGCCGGTTGCGCCGTTGAGCTTGCCGGTAAGCTTCACTGCCGCGATGCCAAGTTGGGCGCGCCGCAGCCGCTCCACGAACACGGCGATCTCTTTGCCAAAGGTGGTTGGAGTGGCCGGCTGGCCGTGGGTGCGCGCCAGCATTGGTGTGGCTGCTTCGGCGAGCGCGATGTCGTGCAGCATCGTCAGGATCTCGCCGATTGCCTTGACGAGCACCAGGTCACGCGCTTCGCGCACCATGAGCGCATACGCCAGATTGTTGACATCCTCCGAAGTCAGCGCGAAGTGCACTGCTTCTTTCCAGGCGCCAAGCTCGAAACCGTCAAGTTTTTCGCGCAGCCAGTACTCCACCGCCTTGACATCATGGTTGACGCGCCGATCCCATGCGGCGATCGCCTGCGCCTCCTCGGGCCCAAAAGCGCGGTACAGATCGCGCAATCTGCCGGTGGCCTGCGCGTCGAGCGGTTGCACGAAATCGATGCCACGGGCACGCGTCAGGAACAACAAATATTCCACCTCGACGCGCACGCGGTAGCGCATGAGCGCCGCTTCGCTGAAGAACGCTTCGAGTTCGGCCACATCCGGCCGGTAGCGCCCATCGAGCGGCGACAGCGCAGCAAGAGCGTCGGTCATGGGGCGCCTCCATTCAGGTAATCCGCCGCATGATACCATAAACAAATACAAGACATTTCTTTGTTTTGCCTTGTGAATTCGTCATTTGTCGGATACAATCAGCACATTAGTGCATTACTGAGTTGGTGGGGGTGAGTTCTCAAGGGAGGGCATAGCCCTTCCTCGACCCCTTCCCGCTCGATAGAGGGCAGAGTGCATGCAAACGTCAGTTACCAAGCGTGGCCAGACCGTCATTCCGGCTCAGATTCGTAAGCGCTACAAGATCCGTGAAGGTGACTCGCTAGTATGGATCGACGACGGAGAAACAATCCGCGTCGTTCCGGTTGCACACGATGCGATCAGCGCGCTTCGTGGCAGCGGCCGTGGTGAACAGTTGGTCGAGCGCTTGATTGCGTCACGGAAGGAGGATCGCCGCCATGAGTGAGCCGACGTATCTGCTCGATACCTCGGCGCTGCTGACGTTGATCGAAGATGAGGCGGGCGCTGCTCGTGTCGAGGAGCTTCTGCGCGAGCAGCGGGTGACTATTCCATGGACGTGTCTGCTCGAAGTGACCTCTATCACGCGGCAGGAGCGCGGAGTGGCTGAAGCAGAGCGGCGTTACGCACTGCTGAAATCGCTTCCGATCACGCTGGTGTGGCACATGGAAGAAGCCACGCTGCTGGCTGCGGCACGGCTGAGGGCGACGCACCGCATCTCACTCGCCGATGCCGTGATCGCTGCGTATGCACTCAGAACCGGCACGACACTCGTTCACAAAGACCCTGAATACGAGGCTCTAGCAGGCGAGATACAGCTCGAAGCGCTGCCCTACAAGAACCCGTAACTCTCGGCGGCTGATATCAGGCGCGGCTCGTTTTATTCCTCATCGGCGGGGATGTCCTCAAGCCGGATGCCGCGCCCGGCGCGCAGGCTGGCACGGGCTTCCTCGACACGCTTGAGAAAACGTGCGTCGTTCTCGAGGCGGTACTCGAACCACTCGTCCTCGGACTCGAAACCAATCAGCAGCCCGGCAGGCTTGCCATGGCGCGTAATAATGATGTCCTCGTCCTCCGCCATCCGGAGATATTTGGACAAATCATTCTTCACTTCCGAGAGGGGTATCTGTTTCATCGTTTGCCTCCACTTCGCCGAACTGTGCCAACCAAGCGGCGGCTTCCGATTTGTCTACGATCGTCAGTACCTCGACATCCATACCGTATACGTCGTAATAGACGCGGACATCATCAACTCGTAGACGAAATTGGGGGTGCCGGAGACCACGCAACCGCTTGATACGACTCTTGCTCAACCGCATCGGTTCGTGGCGTAGATACGTTTCAAGCGCTGCTCGTACTGTCGCTCGCACACTGGCCCGCAACCGTCGCAGATCTGCTTGGGACTGTGGAGAGAGTATGACGTTGTAGCGCACCGCTCAGATCCCCTCTGCGCCAGCGCGGTGTCTGCTCTGCTGGAATTATAGCTATATTCTAGCCAGATTGCAAGTATTGCGAAGCAGGCACCACCTCACCTACCTTCAATTCTCCACTCACTATCGCATGACAAGCGGTAGCGCTAATTCCTCACCAACGAAGCTGCCGAGTCCAACACCGATCAGCACCGGGTCGTGATCGGCAGCGCGGAACTGATCGGCTGCGTAGAGCCCGGTCTGTTGCGCCGGGGGCTTGAAGTCGGTGTTGTAATCGAGCACCGCAGGTTCGTCGGCATTCACATGCCATTCGGCTGCGCCGGCGATCTGGCCGCGCATGCTCGGCGATGCCAGCGCATGATCGAGGTAACCCCACTGGCCGTCGAAGGCGAACGAGTAGCTTTCCGGCCCCGAGCGGCGCGCGATCATGTCGCTGTAGCCGGCCGCCACCAGCGCGCTGATCGGGTCTTCCTTGGCGTACGAGTTCAGATCGCCGATGATCAGCACATCCGGGTCGCCCACACCGGTCGGGTCGCCGGTCAGCCAGGCGGCAAGCTCTTCGGTGGCTCGGGTGCGCGTGAGATTGCAGTTGCCCTGCCCATCGCCCGTGTCCGGATCCGGCCCCACCGGGCTCTGGTTGTCGGCGCACGAGCTACCTTTGGATTTCAAGTGGTTGACGACCACGGTGAAGCGTTCGCCCGCCGCGTCCTGGAATGTCTGCGCCAGCGCCGGGCGGTTGCGTTGGATCTGGCCGCCGCCTGCCAGGTTGTACTGCCCGAACGCGCCGGTATTGAGCACACCGGTGACGCCTACCGGCGTGACGACTGCCGGTTTGTAGAGCAGCGCAACCTTGATCGCGTCGTTGCCGAGTGCATTGGCCTGGCCGCTACGGGCATCCACGTCGATGAAGGCATAGGTATCGGGCGCAGTGGCGGCGTTGAGTCTACTCACCAGGTCGCGGATGGCGCTGCTCGGCCCATAGCCATCGTTTTCGAGCTCGTTCACGCCGATGATGTCGGGGTTCAGGGCGGTGATCATCGCCACTGTTTTTGGCCACTGGCGCTCGAACTCGGCCTGGTTATCGGCACCACGGCAATCGAGCGCCGCGCCGCCAACTCCGCCACTGCACGCATTCGCGCCAAAGGTGTTGAAGTAGTTCAGCAGGTTGACGCCCGCCACTCGTACGGTGCCGCCAACGTTCGGTGGCGAATCAGGCCGTTGGTTGGCCGGCAGGAAAATCGGCGTGCCACCGCCAAGCGCGCCAATTGGCCGGACACGATACGCATTGCCACTGGCTGCCGCGCCGGCCCATGTGTATGTCAGCACGCCAACGATGCCGGTGGCGGTATCGCCGGCACGCAAGGTGTTGGCAGCGCTGAGTGGGTTGCCGCCACGCCCGAATGCCACCGTCGCCGGGTTCTGGTTATTCTGGGCGTCGTCCACGATGATCCGATTGGCGCGATTGGCGTCTGCCACGGCCAGCGCCTCCACCCCTGGCGCGGCCACGGCGGTTGGCTGACGCAGACGGCCGCCACTGGCGAGCACCACCTGACCGAAACGGCCGAGCTGGAAGTGTTCGGTGACGCTCAAGGTCTGCGGCAGGCGTACCAGCATGCCTTCGAAGCGCTCCAGGTACTCCACGCCGTCTTGCGCCGCCGGCAGCGGCAGTGTCACATCGACCGGCGTAACCACGGCAGTTGTCCCACACTGTTCGATCGCTGTGACACTGCTGAGTTGCGTCTGGCCCTGGAACTCGCCGGCTGTGCCACTGACCTGCACCACCTGACCAAGTTCGACATCATCGCGGTTGCCGTTGAAGACAAAGATCCCCTCGGACGTGGCCGGGTCGGCGTCAACCTGGCTTTGTTCCTGCAGGTAGAAGCCGCGCAGGTTTGGGCTGGCCCCTTCATAATCGCCAACCACTACACCCTGCACCGTGACCGGGCCATTGAGCGCGGCCTCGGCGCCGCTGCCCTGTACCTGGTTGATCGGCGTGTCGGCGGCGCTGCACGGGCCGCCGGCAATTGGCGTGCTGGCGACAGTGATGTCGTCCACGCCAATCCATTCGTCGAACCCGTCCGCGTTAGTGGTGAGCACGCGCACGAACACCAGCGCCTGATCGTTGGCTTCGGCCGGCAGCGTAACGCTTTTGGGTGTGGCGCGGCCAGCCAGATTCGGCCCGTCGCTGGCGTCGGGTTCGTAGCCGGCCGGCAAGTCGGTGTATGGGCCGCTCGCGCCAACGCGATACTGCACGGCTACTGGCGAAAGCGCGTTGTTGGCCGATCCGTCCAGGTCGCGCAGGGTGTAGCTCACCACGATATCCTGGCGGCCGAGGGTTGCGAGCGCGAGCACCAGGTGGGGCGCATCGGCGGTGCCCGAACCATTGAGCGCCACGGTTGGATCGGCCAGGCGGTCGAATTCGGCCACGCCGCCAACCGCCAGGCCGCTCGGGTTGACCTGGTTGGCGAGCACGTCCACCGGCGTTCCTGCGCCGTCGGCCAGCACGGTGCGCGGATCGACTCCCGGTGTCGATGTCAGGTCATCACCGCGGTACCCAATGATGCTCGGCACGCCATCCCAGTTGTCGTTGGTGCTGATCGCACTCGTATCGGCCCAGTTCTGTGCAAACGGGCCGGTGGCCAGGGTATGAGCGGTTGCATCGGCGGCGGCGGGCAATGCTGGTTGCGCCACACACGCGAGGACGGTGGCAACGAGCGCGGCGAGGCGCACAATCACGCGCATGGTGAACTCCTCAGAATGGTTCGACGCCATACTCGGCAATGTCATCGGCGAAGCGCTCGACATCGCGCGTGGTACGCAGATCGTCGATGCGCTGGAGCAAACGCGCCCGATTCGCATCGCCGGTGAGCACCGCGCGTTCGAGGTATTGTCGTAAATACAGCTTGATCAGCGTCATTTCGGCGGGTGCGAGCGCCTCGCCGTTGAAGTACGCCTCGACCGCCGCTTCGAGCTTGCCGCTCTGTTCGGTCATCCAATGGTGCGGCGGCTGTTCGAGCGGCAGCGGGTATGGGTAGTTGCTGTTGGGCACGAATATCAGTTCGCCGATCTGTTCCGGCTCGAGTGTCATTGCTGGCTCCTCTACGTCAGTTTGCCGCACATCCACGCGCTTGTAGCTTTGCGTGAAGGCGCTGTTTGGAGTATCATTACCTGTGATTAACGAGCCAACGCCCCGGCGTTCGAGATCGATTGTGATGCGTAGGAGTAGTTGAAGGGGAGGGTCAAGCCCTGCCCTGGCCCCGATTACGAAAGGAGTAGCTGCTGCTCAACGGAGTGGCCGGCAAAGATACTATCCCGCCGTGCGTGCAACGATTGAGAGAACATTGGCACAGCCACGGCGAAGAGATGCTGTTGAGTGCATTGAGCCAATTGGAGCAAAACAGTATGACCAACGGGAATGGTACGCGCGAAGGAATGCGCTGGTTTCGTGCAGATTTACACATTCACACGCCTGCCTCTGAGGATTATGCCGAACCGAACGCTAGCTACCTCGATATTCTCCAGGAGGCCGAGCGCCGCGAACTTTCGCTGATTGCTTTCACTGATCATAACACGGTGCATGGATATGAGCGCCTGCGCCAGGAGATCGATTTCCTTCAGATGCTCGAACGCGCAGGCCGCCTGACCGCCGAAGAGCAAGAACGCCTCGACGAATTCCGCCGCCTGCTGGCCAAGATCACGGTGCTGCCGGGATTCGAGTTTACCTCGCACTATGGCGCGCACATCCTCGGTATCTTCGCCCCCGATCGGCCGATCAGTCTGATCGAGGCTACGCTGTTGCAACTCGGCGTCCCGCCCGACAGCCTGAAGGGCGGGGTATGCGCGGTGGCCGATACGCGTCATGTGACCGAGGCCTACGAGATTATAGCGCGTGCCGGCGGCCTGGTGGTTGCACCGCATGTGAACGGCCCAAACGGCATTATTTCCGAAACGCTGCGGATGGGTACCAGCGGCCAGGCGCGCATTGCCGCCACGCAGCATCCCGCGCTCCATGCGCTCGAATTCGTCAATTTTTATACCGACCACGAGAAGTTTACCTCGCCCGGCTTCTATAACGGCAAGACCGAACACTACGAGCGGCGCATGTTCTGCATCCAAGGCTCGGACGCCCACCGGCTGCGCCGCATGCCGGCCGGCGAGGGCGAAGCCTGGCATAAGCATGGCATTGGCGACCGCTACGTGGAGTTCTTGCTGCCCGAGCCTTCCTTCGCGGCGCTCAAGAGCTTGTTTGCCTCACAAGACTTCGATCGGGTGCGGGTGCCCAAGCGCGACCAGAAGCAGTGGGAAGTAGACACACTGCGCTTCGGCCCGCCCGGCGAGCGCCAGGTGATGCGTCCCGACGAGCCGCTTGCGCTCGAAGGGTTGTGGAAGGATGTGGCCGCGCTTGCCAATCTGGGTGGCGGCACCCTGTTCGTTGGCGCAGCACGCGATGGCGCGAGCGTCAGTGGTGTGGCCCGGCCCGATCATGTGAGCGAGATGCTGCGCCGCACGGTGCAACAGCAGATCGTGCCTCAGCCGTATCTCACGCTCGAATTGATGCACTACGAAGGCCGTGACCTGATGCGCGTCGAGGTGCGCGCCCACGAGCCGCCACCGTTCATGGGCACCGATGGCATCGTCTATCTGCGGCGCGATGGCGAAACCGTGCCAGCCGACCGTGGCGAAGTAATACAGCTGTGCCGGCGCGCACTCGCCGAAGGTGCCTCGTCGCCGCTCGACAACGGCGAAGACCTGGAACTGCCGCGCTCGGGCGTCGAGATCGTCAGCGCACAGAAACGTGGCGGCGTCTGGTACTACGAAGTGCGCGATCTCCGCACCACCGCCGGTGTGACACGCGACCGGGCGCAGGGGCTGTGGGCTTATGCGATCAGCCGCTACGAAGACCTGCGCGAAGGCCGGCTCGATGTGCAAAGCCAGGTGAAATGGCGTGGCCGGCTCGGTCTGTGGCGTGCCTACCGTCAGGGCAATCGTACCAAGTACGACCTAGTGCATCGCGATCCGAACGGCGTGATCGACCATGTGTTCTTCGGCGTTTCGGATTGGGGGCTGGGCGAGAACTGGCAGTCGCTGCTGGGCGAAAAGAACGGCGAGCCGGTGGAAGCCGAGCCGCGCGCCTTCCGCGAGGACGAACCACTGCTCGCGCCCGACCCGCTGGACGACGAACCGCCATTGCCGAGCGGAACCTGGGCCGAGCGGCGCTTTCGCTGGCGCGGACGCGGCGGTCTGTGGCGGATCTTCGCCGGCGAAGATGGTGCTGCGCGCTTCGACCTGGCAATGAAGGACAAGGACGGCACCGGCTACCAGGAATACCAGAACGTCCCACGCGAAAAACTGACCGACGCCTGGCTCAACCTGATCCGCGTACCGCGGCCACGCACCGGGATCGAGGTGGTGAGCATGGCGGCTGACGAAGACGGCGAGCAGCGCTTTGTGTTCCGTAATCTGCGTACCGGCGAAGTTTCGAGCGCGCCCTGGCGCCTGCAGGACATCGAAGAAGGCACGGTACGCCAGTACGCCGCACGCATGGCCCTGCAAGATACTCCGCTCGATCCCGAAAGGGTGCGCTGGTGGGGCAACCTCGGCTATGTTCGACCCATGCGCAGCCAGGTGGATCTTGTGTACCGCGACGAAGAAGGCCAGGATCACGTCTACTACGCCGCCCGCCGCGACGAACTGGCCGGCGAGTGGCGTGAATTATTGGAGGAGTACGGCGAGGTGTAATCCTCGCGCTGCGGGGGTTTGGGGGCCGCAGGCCCCCAGAAAAATATCCTTCAGGTCTTTTGGAGGGATCTAGCCCCTCCAAACCTCCCCAGGAGAGTGCCATGACGCACCGCACGGTAACAAAAGAGGAGCTGATCGCGTGGCGCGAGCGCTGGAAGGCGGTCGAAGCGATCGAGATTGCTGAGCTGCGGGCCAAGACGCCCGCGCAGCGCTGGGACGAGATGAACATGCTGTTCCGCTTCGCTCATGAATTTGGACTTCGGCGCAGCGACGAACCATTCGTCGAAGAGGTAGCGCAACGCTGGAATCGGCTACGCCGCGCACTTGCAGGTTCGGCTACGATTATCGCGTTTCCCAAGCACCTGCGCGAGGCACGCGCGGGCTACTTTATCCACGGAGAAGGCCGCTCGCTTGTTCCGGCAGTGGCAGCAACAGCTCGTTTGCTCCAGCGCTTTGGCGCAGGCGTGATCATCGGGGGGATTGCTGCGAGCGTCCTTGGCAAGCCGCGCTACACCGCCGATGTCGACGCGAATATTGTATTGGATCTAGCCGATCTGCCGATCTTCCTCGCGGCTGCGGCAGAAGAAGATCTGCATCTGCGCTACACAGATGGCGAAGCATTCGCTCGTGATCATCGTGTTGTTCTGCTCGTCCACCGCCTGAGCTCGGTGCAAGTCGACATCTCGTTAGGCGCGCTGCCTTTCGAGGCCGAAGTCTCGGCACGAGCACAGATTTTGCGGATCGGTATGATCGACCTGCGCTTGCCCACACCTGAAGACCTGATCATCTTCAAGGCGGTGTCGCATCGTGGCCAGGATTTGCAGGATATCTACAATATCATCCAGGCCAATCCGGGCCTCGACCGAACGCGCATCCGCCAGTGGGTCACGCAGTTTGCCACATTGCTCGACATGCCCGAGCTGTGGGACGACATCGCCAAGTGGCTGTAGCGGATCACGCGGCGGTTTGGGAGCGCAACCCCAATAGCATTTCCTCGCGCGGGAGCGCACAGCAGGGGTTTGGGGGCGCAGCCGCAAGCGATCACGCTTCTCCCGCACGGAGCGCACAGCGGGGGTTTGGGGGCGCAGCCCCCGAGAAAGATATCTTCTCCCCAATTTTATTGCCCAGGAACCGATCATGAACCAACAGATGTGGATCAACGGCACAGCCGTCCCCAGCCTCACTGGCGAGACGTTCGACGTGCAAGACCCGGCCAGCGAAGAGGTGATCGGCCACGCGCCGCTGGGCAACGAAGAAGACGCGCGCCGCGCAGTGGCCGCCGCCGGCGCTGCCTTCCGCGAGTGGCGGCGGGTTTCGGCGCACGACCGCGCCCACATGTTGCACGAAGTAGCGCACAAGATCACCGAGCGTACTGAAGAACTCGCTACATTGCTCACGCGCGAGGGAGGCAAGCCGCTGCTCGAAAACCGCGACGAACTGGGCTGGAGCGCTGCTTGCTTCCGATACTACGCCGAGTTGCAACGCAACACCCGCGGCCGCGTGATCCCCTCGGTCGAGCCCTCGCAGCTCGCCATGGTGCTCAAAGAACCGTATGGCGTCGTCGCTGCGATCGTGCCGTGGAACTACCCGATCCTGCTCATGTCCTGGAAGGTCGCGCCGGCACTCGCGGCCGGCAACACGGTTGTAATCAAGCCCTCGGAGATGACGCCGCTCACCACGTTGTTGTTCGCCGAGATCTTCGATCACCTGCCGCCTGGCGTGGTCAATATCGTCAGCGGCTTCGGCGCGACGGTTGGCCGCGAGCTGGTGGTGAGCGCCGACACGCAGTTAATCGCCTTCACCGGCTCGTTCGGCACCGGCCGCGAGATCGCGCGCCTGGCGGCCGAGCGTGTCAAGAAAACCCATCTGGAGTTGGGCGGCAAAGATGCGTTTATTGTTGCCGAAGACGCCGACCTCGATGTGGCCGTGCCG
>Ga0224722_1000749_pt1 | contig 18695 bp, 22 predicted proteins | sample Balambano_FR1_Me_FD_161646 | JGI IMG/M metagenome (GOLD analysis project Ga0224722, IMG submission 161646) | Freshwater sediment microbial communities from Lake Towuti, South Sulawesi, Indonesia - Balambano_FR1_MetaG | ecosystem: Environmental > Aquatic > Freshwater > Lake > Sediment | place... | reverse complement strand
ACTCTCTACACCGTCGCTCCCTCCTTCAACGCCTGCGCCATCATCGCCCCGATCGTTGCCGGTGACTTCACCACATGAATGCCGCACTCCGCCATGATTTTCATCTTCGCTTCCGCCGTATCTGCCGCCCCGCCGATGATCGCGCCTGCGTGACCCATCTTGCGCCCTTTGGGTGCCGTTTGACCTGCTATAAAACCCACCACCGGCTTCGTGCCATGCTGTTTCACGTAGTACGCCGCTTCCGCTTCCATGCCGCCGCCGATTTCACCAATCATAATAATGCCTTCCGTTTCCGGGTCGTTCATGAGGAGTTCCACCGCTTCTTTGGTCGTCGTACCCACAATCGGGTCACCGCCAATACCGATGCACGTAGATTGCCCCAAACCCGCTTTCGTCACCTGGTCAACGGCTTCATACGTGAGCGTCCCTGAGCGCGACACAATTCCAATCGTACCCTTACGGTGAATAAAACCCGGCATAATGCCGCATTTCGCCTCGTCGGGTGTAATCACTCCCGGACAATTCGGACCGATCAACCGCGTATCAAAATCTTTGATGTACGCCTTGACCCGCACCATATCCTGCACCGGAATACCTTCGGTAATGCAAATGATGACTTTGATACCCGCTTCCGCCGCCTCCATAATCGCATCCGCCGCGAAGGGTGGTGGCACAAAAATCACCGAGGTATCCGCGCCCGCTTCCTCCACGGCTTTCATTACACTGTCAAACACCGGCTTGTCCAGGTGCAGCGTGCCGCCCTTGCCCGGCGTGACTCCGCCCACGAGATTCGTGCCATATTCCAGCATCTGTGTGGCATGAAACGTGCCTTCTTTCCCCGTAAAACCCTGTACAATGACCCTTGAATTTTTATTGACGAGTACCGACATATTGTTTGTGTTATGGTGTTATGGTGTTATGGTTTTATAGTGCGATGGTGTCATCGTGTCAAAGTAAACTTTTACATTTTAGATTTGATATTTTGCGGTTTTGCGGTTTAATGGTGTTCGCGCTTCCAGATAACCAATAACCATTTTACTCCTTTTCTATTACAAACACCTCCTCATCACTCCGTTTCATATAATACTGCTCCCTTGCAAACTTTTCTTTATTCTGCTCCAAATCCAGCCGATCCTGCTGCGCCTGCTTGATTTTCTCGCGGTATTCTACCTTGTCCTGTTCCAATTGATTCACCGTCCGTTGCAAACGAAACTGCGTCAGTACATCATGTTTATCAAAAAACACCAGCCAAAACGCAAACAGCGTCAGCACCAGAAAATACGGATTGCGAAACGGTCGAAAAAAACGTTGCAGCACTGGCGGAAGCAAACCCTTAGCCATAAGAAATTATTTAATTTGATACAAAGTTGCTCAAAATTTACATCCAAAACAACGCCTTACGAGAAAAATTTCCGCGCCTTTGCGCCTCCGCGTGAAAAAGGCGACGCCACGCAAGATAATATCAAAATATCCTAATATCCTAATATCACCACCGCCGATTCAACAGAGCCTTCCCCGGATAATACGCCGATTCCGCCAACTCCTCCTCGATGCGCAACAACTGATTGTACTTCGCCACCCGATCCGACCGTGATGCCGAACCCGTTTTGATCTGCCCTGTGTTCAACGCCACCGCCAAATCCGCAATCGTCGTGTCCTCCGTCTCGCCCGAGCGGTGACTGATGATGCTCCGGTAGCCACTCCGCGTGGCTAATTGCACCGCATCAATCGTCTCCGTCAGCGTGCCGATTTGATTCACCTTCACCAAAATTGCATTCGCCACATTTTGGTCAATCCCTTGCTGCAAACGCATCGTATTCGTCACAAACAAATCATCGCCCACCAACTGAATCCGGTTCCCCACCGCCTGTGTCAACGCCGCCCAACCCTGCCAGTCATCTTCAAACAAGCCATCCTCAATCGAAAAAATCGGGTACTTGCCGCACCAATCTTTCCAGTAATCCACCATCTGCGCCGAAGTCAGCTTTTCGCCCGTAGATTTTTTAAAATGATACAAACCCGTTTCTTCGTCATAAAACTCCGAAGCCGCTGCATCCATCGCAATAAACACATCCTCGCCCGCCCGGAAACCCGCCTTGTCAATCGCCTCCAACACCGTTTCAATCGCCTCCACATTCGACTTGATATTCGGCGCAAAACCGCCCTCATCCCCCACATTCGTCGAGTAACCCTTCCCTTTCAACACACTTTTCAAATGGTGAAAAATCTCCACGCCCATTCTTAACCCCTCCGAAAAAGATTCCGCTCCCACCGGCATTACCATAAACTCCTGAAAATCAATCGAATTATCGGCATGCGAGCCCCCGTTCAAAATATTCATCATCGGCACCGGCAGCACGTGCGCATTCACCCCGCCGATGTACCGGTACAAGGGCATCTCCAGGCTCTCCGCCGCCGCCTTCGCCACCGCCAGCGACACCGCCAGCATCGCATTCGCCCCCAGCTTCGACTTATTATTCGTGCCGTCGAGGTCTATCATCACACTATCAATATACCGCTGGTCAAACACATCCAAACCCACCAGTTCCTCCGCAATCTCCTCCACATTATCCACCGCATTCAGCACCCCCTTGCCCAGGTAGCGCTCCTTGTCGCCATCGCGCAGTTCAACCGCCTCATGCTTCCCCGTCGAAGCCCCCGACGGCACCGCCGCCTGACCAAAATACCCCTCCTCCGTAATCACCTCCACCTCCACCGTCGGGTTCCCCCGCGAATCCAAAATCTCCCGCGCATAAATTTCTGCAATTGTACTCATTGTATTGTGTTTTTTTAGATGCCAGATGCACGTGCTGTCATAAGTTTGCAACTTGCGATATTTAACAATTTGGACACGTACCGGGCTATCCGCTCTTTCCGCCTCCTTCGTCGGCGAAACCGCTTCTATCCCGCGTGCACCCCTCGTCTCCAAACCAATCAACGTTCAAAAATCATTTCCAACATCCATTCCACTTCTCCTCACTCGTCAGAATCAGGATTCGCAGAATGTTATAATTATCAAAATGTTATCGTATCACTCCGTGTACTCCCTTGCCGAACAGGCAAGTAGAACTATTTAGAATAGGTGAACATGTCCGGAAAAAACTCCGTGTAACTCCGTTTCCTCCGTGGTAAAAAAAAATGCGGTACGGGCAAAGTCCCCTCCGGGGGATTTAGGGGGCTTAGGCATCCATCATCCCCACAAATTCATCAAACAAATACCGCGCATCATGCGGTCCCGGCGATGCCTCCGGGTGGTATTGCACCGAAAACGCCTTCTTGTTCCTCAAGCGCAAACCCTCCACCGTATCGTCGTTCAAATTCACGTGCGTAATTTCAACTTTATCCGCCATAGCCTCAATCACCGCCCGGTCCACCTCAAAGCCATGATTCTGACTCGTGATCTCACTCCGCCCCGTCACCAGGTTCTTTACCGGATGGTTGATCCCCCGATGCCCGTGGTGCATCTTATGCGTCGGCACATCCACCGCCAGTGCCAGCAACTGATGCCCCAGACAAATCCCAAACAGCGGCTTATCCTCGTTCAAAATTGCCTTCGCCGTCTGCACCGCGTAGCCCATCGCCGAGGGGTCGCCCGGTCCATTCGACAAAAAATACCCATCCGGATTAAACGCTCTGAGTTCTTCCACGCTCGTCTTCGCCGGAAACACCTTTACAAAACAATCTCGTTCGGTCAGGTTTTCCAAAATATTGCGCTTCATCCCAAAATCCAGGGCCGCCACCCGAAACCGCGCGTGCGGGTCGCCATACGAATACGCCTCTTGCGTACTCACCTGCGAGGCGAGTTCCAAACCCTCCATCGGCGGCACTTCGGCCAGTTTTTGTTTTAAAATTTCAATATCTAAAACCTCCGAAGAAATAATCCCGTTCATCGCCCCCTTGTCGCGAATGTGCCGCACCAGCGCCCGCGTGTCCACATCCGAAATGCCCACCAATTGCTCCTCCTCCAAATATTCCTGAATGGATTCATCCGCTTTCTGGCGAGAATACTGCGTGGTAAAATTTTTACAAATCAAACCCGCAATTTTAATACTGTGCGACTCCACCTCGGTGCGCTTGGTGCCATAATTGCCAATGTGCGCATTCGTCGTCACCAGCAACTGCCCAAAGTACGACGGATCGGTAAACACCTCCTGGTAGCCCGTCATGCCCGTATTAAAACAAATTTCTCCGGTCGTGGTGCCGATTTTCCCCGCCGCTCTGCCCCGGAACACCGTTCCATCCTCCAAAAGCAGCACCGCCGGTCGTTGTTGCAATTCGCTCATTTTTTTGTAAGACTTTAGACGATAGACCTTAGACCTTAGACGATCATTCAAGAACAGAGCGGTCTAAAATCTATCGTCTAATGTCTAAAGTCTATTGCGGCGCAAAGATAGCAGATCAAACGAAAAACCCGCCAACCGCTCCGGCAATTTGTTAAAAATCTCCCCGAAGCAGAAAAAGGTGGTGATGATTGTAGAGGATTTGCGACTTTTGCAACGCAGGAGGTCGGAAGCCGGACGTGAGCACTCTGACTTCTCACGTCCGACCTTTGGGTTCTGACTTCCTGTTTTCAAAATATCGTCCATGAAATCCTTTCTCCCACTTGCCCTGTTTACCGCCCTGCTGGCACTTACCTGCTACGTTGCCGAGTTGCATCATACCATCCGGCTGCGCCCACAGTCGGTACACGTATGGCGACAGTGCGATGGGGCATCCTACACCCTAAACTATTATCAACTGGTGAAAATTTCGGAAGGTATTATTTTTGTGGCAATTGCGATGCTGGTGCTCACGGCTGGTTATTTAAAAAATGGCTTTGCCACCATCGAAAATCGAGATCGGATGCACCGCATCATCGGTATCGCTATTGTGTGGGGATTGGCACTGGGCTGGAGTATGTTTGCCACCTATTACAATAAAATCAATCATACCGGTCAAAACCTACTGGGCATCTATCCCATCTGGCGAATGCCCTGGCAAGAGATCAAACAAGCCATTAATCGTGCCACCGGCGAAGCACCGGGCTTCTGGCGCGCTTCTTTTCATCACTCCTTTGTTTTACATTTGATAGGTTGGTCGCAATTGATTTTTCTGCTTTTTTTCAGGCAAATGCACCCCCTGCTGCGTAGTATGACGGTGTTGCTGTTGCTAGGTGTGATCGGGTACGCGCTGTTATGGTTTAATGCGTTTTATCACCATGATTATTATATGCTGCCCCTGGTAGTGTATCCGGTTTTTCTATTGCTTACGGTGTTAGAATACTTCGCCCGACTGCGTTCCACGGCGTTCTCGCGGGTACTGCTCACGTCGCTTTGCGCTTTGGCGGTCGCCACGGGCGTCTGGCACAACGGTCGAATCCAGCATGAGCGCTACCACGACCCGCTTTACCTGGCAATGAGCATCAACCCGGCGGTGTACGAACTCGAACCCTACTTGCGTTCCATCGGCTTGAAACATACCGATAAGGTAGTAAGCGTACCCGACGGCAGCCCCAACATCAGTCTGTACCTGATGAACCAGCCCGGCTGGACGGAAATTTTCAACAGCCCCGGCTATGATATTTACTATTTCCAATCAAAAGGTGCCAAATATTTAATTGTAAACGACAGCACTTATTTACAAAAGCCACCGTATCATGAATTTATTAAAAATAAAATCGGGGAGTATAAGGGTGTATATGTGTTTGATATTTAGAAGAAATGAAGTCGTACCAGATGTTTATCCACCAATGGTGCGAAATTCAGCGCGAGCGGTGCAAGGTTATTTTAAATCAAATACAATTTTTAAGGCTTCGTCCATCTGAAGCATCACGGACTCCTACAAAATACCTTTGACAGAAACGAAACGCTGCCGATAGTCAATTGGGCGCGTTTGTAAGCAATCCGCTACTGATTTTTTTGACAAACCATTTTGCGAAGAAGGTTCCAGCGTAACATTAGTGATAATTTGACTTTTCTTTTCTGACCATTCCGTGATGGGAACCACCTGAATAACCGGCACCCTCTTGTTGTAGCTATCGTTTGTGACAATCACACAAGGACGTATTTTGCCGGTTTCAGAACCTTTTGTAGGGTCAAGATTAACCGTGATGACCATTCCGCTTTTCAGCTCCATTTTAATTCCAATCTTTAGCGGCTGTGGCTTCCCACTCTTGTGCTTCAACGTCCGTCTCGTACAATTCAGCGTGCAAAGCTGCCGAGGCAACCAAAGATTGCGCTCTTTGTAGCTCTTCCTGTAACAAATCCAATGCTTTCGCAATCAATTCATCCGAATTATGAAAACCATAATTAGCGTAAGCCTCTACAAATTCTACCTGTCTCTCCTCTATTGCAACTGTCTTTTGAACCATCATCTCGACATTTTTTCCAAATTTACAAACAATACTGGTCATTTCAAACCTCTTCCGCCACAAACGGCTCCACCGCAAACCGCAGCCACAAAAACCCCAGCACCCCCGCCGTGAGCGAAGCGCACAAAATCGCAATTTTAGAATGATTCACAATCGTTTCGTTATCAAAAGCTAACAAAGTTATAAAAATTGACATCGTAAAACCAATGCCCGCCAGCAATCCTGCACCCACAATGTGCTTCCACGACAAATCGCTCGGCAGTGCCGCCCAGCCGAAACGCACCGCCAACCAACACGCCACGCAAATGCCCACCGGCTTGCCGATGACCAAACCCGCGAGAATGCCCAAACTATTTGCTTCTGTCAAACTTTCGTACCAATTCGATTCTAAAATAATGCTGGTATTCGCTAAAGCAAAAATGGGTAATATGATAAAAGCCACAGGTTTGTGTAATAATTCTTGTAAAATGTAAGAAGGAGAATCCGCGCGCCCACTGCCCGACGGAATAATGAACGCCAGCAAAATGCCCGTAATGGTAGGATGCACCCCCGATTGCACCATGAAATACCACATTATTACACCACCGACTAAATACGGAATCAAATTATTTACTTTCAAACGATTTAAAATACCTAAGATGCTGAAAATCAAAGCTACCATACCCAAACTCCACCAAGCAATGCCTGTCGAATAAAAAATGGCAATCACCAAAATCGCCCCCAGATCATCCGCCACCGCTAATGCCGTGAGAAAAATCTTGAGCGCTCCCGGCACCCGACTGCTCAATAACGACAGCACGCCGATAGCAAACGCAATATCCGTCGCCACCGGAATGCCCTCGCCCGCTTGCGTCGGTGTACCGTGGTTGAACGCCGCGTGCAATAGTGCTGGAACTACCATTCCACCCAACGCCGCAACGACCGGCAGTGCCGCCTTGCGCCACGACGACAACTCGCCGAGGTACAACTCCCGTTCCAATTCCAAGCCGATGAGCAGGAAAAAAATCGTCATCAGCCCGTCGTTGATCCAAAATTCTACACTCCTGCCGCCAATAGTTTGATGCCAGAGGTGTGCATAACCCTCGCCCCAGGCAGAATTGGCAATCAACAGCGAAAACGCCGTACAGCCCAGCAGCAGGATGCCGCCGAGTTTTTCGCTTTCGAAGAATTCTTGAAAAAGGGTGGTGAGTTTCATTTACAAAGATGGTGCGATTTGCCAAACCTTGAGGATGTGTTGAACTTTTTTATTGCATTGCAAAATTTCAAAGATGGTCAGAACTAAATTACCATGTCTTTGATTCTTCGATAAGTTGTTCAAGTGTGACATATTCTCCTCTATTTACTGCTTCTATTCTTCTTTTGCTACACTCGCTAACAGCGGTACCTCATCCACATCATACCCAATAATGACATCCCCATCCGGTGTGCGCTCCAGTTCATCTTCGCCCGAATCGGTTACGTATTTTTGGTGCAAAAACTCCACAAAATCCGCCAGTTCATCCTGCACGTGCTCCGGTAAATCTTCAATTTTTTCTAAAATGGCTGCGCTTAGCATAACTCTTTTGATTTTAACACAAGATATGATTTTTAATTCAAATTATCAATAGTCCCTCATCCCTCTACTCTCGTCCCTCTACGTCTGTATCACCCCCACATTAAACCGTTCCACGGGCGCATGATTCGCCATTGCAATCCCTTCCGAAATCCACTTGCGCGTGTCACGCGGGTCAATGATGGCATCTACCCAGAGGCGAGCGGCGGCGTAGTAGGGCGTGGTTTGGTGGTCGTAGCGGTCGGTAATTTCCTTCAGGAGGCGTTGCTCTTCGTCGGGGTCAATCGTTTCACCTTTCGCTTTGAGGGTAGAGACTTGTATTTGCAACAGCGTTTTTGCGGCTTGTGCGCCCCCCATCACGGCGATTTTGGCGGTGGGCCAAGCCACAATGAGGCGCGGGTCGTAGGCTTTGCCGCACATGGCGTAGTTGCCCGCCCCGTAGGAATTGCCCATCACAATGGTAAATTTTGGCACGGTGGAATTGGCAACGGCGTTCACCATTTTCGCGCCGTCTTTGATGATGCCGCCGTGCTCAGAGCGCGAACCAACCATAAAACCCGTGACATCTTGCAGAAACACCAGCGGAATTTTTTTCTGATTGCAATTTAAAATAAACCGAGTGGCTTTGTCCGCCGAATCGGAGTAAATCACCCCGCCGAACTGCATTTCGCCCTTCGCGCTTTTCACCACCTCGCGGTTGTTAGCGACGATGCCCACCGCCCAGCCGTCCATGCGCGCGTAGGCGCACACGATGGTTTTGCCGTAGTCTTTTTTGTAAAACGTGAGTTCGGAATCATCTACCAGCCGTTTTAAAATTTCCACCGTGTTGTACGGGCGACTTGATTCTTCCGGAAAAATGCCGAGGATTTCTTCCAGGTTTTCTTTCGGCAATTGCGGAGCAATCCGATCAAAACCCGCTTTTTCAAAATGTCCGATTTTATCCATCAAATCTTTAATGGTGTCCAGACACGTCGGGTCGTCGGGCATTTTGTAATCCGTCACTCCGGAAATTTCCGATTGGGTGGTGGCGCCGCCGAGGGTTTCTTTGTCAACGGTCTCGCCAATGGCAGCTTTCACCAAATACGGTCCCGCCAAAAAAATCGAACCTGTGCCTTCCACAATCAAGGCTTCGTCGCTCATGATGGGCAGGTACGCGCCCCCTGCCACACAACTTCCCATGATGGCGGCAATCTGTGGAATACCCATGCTCGACATCCTGGCATTGTTTCTAAAAATACGACCGAAGTGTTCCTTGTCAGGAAAAATCTCGTCTTGCATCGGCAGGAAAACCCCCGCACTGTCCACCAGATAAATGATGGGAATGCGATTTTCCATCGCGATTTCCTGCGCGCGCAGGTTTTTTTTGGCTGCCATCGGAAACCACGCACCTGCCTTCACGGTCGCGTCGTTCGCCACGATCACGCACTGCCGTCCGCGCACCTGCCCGATGCCCACCACCACGCCTGCCGCCGGACACCCGCCCTGTTCTTCATACATTTCAAAGCCTGCAAACGCGCCGATTTCTAAGAAAGTCGAATCTTTATCAATCAAATAAGCTACCCGTTCACGCGCAGTCATTTTGCCCTGCTCGTGTTCTTTGTCTATTTTTTTTTGTCCGCCGCCGAGGCGGATGCGTTCCAGGCGGTGCTGCATCTTGGCAAGGAGCAGCTTCATCGCGTCTTCGTTTTTGTTGTGGGAGAGGTTGATATGGGTCATGGTCATGATTGTATCGGCGAGCTTCAGTTGCCGAGCAGATTACTACGGCGGCTGAAGCCCGCCGATACAGAGCCACAAAATAAAAAAGACCGCACGGTTTTCCCAATCGTGCAGTCTTTTTTGTCGTAAAACGTTCCCAGTGCTTCGAGCCGTAGGAAGGTTTAGTGCTTATCCATTTGAGTGCAAGCCCACTTTGTTGCCTTCGGTATCCATAAAAAATGCCATGTAGCCCGTTTGCTCATCAATCAGGGTTTTGGGCATCAGCACCTGACCACCGGCACTTTCCACTTTATCTAATGCAGTAGTGAGGTCAGGGTCAGCATTCAGATAAATCACCGCACCCTCGGCACTGGGTTTGTGCATTTCACTTTGTACCAGTCCGCCACCTACCTTGCCGCTGCCCCCTTCCCAGGGGAAAAATGCCATTTGCATCCCCATCATTTCTGCTTGCTGTAGTTCGATGCCGAAGACGGTTTCGTAAAAGCTTTTCGCGCGGGTGATGTCCGTCGCGGGGATTTCAAACCAGTTCAACGCATTGGTGTTCGCATCCATAAAAGTTTGTTTTTAGTTTGTTATAAAAAATGGTTCGTTACCACATCAAAGGGAATAGATTGCGCTTCAATATTCTAAAAAAAATCATTTGCCTGGCGAAACGACGTGTTAAATTTAGATTAAATTATCTGCCTGAAAATGAACCGAATAATGAATTTTTTATCAGTTTAGAAAAATAAAATTGTCCGCTTTTTTACCGATTCATACAATATTTAATTCTGCCGGAACTTTTTAACAATCCCTTTAGTTACTTCACAACACCAAAACCATACCATGAACATGATTCGCTTATTTACTTCCACTTTCAGGCGGGCTATCAAGTCCGCACCGCTTATGATCATCCGATGCTAAGGCGTTGAATCCTACTTGTGACGAACCGTTGAGCCTCTACTTACTACGTTGAGCGACTACCGATGTACTTTACCCTGAAATGCAGCAGGACGAGCAAGCTACTGTAATGAAATGGACCGATTATCAAATTTTTTTTAACTTTTTAAAAAAGAATGATAATGATGCATCCTTTTGAATTAATGGTTCTTGCCATATTATTTGTACTGGTACTAATGGTGGGGTTTCGGGTCTTTTTCCCGACGCAGGAGACACCGCCAGACGATTACCACCGGCAAAATTACCCGGCAAATTATCCGCCGCCGTACTATCCGCCGTATGTGCCACCTACCTACGACCCCCTGCGGGCGCAACTGGCGCGCGAAGCCCGGCAAACGGCTTACGCCAGATTTGTGATCGTGGTGGTGGTACTCGCGCTCATCGTTTACCGGGTGCTGCTTAGCGAGCAACCACCGCCGGAACCACCAACGGTGGAACGCCCCGCACAGCGACCCATTTGAGAAGGAATGAATACTGAAATGGAGTAAACGGTAGCCTCAGCGAACGGTGGTTCTCTGGGGTTTTTTATTTTAATACAGGAAATTTTCTTATTTTTTTAATATTAAAACTCCCAAATCATTCAATTGATTATCGGTGTGTTCTTCTGTGTAATGTGTTCGTATAAACTTTAACAGGCTTATAGCAAGCTGATCTTTCAGGTAAATGTTTTTAACCGTACTTCTAAATAAATCGGAGCTAGCCGGTGGTTCCGCCCATTCGAGCGTGTATTGGTAGGCATCCAAAATACGCCCTTTTGTATCCGTTTTCAAAGTCAGTAAATCATGAAACGTCCAGTCGCCCTCACCTCGAAACGAAGTACCCTGATAAGTAGCTACAAATTGATACACCGTGAATTTGCCTTTCACCGGTTGAAAAGCCCGCCGGATATTAGCCGTATCGCTACCGTCCAAAGTGGTCATTTTTTTCAGTGCCGAATAATGGAGATTGGCTTGCGTGGTTTTTGCAACTAATTCATACGCTTTTACTTGGGCATATTTATTTATTGCCAAATTTCCTAGCAGTAAAATAAAAAGATACAATTTGGTAAGCAACATTTTACTGTTTTTTAATTTGAGTTATGAATAACTTCTAGCCTTACTTTTGGCATTGCCCCAAAAGTAAGCAAAAACGCTTTTTGCAAACGCTGTTTGATCCATCGGATCAAGCTAACCCAGAAATCAAACTCCCTCCGGTCGAACAGTGATTTGCCGCCCTCCGCCACGAGGTTTTCAAAAGAAAGTAGAAATAATGGACAAAATTGTACTTTTATACTTGGCACACTTATTTAAGTAACTTCGTATATTTTGTTTTTTATAGCATTCTTTACCAATAGCCGACATTATTTTTACAGTGTTAAGAAATCACAACCTACTTTTCTTCATTCAAATAAATGCCTTCTGCTGCCAGCCGGATCACCTGCTGTTTGTATAATAAACCAATCGCTTTTTTAAATGTTTTTTTACTCATTTGTAACTGTTGGGTAATAGTTTCGGGCGCACTGTTGTCGGTAAGCGGCAGAAAGCCTTTGTTGTTTTTTAATTGTTCCAAAATTTTAGCGGCATTCGGTTCAATATTATCATAGCCGGTTTTTTGCAATTGCACGTCAATTTTATTATCTTCTCTGATTTTTTTGATGTAAGCAGTGTGTGTTTCGCCAATTTGCACCGGTGTGAACAGTTCATTTCTGTACAGCAATCCTCGGTGTGAGTGGTTGATAATGACGTTGTAACCCAAGTCAGTCGGCTCCCAGATCATGATTTCCACCTCCTCGTTCGCTTGCAGCGTCAGGTTGTCATTGTTTAAAAAACGCCCCACGTTGGCGGAGGCGGCGAGGCGGTCGGTCTGTGCGTCGAGGTAAAGATAAAACAGATAGGATTTGCCTGCGATGAGTTTTTGCGGCTGCTCTTTGTAAGGCACAAACAGGTCTTTGTCTAAGCCCCAATCTACGAAAGCGGCGTAGGCATTCACGGTTTTCACGGGCAGGTAGGCAAATTGGTGCAGGGTAATTTTGGGAGTTTGGGTGGTGGCAACGAGGCGGTCTTCACTGTCTTTGTAAATAAAAACCTCCACTTTATCGCCCGTTTTTACATTTTCAGGAATGTATTTACCCGGCAATAATACTTCTGCCCCGGTGGCATCTGCCAGGTACAAGCCCGATTTGGTTTCGCGGGTGGTGGTGAGGAGTTGACGTTGTCCGAGTTGCATAGGTTTGATTATGAACGGACAAGGTAGCTTAAAACTTGCAAAACGATGCAGTCAATTAAAGGGGTTTGATCCGTCAGACGACTTTGGAGTCGTCTGACGGGATGGAGTACGCTGCCTTACACCGCCTCATACGCTAGCTGTTTCGGCACGTACACGGGCTTTTGTTTGTCAGAATGTATCACTTCAAAATCATCGTGGTCGTCGTAGCTCAGTTGCAGATTCACGCCCAGCAGTTTTGCCCGCAGTTGCATCAGCCAGTTGTTTTGCAGGCGGTGCAGGGCCTGCTCCACGCCGTCCTGGTTAAACACGATTTGCTGGGAAGGCAATAAAAACGTGATGCGCCCGTCGAGGGCTTTCAATTCTTTGCCGTACTGGGTCAGTGCGGCATTGGCACCGCTAAACAGCACGCGGTAAATCTGTCCTTTTTGATAGTTGCCGAGCGTGGTCACCGCCACAAAACGCTGTTCGTTCCGGTCTCTACCGCCCCCCAGGAGGCGGGTTACAGTTGTGTTGCGCATAAAATGATTCTATTAAAAAATGTAATAATGTACTACTTTTCAAAACGAGGTTTGCGTATGGTTTGTTACCGGCACTTTGGATGGAAAAAGGTGTTAGGAGAACTGCAAATATAAGGTTTTAGTATCTGTTAACATGGAATTTTGTACGACCCTTTTTGTTAAAAAAATCAAAAAGAATTATTCGGGCGCAAGCAGGGGCAGTCGGTTGGCAGTTCTAAAAAAAAGGATTATATTTGTACAAAAGTGATTGTTATGCTTCAAACAGCGGAAAAAATTTATACGGTAGAAGAGTACCTGGAGTTGGAGAAAACCTCCGAAATCCGGCACGAATACGTCTATGGTAAATTAATTCCGATGGCTGGCGAAAGTAAATTGGCGAATCGAATTGCAGGAAACTGCTACGCTTTTTTTTTGGAAGCACTTCAGGAAGAAGTTTTTGAAATGTACATTCATGATGTACGGCTAATGGTAGATAGTAAACTCTATCGCTATCCTGATCTGGTAGTGGTGCCTGTGACCGACGATTCTGATCCTTATGCTACTACCCAGCCCATCTTGATTATAGAAGTATTATCTCCCAGCACAGAAAATATTGACCGTGGCGAAAAACTGCGGCAATACAGCCGCTTGCCTTCTTTGCAGTATTATTTATTGATTTCGCAAGAAGAGCCGTTAGTGGAAATGTACAGCCGCCTGGACGGGCGTTGGGTGCTGGATTTTTTCACCGATCTGGAAGAAATTATTTCCCTTCCGGTACTGCAAACGGATTTGCCATTAAAGGTTATTTATCAGAAAGTAAAGTTTAGCAACTAGAAATATTATTACAATTTGATTTTTACAAATGAATTTGTTAATAAATTTGGTGCATTTTTAAAATAAATCAAATCATTTACTAAATAAACACCTTCTATGAGCCGCGTTTACTTGCTGTTTTTGTTGTTTTACACCCTTATTACCAGCCTTCCTGCACAAGAGATCGGTCCTGCGCGCGGCTCCCTCGTCATCGTAGGCGGCGGGCGGCTGGAAAGCGCGGTACTACAACGATTTATAGAACTGTGCGGCGGTCCGCAAGCCAAAATTATCCTCATTCCTACTGCCGGAGGAGACACGACCTACGATATTGATTCGCAGATCAAAATTTTCCGACCTTTTCAGGAAAAAGGAGCTTTTAACCTGCAAATGCTGCACACGTATGACCCCCGCGTAGCCGATACCCCCGAATTTGCGCACGCCATCGCCGAAGCACAGGGCGTATGGTTCCTCGGCGGGCGGCAATGGCGGCTGGCGGATGCCTACCTGGGTACAAAAGTGGAAACAGCCCTGTGGGATTTGCTCCATCGCGGCGGGGCAATCGGCGGCACTTCGGCGGGTGCCAGCATTCAGGCTTCTTACTTGCTGCGCGGCGATACCAAAACCAACACCATCCTTATAGGTGACCACCAGCAGGGCTTCGGTTTTTTGAAAAATGTAACGATTGACCAGCATTTGCTCGTGCGCAACCGGCAGTACGACCTCCTTGAAGTCATCAAAATGAAACCGGAACTCCTCGGTATCGGCATAGACGAGGGTACGGCAATTGTGGTGCAGGGCGACGAATTTGAGGTGATCGGGCGTTCTTACGTAGCGATTTACGATGCTAAAGTGCTGGAAAAAACCGGCAGATTTTATTTTTTGCAAAACGGCGACCGCTTCCACCTGGCAAAACGCACTGCCCTGCGCCCCACTACCACCATGCAGCCGCTGGAATTACCGGCGGAATTTCAGATTGAGAAAAATAAATAATGGTACACTGATTTTCATGATAACTAAGACAAATTATGATCTTAATAAATCATAAGCATCTTAGTAAATCAGTGTCCTATTCGACCACAAAGCGATACCCGATTCCTTTGATCGTCAAAATTTCAATATGATGATCTTCTTTCAAATAATCGCGCAGTTTGGTGACGTACACATCTAAATTTCTAGAATTAAAAAACGAATCGTCGCCCCAGATGTGCCGCAGAATGTCGCGGCGGCTCACCACGATATTGCGGTTTTCGCAGAGAATGCGCAGGAGTTCGGCTTCGCGGTGCGAGAGTTTACGTACGTTTTCGGCGTATTTCAATTCGTATTTCAGCGGTGCGAATTCATATTTTCCGATGGAGACCGGTTCGCCGGAGGCGGTCTTTGTTGTACTGCTGCCCTGGGTGAGTTGCAACAAATTTTGAATACGTATAATCAACTCTTCCATGCTGAACGGCTTGCGAATGTAGTCGTTACCACCCACCTGGAAGCCCTTGAGTACGTCTTCGGTTTGTGTTTTTGCGGTAAGAAAAATAATGGGAATGCCCGGATTGGCGCGGCGTATTTCCGTAGCAATGGTATAGCCGTCTTTTTGCGGCAGCATCACATCCAGCACACAAATATCAGGCTGAAACTGCTCAAACAAAGGCAATGCGCGCTGCCCGTCGCTCACCATTTTCACCAAAAAATCGCGGCTTTCCAGGCTCTCTTTCACAATGCGCCCCAGAAACGGCTCGTCTTCGACGTAAAAAATTTTGGTGTTCATAGATCACTATGGTAAGTCAAATTGGCGTTTTACCCTGACATAATACACATTCGGTTCGGCTACACTCAACACCTGTGGTGAGCCATCCATTTCAAGAAATTGCAGGACAGCACTATTCGGCATTTCATCCAATTTATCGGGATGCGCCAACACATAGCGGATAAAATCAAACGCGAGGTCAATGTTTTTTTCTACTTCCGTTTGTGAAATGATCGGTGACATTTTATTTTTTTATTAAACTAATATAACGATCTTTAAAAAATTCCCAACGATCTTTTAAATCAAATTGGGCAAACGTTAAACCGACATTTAAATCCATGTCAATAGGTGTTTTCTTTTGCGAACCATCTGGAAACAGTTCATCGCGGTGTAAAAAACCGTGTGCGGTATCATAGCGAACGATAGCCGTCCAAACTTCTGCTATAAGCGTTTCGTACTGGACCAAAAGCAATAGAACTTCTCCCTTATCTTTTACAAACCGAATACGTAGCCGGTTTTGTTTCTCAAAATCCAAAAAAAATAAAAAATCAATTTCGTTCATAATCAGCAGTAAGGTACTAAAGATTCATTTTCCGGGCAAACTTATTTTAAAACAACTCCCCTGCCCTGCCGTGCTTTCCACCGTTATGCTGCCGCCGTGCTGCTGCACCACGCTCGCCACGTAATGCAAACCCAGGCCGTAGCCCTTCACATTGTGCACATCGCCTGTGGGTACGCGGAAAAATTTTTCAAAAATGCGTTGCTGATATGCCGGCGCGATGCCGATGCCGTTGTCTTGCACGGACAAGTTTAAGTACCCGTTTTGTTGTTCCAGATGAACGTTGATTTCCGGCTCTTCCCGACTGTATTTCAAGGCGTTGTCCAACAAATTATACATTACACTGGTGAGGTGCAGCCGGTCGGCAGTAATAATAAAATCCGTTCCGCTCGTTTGAACATTTACCTGAGCTTGATATTTTTCAAATTGCAGCTTCATGGAAGTCATAATTTGTTGTAACAAGTCAGCTACATCAACCATTTCTAAGTTTAATTCCAGTGCTTTTTGTTCAAAAACCGACATTTTCAGCACCTTATCCACCAGCATAGTGAGGCGGTTGAGTTCATTTTTAGAAATATCGAGGTATTCCCTCGTCAATTGTGGATTTTGTAAAGCATTAAAATTACGCAGGGCTTCCACTGCCACGCTCACCGTAGCAATGGGGGTTTTGAGTTCGTGGGTGATGTTGCTGATGAAGTCGTTTTTCAGGGCGGTGAGGCGTTGTTGTTGGCGTAAGTTATTATAAATCAAGGCAAAAGACAAGATGGTAATGCCGGTAAGCAACAGCGAAAACAGCAATTGCGGCAGGTTTTTCTGTAATAAATAGTTGTTGTGATGTAATAATTGCGCGGCGAAAAAATCGCGCGGCGGAACGCCCCCCGGCACGGGTCCGGCAAGGAGCGCATCCTCGATTTTCGGCATTTCGGGCGGGTAAAACTTGCGCATTGCAAAACTAACGGGCAGATTATGAGCAGCTAGTTTTTTAGCAAACTTCCGTTCTACCATCTTTATAGACAAAGAATCATTATTTAGTTTAATTACAACTTCTCGTTTGTTCTCATTAGATTTTACATTCATTACAAGGCGTTGTAAATTTTTGCTCATATGCGCTATACGCACACTGTCCGTGTAAAGATTCCGCAGGTCAGATCTAAAAAAACGAGTAACCATCCGGCGTTTGGCAGTGTCCAAAAGAGTTTGCTCTTTCGGCGAGGGCAAAATGACCCGCATTTCATCTTTAGCTATAAATATCAGCGTATCGGTTTTAAACGGCAGGTCGGTTTTTAAGCTGTCCTCATACGTTGTATCTTTTTTTTGCACGGTCGCCCGTTGTATTTTACTTTGAAAAATCGAATCCTGCAATTCCATGATAGCATCTTGTAATAAGTCAGTCGTTTCTTTTTGTAGCCACGCCCGCCGCTCCTCGTACACCTGCCGCAGCCACACGTACTGCAAACCCAGCAACAGCGCGATACTCAGGCACATGAAGATCATGGAAATGGTATGTTGATTCGGTCGCTTCATAGATTGGTAGCGGGTACGGGGTATCAGGACGCGCTCATAACGAGCATCCTTCTACCCAGTACCCTCTACAAATTTACACCATCCCGCTCTAATCTGCTCGTTGTTTTAACTTTAATTAACCTTAAATCAACCCTGATTAACGCCGCTTGTGGGAGTAATCTGCTAATTTTGGGCAAAAAAAGTTATGAAAGAAATGCTGCTTTTATTTGTACTGGCACTTGCTTATACCGGAGTAGAAAAACTGGAACAGGGCGTGATTCAATATGAGCAAAAAGTGAATCTGCACCGCCGTATCCCCGATCCTGCCATGAAAGAACGCCTCCCGGAGTTTCAAACGATGCAAACGCAATTGTTTTTTAACCCGGAGGAAAGTTTTTACAAACCCCTGGAAGAGGAGGAGGAAGACCTGGAAAGCGCCGGTGGTGGGGTGGTCATGCGCTTTCGCCGCCCGATGAACGAGATTTACCGGCATTTCAAGGAAGGTAGAAAAGTGGAGCAGCGGGAGTTTCAGGGTAAAAAGTACCTAATTGAGGGGCAACTGAAACAACTGCCCTGGAAGGTGACAGGCGAGCAGGAAAAAGTGGCAGGTTATCATTGTATGAAAGCCGTTTTAAAAGATACCCTAATGGAACAACCGCGCACCATAGCTGCCTGGTTTGCACCCGATATTCCCGTACCTGCCGGACCGGAACACTTCGGCTCGCTGCCCGGTATGATTTTGAAAGTAGACATCAACGATGGTGACTTGATTTATACGGCTGTGAAAATTGATGCAAAAAAATTGCAGGATACCGATATTGAAG
>Ga0224722_1000747_pt1 | contig 18713 bp, 18 predicted proteins | sample Balambano_FR1_Me_FD_161646 | JGI IMG/M metagenome (GOLD analysis project Ga0224722, IMG submission 161646) | Freshwater sediment microbial communities from Lake Towuti, South Sulawesi, Indonesia - Balambano_FR1_MetaG | ecosystem: Environmental > Aquatic > Freshwater > Lake > Sediment | place... | reverse complement strand
GAAGATGCAAAAAAGCGAGCCACTCTGATTGCCCATGTCACGGAGAAACGGTTGATGCCGCCGTGGAAACCAAAGCCCGGACATGGCGAGTTTCAGGAAGAAATGCGTCTCACCCCCACAGAGTTAGCTATCCTGCGACAGTGGACGGAGAAAGGAATGCCCGAAGGCAATCCGTCAGACCTGCCCCAACCCCCCCGCTTTAAGGAAGGTTGGCAGTTGGGAACACCGGATATGATTTTGAAACAGTCGAAACCGTTCACCATTCCGGCAGAGGGCAGAGACATCTATCAGCATTTTGTTTTCCCCCTCGGACTAACGAAAGAGCGTTATCTGAAAGCGGTGGAGGTGCGCCCCGGCAATCGGCGAGTGGTACATCATGCGGTGGGACTTTTAGATAAGAGTGGAACCGCACGCAAATTAGATGCAAAGACCCCGGAACCCGGCTACCCCGGTATGGGAAGTAGCGGTTTTCTACCAGCCGGTTTTACGCCGGGGTTTGTACCGGGGCAGACTCCACGTGCCGCTCGGAAGGGACGCGCTATTGTCATTCCGGCAGACTCCGACTTGGTGATGCAGATTCACTACCACCCATCTGGTAAAGTGGAAACCGACCAAACGGAGATAGGTCTGTACTTCACGGATGAAAAGCCGACAGTGGATGGGAATATTCTGATTTTAGGTTCAAAAGATATTGATATCGCTCCCGGAGATTCTGCCTATCGGGTCAGCGATACGTTCAAACTGCCCGTGGATGTGACTGTGGAGAGTATCTGGGCGCATATGCACCTGATAGGGAAGGATGTGCAGGTGTGGGCAGAACTCCCCAATGGCAAAGAGCAGAAGATGCTTTGGATTGAGGATTGGGACTTTAATTGGCAGGACGGGTATCTCTACAAGAAACCGTTTCGACTGCCCAAAGGAACGATCATTCGGGCAGAGTTCACCTTCGATAACTCCGCAAACAACCCCCGAAACCCGAACAACCCCCCACAACGTGTTCTTATTGGGGAGGGAAGTACCGATGAGATGGCAGGGCTGATTATCACAGTGGAGACCGAGAACGGGCTAGCAAACTTGGGGCTGTTGGGGGCAGTGATTAAGCACTATTTTGAGATTCAGAAAACCGGCGAGCGTGCCGAACGAATCGCTGAGCAGGTGCGTCGGCAAAATCAGAGCCAGTTGCGGTAAAAACTCCCCCTCCCTTTCCTCCGCAATAGTGCGGTGTGGGGAGGGGGAGTGCGACTATTCCGACTTCTTGCCGAACCAGTTGCCCAATAATCGGCTCACATCGTCTACGATACTGCCGTCGTCATTGGCATCAATCCGCTCTAAGAAGCCCATTAGCCCGGGAGCATTATTGCGGATACTGCTCAGTTGGTCACCGAGGAGGGTCGTAAAGGCATCGGCGGTCAATCCCTTCTCTGAGACGGTTTTACCGAGCATGCTTAGTACCAACGGGGCGACCATCTGAAGCAGTTGCTCCACACCAACTGCGGAAAGACCACTGGCTTTCCCAATTTTGTCATACGCTGAAGTAAGATTTGTGCCAAAGAGGGAACCGAGCAGATTCGGCATATTCATGGCGGTATATGCCGGATTGTTCAGAAAGCCAGTAATATCATCCAGCAGGTCGCCTTTGAAGTTGTGCGAAAGCCACTCCAAGAGAACATTAGAGTCACTCTGCGCCTGTGTTTGTAGCGACGAGAGAATGGCAGGAACCGCCGCCGTGACACCTTTGCCAACGGTTTCGGTATCCGCTCCCAAGACTTGTCCGATTTGGTTGAGCGCACCCCCATCGAGAACGCGCATTGTCTCTTCCAAGATATTCATAGGATATTTTCTCCTCCACATGACAAGGGAGATAAGCCGTCCCATGGTTCACGAACGGCTTATCTTCGTGGGGCAAAAGTCGGCTTATGCGTCTTTCTTGCCGAAGAAGTTGTTAAAGAGCCGACCCAAGTCGTCCACAATACTACCATCATCGTTAGCATCAATCCGCTCTAAGAAGCCCATCAAGCCCGGCGCATTGTTACGAACAAGGCTCATTTGGTCACCCAGCAGAGAGGTGAAACTGTTGATATCTAAACCATTGGTTTTGATATGCTTACCAATCATGCTCAGAAGAATCGGAGCCGCCATGCTCAGCAGTTGAGGGACAAGCGCAGAACCCAATCCACTTGCCTTGGAAACAGTTTCCTCTGCTTTTGCTTGACCGTCGCCGAACAGAGTTCCTAAGAGGTTGGGAACCGATGCCGTGGCTTCTTGTGGATTGCCCAGAAATGCGCCTAAGTTATCCAGCAGACCACCCCCGAAGTTGTTAGAGATTAGGTTGAACAGCGAAGCCGCCCCATCGGGGTCTTGTGCCTTACCATTGAGAGCCGTCAGGATAGCAGGGACAGCGGCGGTCAATCCTTTGCCTACGGCATCTTCATCTGCACCCAAAACCTGACTCATCTTAGCCAGATTGTCACCGGTAAGCAGTTGTGCTGCTTCTGCGAGAATATTCATAAGTGTCACTCCTGAAGTTAGATATTTCCTGCCAATGGACAGGGGCAAAGTTCGCTACCGAGCATTGCCAACACGATTGTAGCACTGAATCCTATACAAAGAATACCTGTAATAAATACGAGGTTGTAGTGTCAGTGACTACGCCTCTTTCTTGCCGAAAAGATTGTTGAACAGTCGCCCTAAATCGTCAGCGATACTGCCATCATCGTTGGCATCAATCCGCTCCAAGAACCCGATAAGCCCCGGTGCGTTGCTGCGGACAATGCTCATTTGGTCATTGAGCAGGGAAGTAAATCCGCTCGAATCCAGATTCTGCTCTTTCACATACTTACCAATCAGGCTTAGCACTACTGGGGCGATGCTACTCATCAACTGCACTACCAACGAGGGAGCCAAACCGCTTGCCTTAACCACCTTCTCCTGTGCCTTTGCCTCACTGTCGCCAAAGATAGTGCTAAGAATTTTCGGAGTTTCGGTCAGGGTGTTTTGGGGATGATTGAAATAGTCGCCGAGATTATCTAGCAGTTCGCCCCCAAAGTTGTTGCGGACGGCATCCAGAAGAAGGGGGGCAATATCAGACTGTTGGGCTTTGGTATTTAACGCGGTGAGTATTGCCGGAATCGCGGCAGTAATTCCTTTGCTAACGGATTCTTCATCCGTATTCAGAGATTGGCTAATCTTGGTCAGATTCTCGCCAGTCAGTAGGTTCGCGGCTTCTTGCAGGAAGTTCATCTGTCGTTCTCCTATTGGGGAAATTTGAGTTGATATTATCGAAACGGTTGCGTATCTACATTCACGGCGGTCAAAGGTTTTCCCTGCAAAATTCCTTCTCCTTCTCTTCTCAAGGAAAGCAGAAGGAGAAGCGAGGAAGTAAGGGATAGAATCAAGGCGTGCGGCGGATGAGGCGATTGTCAATCAGGCGCACTCCACCGATATGTACGGCAAGAGCAACCAGAGCGGTATCAGTGATTTCATCTATACTGATGAGGGTTTCTGGGTCTACTACCGCGATATAGTCTACTTTCGCATCAGGAGCATTCGATTCCAGCAGTGTGGTCAGCCATTGAGCAATCACGGGTCCCTTGTCCGTTTGAGTCTCTGGGGTAGCAGAATCCAATAGGTCTTGTGCGGTTTTGAGCAGAAACGGAAGCACTTTTGCCTTCTCGCGTGCCTCTGGGGAGAGCCGAACATTACGCGATGACATCGCCAAGCCATCGGCTTCACGGATTGTCGGAACCCCAATTATCTCTATCGGGAGGGTTAAATCAGAGGTCATTTTGCGAATCACTTGTAACTGTTGCCAATCCTTTTCGCCAAAATAGGCTCGGTCTGGTTGGACAATGTGAAATAACTTCGCAACAACCGTGGTAACGCCATCGAAATGACCGGGACGAAATGCCCCCTCCAAAAGCCGAGTAAGATTGCCCTCCACAATAATCTTTGTCGAAAAGCCATAAGGGTAAATTTCGGAGACTTCGGGAGCAAAGACAAAATCCGCACCCGCTTCTTCGCATAACTCCAAGTCGCGTTCTAATGTTCGGGGGTACTTTTCCAAGTCGGTGGGGTCGTTAAACTGCGTCGGGTTAACAAAGATAGAGACGACAACGGTGGGGCACTCCTGTTTTGCCTGACGAATTAACGAAAGATGCCCTTCGTGCAATGCGCCCATTGTCGGAACAAAACCGATACTTCCCTGCGGACGGGTTTCACGCAGTTTGAAGCGCAGAGCATTGATTGTGGTTAATTTCTCCATGAAATTCCCTTCTAATCTGAGGTCGGAATCCCTCGGACGTACTGTACAATGGAAGATATGGAACTGCAAACGGAAGCACCACTTTATCTACGAATCGCCCAAGAACTACGCCACAACATCTTGGAGGGTGTTTACAAAGCGGGGGAACAGGTTCCCACCGAAGCCGTCCTATCAGAGCGATTTGGAGTAAACCGCCACACATTGCGCCGCGCTATTGGTCTGGTGGCAAGTGAAGGGTTGCTACGAGTAGACCAAGGACGAGGAACTTTTGTCGCGGATATATCGCCTACCGTAGCAGTACGCTATCCCATAGGGGAGCGGGTGCGGTTTAGCGAAACCCTGCGGGAGCAGGGGATTGAGCCACGCTACGAACTCTTGCGGGCTATCACCCTCCCGGCAAATGCCCGTATCGCAGAAAAGATGGAGATTCGTTCCGGGGAGCATATCGCGATGGTGGAACGATTGGGGTTAGCCGATGGTCGTCCACTAAAAGTGGCAAGCAGTTATTTTCCCCTCTCGCGTTTCCCCGATATACTGGCACGTCTCAACGAAACACCCTCTATTTCGCGTCTTTTTGCCGAGGTCTACCGTTGCGACCACCGACGACGCACGACGCTTGTGACGGCACAAGCCGTTAGCCCTGAAGACGCACGGCTTTTGGGGGTTTCGTACAACATGCCCGTGCTGGTAGCCGAAGCCGTGAATACGGACGAAGAAAACCGGGTGATTGAATATGGGGTAACACGCTTTCGCGCAGACCGCACCGAACTGGTGATTCAACCGGAAAACCTGTCAGGATAGCTCCCCCTTGCCCGTCCATCAGGCGAGGAAGGGGGAACGAACGCGCCTACAAACCGGGCATCTGACCGGGGGGAGGAGGCGGAGATTGTGGGCGTTGGCTGTAGTAACTGGGTGGCTCTTCGGAACTGGTCTGGGAACCGAAAAAGTCGTTATAGACGATTGCCCATGTGAGAACTGCGATAGGGGCGGTCACTAAAAGACCGATACCGCACCCCAGAATCCCCAGTGAAGCGACGAAACCGGACACCACGGACAACCCCACTGCCGACCCCATCTGTCCTTTGAGAGCATTCAAACTGCGTGTCATTGCCTCTACCGGAGCCATGTTCTGGTCTGCAATGAGGGGATAGGTCAGCATCCAGAGCGAAGAGAGGATGATACCCGGCACAATACAGAACAGAAGCCCGAACATGGTTCCAATACCGATGAGCATCGTCGCCAAAATCATCGGGACAATCACATCCGTGGCTTTGAAGAGGTCGCCTACCTGCACGGGTTCGCCACGTACCTGAGCGATTGCCATGCGATAGAGTCCTCCTATCAGCCAACCTGAAAGTGCGTAGGAGATGAGATTTGCGATTCCTTGAACGAGGAAATACGCGGCTCCATCCTGATTCCCCCCCGATATCAGTACCCCTAAGAAGCCGAACACGAAGGAAACACCAAAAAGAGTTCCTAAGTAAGCGAGCATGGTTGCTACCCATGTCCCCATATTGGACTGCACCAGTTTCCACGCCTCACCGATGGCATCGAAGCGAATCCGTGGCTCATTATAACCGCCGTAAACAGACATTCTTCTTCCTCCCCATGTCACTGCAAGACGTTATCTATACGCAATAGCACTATTCCTCGGTGTTTTGAAAATCTCCTTCAGAGGAATCACAGATAGTTCTCGGAACGCTGTACAATGAAGTATGCTTTACGGAGATGTGACCGAGTTAACGGAAAAGCGGCGACGCATCCAAGCGTTCCTCACAGCGCAGGGCTATGGTGCGCTTCTCCTGAGTCAACGCGCAAACTTTGCGTGGGTAACGGGGGGACGCTACAACCATGTCCCTCGTGGTTCCGAAACCGGAGTGGGGCATCTCCTCTTCACTAGGGGCGGGGGAACCTATCTGATTTGCGACAATATCGAGGCTCCACGACTGCTCGCCGAAGAGGGGTTGGAGGCGCAGGGATTCACCGTGGCTTCCGCGCCGTGGCACTCATTCTCCGTCGTGTCCGAGGTGCGCCGTGTGCTGGGAGAATCGGTGCGCGTAGCAGTAGATAGCCCATTGGTAGGGGAGAGTCTGCATCGGGTAAATCTTGCGCCCCTGCGCTACTCCCTAACCGAGGGGGAGATTGCCCGCTATCGGTGGTTGGGAAGCCGGGTCAGTGCGATTTTAGAGGAAGTGGCTTTCACCGTGGAACCGGGACAGAGCGAGTGGGAGATTGCTGCCCGCTTGGATGCGCGTCTGCTTACGGAGGGGATGTTGCCCAATGTGACTCTGATTGCCAGTGATGCGCGAATTGACCAGTACCGACACCCCATCCCCACCGCAAGAACGGTTGAAAAGCGGGTGATGCTGGTCGCCGGACCGATGGCATATGGTCTGGTGTTGAGTGCCACTCGCTTAATCCATTTTGGGGCGATTCCGTCCGAACTGCGGGAAAAGCATCTCGCCTGTTGCACGGTAGATGCAACCTTAAACGGGGCAACAGTTCCGGGGGCGAATGTCGGGGAGATTTTAAACAAGGGTATCGAAGCGTACTCCGCAACCGGCTACCCAGACGAGTGGCAATTGCACCATCAGGGAGGAGCCACGGGGTATGCCGGGCGTGACTACAAGGCAGTTCCGGGTATGCGTGAAACCGTACAACCCAACCAAGCCTTCGCATGGAACCCCTCTATCACCGGAACCAAAAGCGAAGATACCGTCTTGGCAACCGAAACTGGAGTGGAGTTTCTCTCTGCCCCCTCGGAGTGTTGGGAGACTATCCCCATCACCACTGCACAAGGGGAAACCTTCTCACGCCCCGCCATTCTGGAACGCTAACGGTAAGGATGGGTTGGAAGATATTCCCCCACAAGCCTCTCGAAAATGGAAACCTCTGAATATGACAAATCAAAAAGCCTTGCAAACACGCGACCTCATTCCTTTTTTACAATACCACTACCATCTTGAGGTTGTCCAACTCCGCCTGCCAACTTTGTAGAGTCGTGGGGAGTTCGGGAGAAAGCCCGGTTTATTCCTCTTCCTCATGCCCTTCGGGGCGGAGGAGGGGGAAGAAGATGACATCCTTGATAGATTCGGCTCCCGTGAAAATCATGGCTACCCGGTCAATGCCTGCGCCAAAGCCGCCCGTGGGAGGCATCCCAAACTCCAATGCCCGGATAAAGTCCTCGTCCATCGGGTGTGCCTCGTCGTCCCCTGCCGCCTTGCGTTGCACCTGCGCCTCAAAGCGTTCGCGTTGGTCAATCGGGTCGTTAATCTCGGAGAAGGCGTTCCCACACTCAAACGTTAACACATACGATTCAAAGCGACGTACTAAAAAGGGGTCGCCCGGTTTCTTGCGTGCTAAGGGCGAGGTCTCAAGCGGGAAATCCGTGATAAAGGTCGGTTGAATCAGATGGGGTTGCGTGAAAACCTCATGCAGTTTCTCAATAATTCCCCCGATGCTATCCTCCTTGTCCGGGTCTATACGGTTCTCCTTCGGAAGCAGTTTGTTCGCCTCCACAATGGCATCTTTGGCGGTTTCCAGACTGCCAAAAACCTCGCGCCCAATTCCTGAATACTGCTCAATCCCTTCTAAAATCGGGAGGCGTGTCCACGGGTGTGCGAAGTCCAAAACGGTACCATTGGCAGTGGTTAAGGTGTCTTCACCCGTCAGAGTACGGCAGATATGGCGGAACATCCGCTCGGTTATATCCATCATGCCGTCCAAGTTAGTATATGCCTGATAGAGTTCGAGCAGGGTAAATTCCGGGTTGTGGTCGCGGTCTACACCTTCATTGCGAAAGACACGCCCAATCTCATAGACCTTTTCCAAGCCTCCCACAATCAACCGCTTCAGATACAGTTCCAGACTGATACGCAGATGCAGTTCGATGTTAAAGGCATTGTGATGGGTGAGGAAGGGACGAGCGGACGCGCCACCGGCTTCCGTTTGTAGCACCGGGGTTTCGACCTCTAAGTAGCCCTCGTTGTCCAGAAACTCTCGAATTGCGCGGGTAATCTTAACCCGCTTGAGCAGAATCTCTCGTGCATCGCGATTCACAAAGAGGTCTACATAGCGCATCCGTTGGCGTAGGTCAGGGTCGGTGAGGTGGTTGGTACGCTTTAGTTCGCCCGTGGACTGGCTAACATACTCTTTGCCCAGAACCGCCCCGGTGTCGCGTAGTGCCTTTGCCAAAAAGGTAACGCCCGTGGCATGAAGGGCTTTATCTCCCTTCTTGGTGGTAAAGACATGACCCTCTACGCCCAAAAAATCGCCGAGGTCTAGATTCTCCTTGATAATGGCGTAGTCAGGGGTATCTTCGGGGCTAAGGTAGACCTGCCCGCGTCCCGCATCGTCCAAAAGGTCAAGAAAGTTTCCCCGTGACGAAATCACACGTCCCGCAATACGGATAGTTTGCCCTTCAAGGGTATCATACTGTTCCCGCATGGCGGTGGTGGGGTGGGTACGCTCATAAGTTTCGGGGGCAAAGGGGTCTTTCCCGGCGGTACGCAGATTTTCTAACTTCTGCAAGCGTTCCGGGGTCATGCCTGAACGTGCCGCCGAGTGATGTAATTCACTCACGTCTACTTCGCTGGAATCTGTATTAGAATCTGTACTATTTGTTGGGGTATCTGCCACTGTAACGTGGTACTCCTGAGTGTCTATGGATTTTGTTCTAAGGTGTGTTCTGTATCGTCGGTACTGCCCCCGGTGTTAAGGAGGCAATCGCCTTAGGGAGTATAGCATATACTGGGCAAACAAACCTTTGGGAGTAGAGAATAGATTTCCGAATAAGTTACGAGTTACGCGGTTGGCTTCGCTCTTCTGGGTTCGGGTACGTTCTGGTAGTGAGAGTTCTGGTAGCGATGGTAATTATTAGTCCAACGAACCAATTTTGCCGTTCAGCACAGGTAGTATAACACCCCCTTCCTCATCTCGGAAGATACTACCCCAAGTAGGAAGCGTCGTATTGCGTAATAACTGAATCTTTTGACGCTCCTTATCAAGGACAACTGCGGTCACGGAGTCTCGAAAGGTTTTCGGGTTATTCCATTCTAAAAGGCACGTGCTGTTGTAATAATCAATGGTGACTCTAAAGGCATTAAGCACATCATAGCCAATCACTGCATCCATCAAAGGAGTAACTCGGCGAATGACAATTGCCTTCCGCAGTCCACCAAGAGGCTCAAAACATTCTGACTGTTTTTCTTATACGTTCAGATAAGGTGGGTGTTCGCGTATCGCCTTATAGACCTCATCATTAACAGCAACAAATTCGAACATTATTCCATCAGAGCACCCCAACTGAACCTGATATCGGTGCATCCATTCAGCGAGAAGTGTCAACTTGGGAGAGTTCGCAGGGAGTTGAACCGCCTCAAATACTCGAAGCGGCGGAGATTCATATTCATCGTTTCCAATAGTGAGATTCTCAGGCAACAGAATTAGCCAGATTTCATCGAAACCGTTAAGTAACGGAAACTCCTTGCACGTTTTGATAAAGTCATTCCAACTGACAAGAATTGATGTTGGGGTGACCGACAAGTTTGAAAACCCAAATGCGTCCAAAACGAGTGACATTTTGTCCAATCCGCTTCTGGCACTGTCAAGTTCGGTAATTAGCACATAGTTCCATTTGTAAAATGCAAGAGTTCCGTCGGTAAGTATCAAGTCACTGATAGTGCTATTTTCAATTTTGCCACGATACATAGTCACATTCATTCTCATCGCTCCTATGTCATTCTGTTCTCTAAATATTTCTTATCAAGACAAAAGATACTTTCTCGGAAAGATTTCCGAGAAAGTATACACTTTTTAGTCCCCGTCTTCTAAAGGACGCCCTCTCTGGCGGTCATCATGTGTAGGTGGGCTACCATCCGGTGGTCGCGTCCAGTCGTGAACATGGGGATCCCCTGCTCCATGATCGTGCCCGAAATCGATATCTTTTAGTGGATAGCCATCAGGAGCATAGTCGCGAATCTGTCCTTTGCCGTTTCCGTTATCTATTACATCAGAACCATTTGGAGGTCCAGTTAGTGGAAGGTTTCTTCGAGCCTCGTCAGCCAAGACGATAACGACAACTGCTACGAGCAATACGGCACCAGTTATTAATACCGCACCTCCGACTGCTGCACCTCCCCCGATACCAATACCAATTGCTATCGCACCAGGATTTAACCCTTCCGGGTCCACTGAATTTACCGGGTCGTTCTCGCAATACCCGTACCAGTTGTAGCCATCGCGAATCGGGTCGCGGGAGATGAATCGTCCGGTACTGGCATCGTAGTAGCGGTGTCCCAAGCGTTGCAAGCCCGTCGCGTCGGATTGGTAGCCGTGCTGTCCGGCGAAGCCGAACGGCTTGGGCGTAGAGCCAGAAGAACTGACGACCATTCCGAATGCGTCGGTGTCGAGGCTGTCGGTCTTGGTTCCACTGCTGTTCGACCAAGCGCGGGTGGTTCCGAGTGCGTCCGAGTGAAGGTACTTGCTCGTGCCAGAACGGTTCTCGGACACTAAACCCAAGCCGTGGGTGTAGGAGGCAGAACCATCGTCCAGAACGGGTGCATCAATCCCATCATCATTCAGGGTGTAGTTGTAAGTGGTTCCTCCTTCGACTTTGCGGACTCGTTGCCCAATACCGTTGTTCAAGATTTTTCAGACAGAGTCTCATAAACTTGGTCACCCAGTGCAGATTTGATACGGAGGCGGATTTTATCATTTTGTGTAAAAACAAGCCAATAAGAACTGTCGACTATCTGGATAATTATCCAATCATCTGGCACTGAAGAGAGGTTAATGACAGACTTAAAATTCATGACAGAATAGAGGTCATGATCAGATACATCTTCGGGAGAGTTAATATCTACACCATACCCAATGAAAGTTCCGTCAATTACTTGAAAAAACTGCTCTGCTAATTTTTTTAGTTCTTCCCAAGTGAATGGTCCGACGGATACTCCTCGTTCTGCTTGCGATTGAATTTCCAGAACGTTATATCCAAAAGAGGCTGTATCTCCAACGGCTTCGAATTTCCCAACAATTCGCCAGCATTTATTATCGCATTCAGGCGTAAGGTAAGTCAGAATATGCTTTAAGTTAATGCTTAGAAACCTTGAACCTGAGGGCGGACTTATTTTCAGAGGTGCTTTCATAATGTTTAATTCCTAACTATTGTACTGACTACTCACCTTACGCACTTTAGGTACGATAACTCAGAGCAAGGCAGTGTAACAAATCGTCTGTAAAATTGAGGTTCCTACCTCTCGTGGAAGTCTACTTTTACAGACAAAACGGGACACTGCCCAGAGCAATTGACTATGGTCAAGTGGTTTTTTGCGCTTCATACCATACTGCAACTGCGTAAGGTGAATGACTATTGTGAATTACGTCAGTTGGCGGACATACCCGCCAACTGACGCTAGTGTGCCTATAATGGTTCTGGATCACCCCGTTCCCCAGTGCGTGGGTTCCGTGGATGCTTGTGAGGATTTGGATGTTCATTAGGTCGACCATGATCATCGAAATCATAATCAGTTTCTGGCCAGTCTGGTACATTGTCCACTTTGTCTCCCCATGTTCGACCAACTGTATATGGATGATCAGTGCCACGTGTACCTATTTGAGTATGTGGATTTCGAATAGTTTGCCCTCGGTCTTCTTCCCTCACCTCTGGTTTATCTGGATATCTATCCCGAACAGGTTTTCCATTATCCCTATGTGGTAGTTCTCTGTCTGGACGATATGTTCCTGGCTCTACAAGGGTTGCTCCTACAAGGGCAACAACTCCAATACCAATCAGAACAACTCCGATAATCTTGGTTGCAATAGGTTCAGGAGCCAGCATGAGCGCACCACCGAGAGCGAGAGCGGGTGCCATAAGTCCGGTTGGGTCAACCCCATTCACCGGATCCCCCGCACAATAGTTGTACCAGTTGTACCCGTCGTGGATGGGGTCTCGGCTGATGAACCTCCCTGTCGAAGCGTCGTAGTACCGATGTCCGAGTCTCGCTAATCCGGTGGCATCACTCTGGTATCCGTGCTGTCCCGCGAAGCCGAAGGGTTTTGGTGTGCTTCCCGTACTGGCAACGACCATTCCGAAGGCATCGGTGTCCAACGAGTCCGTTTTGGTTCCACTGCTGTTCGACCAAGCGCGGGTGATTCCGAGTGCGTCGGCATGGAGGTATTTGCTCGTCCCAGAACGGTTCTCCGACACCAACCCGATACCGTGGGTGTACGATGCCGCGCCATCGTCCAGAACCGGGGAGTCAATCGAATCGTCGTTGAGCGTGTAGTTGTGAACTGTAGTGGTCGCTACTTCGACCTTCTGGACTCTCTGCCCCAAGCCGTTGTAGGTGTAGGTATCGGTGTTCCCACCAACGCTCACCGACTTCAATCGGCTTTCGGCATCCCATGTCAGGTTCGTGGTGACTCCGCCACTGCTAACACTGGTCATGTTCCCGGCACTGTCGTAGGTGTAACTCTTGCTTCCTCCTCCCGTCCAACTCACGCCCATCAGTACATTAGAAAATCCTTGGCACTTTCAAAAACCTATTATTTCTAAGGCAAAAAACAATCCACCAATTGCAATGATGATGCCGAAAAATATGTGAAGAACTGGAAGATACCAAGGTATTTTCTTCGCTTCTGGTTTTTCTATAGTATACTGTTCTACAGATAATTGTCTGTGGAAGCATGCAATGTAAAATCCGCCACAGGAGATGAGCAATCCAAGGACAAATCGAGGTATTAGGTGATATTGGTAGTAGCAAAATAGGCTTGCCAAAATTGTCAAATAGATTACAAATCCAATACTGCGATACTTCGCAAAATTTCGTTTGACACCTTTTGTTGCGCCTTCAATGATTCTTTTAAGCATCAAATCTCCAAATAACACGAGAACAATTTAAGTTTTGAAAGATTTAACGTGAGATCAGGTGCGAAATTCCACCATATCTAAAGAGGATTTTTTGCTGTAGTAAGTTTTCTTAACCCAATCTCACGTCATTCTCACTTCAAGTTCTTCCCTATTTCCGTGGATATATCGAAGTTGCCCAACTGATGGCATCTCAGGATGTTTGGGGGCAGTGTAACAAATCGTCTGTAAAATAGGGGTTGCTACCTCTCGTCGAAGTTCACTTTTACAGACAAATCGGGACACTGCCTGTTTGGGCAATTACGAAGTTAATACAAACCAATACCACGGAAGAACTTATCAACTCTTCTGCGGAATTCTTCGCCCTTATCCTCAAAGAAATCCCAGAAGTTGGAGACTCCTGTTCCTTCACCGATAGAGAAACCCCAACCCCTTCCTTTGCTCTGCCCAACACCCACAGTAACCCCCTGATAGTCCACTCCACTATCACTTACCGACCACCCGCCAGCACCTAAGCCAACATTTGCAACTGGTGAGATTCCTAAAAATCCATCCATATGACCTGTGCCGACTCCTAAACTCCCCCCAATTCCCAAACTTACCATTGGACCTACGACCTCAGTATGGGCGGCATAAGGGACTAAATTCCATTTCTTTCCTCCTGCAAAGGGAATTTCAAGCGCGATACCGATTTCTACGCCCACGCCAACTCCAAAGGTCATCCCGCCACCGATGCCTATGTTAATTACAAGTAACCCCTGTGGATCCACTCCATTCACCGGATCCCCCGCACAATAGTTGTACCAGTTGTAGCCGTCTCGAATCGGGTCTCGGCTAATGAACCTGCCCGTACTCGCGTCGTAGTAGCGGTGTCCGAGCCTCTGTAAGCCCGTGCTGTCTGATTGGTAGCCGTGCTGTCCGGCGAAGCCGAACGGCTTGGGCGTGCTTCCACTGCTGGCGACGACCATCCCGAAGGCATCGGTGTCCAACGAATCTGTTTTCGTGCCTGCGCTGTTCGACCATGCCCGTGTCGTGCCGAGTGCGTCTGAGTGGAGGTACTTGCTCGTCCCAGAACGGTTCTCCGACACCAACCCGATACCGTGGGTGTACGATGCCGCGCCATCATCCAGAACGGGTGCATCAATCCCATCATCATTCAGGGTGTAGTTGTAAGTGGTTCCTCCTTCGACTTTGCGGACTCGTTGCCCCAAGCCGTTGTGGGTGTTCGTCGTGGTGCTACCACCCACAGCCGCCGTTTTCAATCGGCTTTCCGCGTCCCACGTCAGGTTGGTCGTCACGCCCGCATTGGTGACAGAGGTCATGTTCCCGGCACTGTCGTAGGTGTAACTCTTGCTACCTCCTCCTGTCCAACTCACGCCGGTCAGTTTGTTGGCGTTGTCAACCGTGTACGTTTCGGTAATCGTGCCGTTGCTTTTGCTGACACGGTTGCTCCTAATGTCCCGCTTTGACCCGAACATTGATATTCCAAGAGAGTTGACAACCGCGATTTTACAGACGATTCGTTATACTGCCGGGCGTAACTCCCAAAGATATTTCTTGTAACCCAAAATTCCCTGTTATTTCTTGTATCTCTTGGATAATTATGGAATCTTCTGCACATACATACATTACTTCGTCATTTGTTGTACGCATCATTATTCGAGGCGACAGTGAGCATAATAACACTCCCCAACAAAAATACAAACTGATAGCAAACAATGCTTCGAGATAGTCTGCATCATCGTTTCCTTTTGATGGTGTGCTGAGATATGCGGGGAAATCATGGATAACGACAACCTCCTGACTTTGTATTGCTATCTGACTAATTTTAGAGTAGAGAAACAAGTTCTGAGCTGATTCCCAGATATCAAATTCCTCTATAAGTAAGATAGCAGAACCACTGGTGAACCTTCTAACCAAGGCACGGGCAAGTGCAGTTTGCTTGGATGCTATCTTGGGCAAAGTGAATTGGGCTGAAAATATGTCCTGTGATGCCCATTCGATTTTGTCATCGAACACAAAACCAGATTGACGCAGTGTTTCCAATGCTTGTTGGTGTGTTTGTACTATCATTTCAAACCTCGTTCGAATCGGGTCACAGCTAATGAATCTCCCTGTGGAAGCATCGTAGTACCGGTGTCCGAGTCGTGCTAAACCGGCAGGGATATTTAACTAGTGTCTTAAAAATTGTGGGTTCGTTTTCCTCCCCTTTCGGGAAGGCTTTTGGGAAGGGAGAGGTTAGACCAAAACTGTTGAAAGGCGTATAATAAGTTGTGCCAATGAAGCCTCCTTCTATCCTTGCTACGCTGGAATCTGAAGCCGAACCGCTTATCCCGGTTCCAGAATCCCATACTGCCCCTTCGCCCCTGCGCTTTTGGGTGATCTATGGTTTGGGAACGCTCCTCCTGCTGGCAAATGCCTACTTTGGAACCTATGCCTATGTGGTGGTGCAGGCTCTGCTTTGGACACAAACCTCTTTGCAACGCGGTCCGGTGGTGATGTTATTTGTGATTGTCTTGGTGAATATGCTCTTTGCTCGCTTCGCCAGACGGTTCGCATTAAATCGCGCAGAACTGATGATACTCTACACGATGCTGTGTGTGGGGACGTGCGCGGCAGGGTATGGCTTTGTTCAGATTCTGATTAACCAGATGACCGCGCCATTCTACGAGAACTATGCGACCAGTTCCAGCAAGTTCAAAGAGTATATTCAACCGCATGTTCCCGACTGGTTGGTTCCCAAAAGCCCTGATGTACTCAATCCGTTCTTTCGAGGCAATAGTACCCTCTGGAATCCGATTCACTTGCAGGGTTGGGCAGTACCGATTCTCTCGTGGACATTCTTTATCTTTGCTATTTTTTGGACGCTCCTTTGTGGGATGACGCTTTTTCGGCGGCAGTGGGTCGAGGAGGAACGCTTGACCTTTCCCTTGGTTTTATTGCCTTTGGAGATGGCGGGGATGGGTGAGGAGGGACGTACTCCCTTCTGGAAAAACCGGTGGATGTGGAGCGGTTTTTTGGTGGCGGGGGTTCTGGAATCCATGAATTTCCTGAATTTTCTCATGCCTGCTGTGCCAGAAGTGGCTCTGAAACCGGGGATGGGGTCGAATGAACTGCACACCGTTTTTACATCGCGCCCGTGGAACGCGATGGGTCGCCTCTCGATGGCGTTCTACCCCTTTGCCATCGGGATTGGCTATCTGCTGGCGTTAGATGTTTCCTTTTCTTGTTGGTTTCTCTATTTGATGACCAAAGTGGTGTTAGTTATCTGTTCGGCATTAGGACTATCAGATGGAAGTTCGGGCAGTCTGGCAAATCGTATGCCGTTTATCCGAGAGCAGGGAGTGGGGGCGTTTGTGGGAATTGCGGTCTTTTCTGCATGGATGGCACGTCGCTCGCTCGCCACTGCTTGGCAACAGGCGATGCGCCCCACGGGGGCAGATACTAACGAACTGATGTCGTTTCGCTTGGCAATCTTCGGAGGGGGAGTCGGGTTAGCCGCGATGACTGGCTTTCTGGTTGCTGCTGGGTTAAGCCTGCCGCTTGCCGCAACCTTTGTCTTTGTCTACACCTGTTTTTCGCTGACGTTAGCCCGTATCGTTTCAGAGGCAGGGGCAGGGTGGGCATGGGCTCCGTTCTGGTCGCCTTCTACCTTTACGGGTGATGTCGCCGGGTATAATAATCTCACTCACCAACAGACGGCTATTCTCCTCGGCTATACCTCTTGGACTTCAGATATGCGCGATAACCCGATGCCTCAATACGCACAAGGCTTGAAAATCGCGCAGGGAGCCGGGTTTTCGCCACGGGCTTTTTTAGTGCCTCTGGTCTTTGCCGCCATTTTAGGAATCCTTGCGGCATTCTGGGCGCACTTAGATGCCTACTACACCTTTGGAGCGGCAACCGCGAAGGTACGTCCTGCGCTACAAAGTGGTGCATCGGGTGCTTCGCGGCAGGCGGTTTCGATGATAATCGCGGAGCGTTTGCCGGATATTCAAGGGCTATTTGCGGGAGGGGTGGGAACGCTTATCGCCGTAGGGTTTTCATTAGCCCGTCAAGCACTCCCGTGGTGGCCCCTGCACCCGTTGGGCTATGCCCTTGCCACCACCAACAGCATGGAGTATATGTGGTGTCCGTTCTTGATAGCATGGTTGGCAAAGTTAATCACTCTGCGCTATGGGGGAATCAAAGCGTACCGCGCTGCTCTCCCGTTCTTTCTCGGCTTAATTTTGGGCGATTATGTGGTTCCCACTCTTTGGGGTCTCTTCGGAATGCTGACAGGCTACCAGCAGTACATGGCATTCCCACATTAGATTTCCCCTCTCTATAGCAGGGCGGAGAGGGGAATAGTAGTATGGGGTTCTGTCTGTCTCACACTTCTAACAGTTCGGACTCTTTGTTCTTTTGGAGCGTATCCACCTCACCGATGTAGCGGTCTACCAGTTTTTGCACCTCTTTTTCGACCCGCTTTACATCGTCTTCGGTCAGTTCCTCGTCTTTTTTGGCTTGGTCAATCGCATCACGGCGGATATTGCGGAGGGAGACACGAGCATTCTCCGCTTTCCCGGCTAACTGTTTCACAAACTCCTTACGTCGCTCCTCGGTTAGCATGGGGATATTCAGGCGGATAATCTCGCCATCGTTATTGGGGTTCAAGCCCAAGTCCGATTTGATAATCGCTCGTTCAATCATCCCCAATGTCCCCTTATCCCACGGGGCAATAAGGAGAGTGCGTGGCTCAGGAACCGTGATACTGGCAAGTTGGTTTATCGGCATCTGTTGACCATAATACTCGACCTTTACCGGGTCTAAAATTGCGGCATTCGCCCGCCCGGTTCGCAGGGTGGCAAAATCGCTGATAGCCGATTCCACAGATTTCTTCATGCGGGTTTCCGCATCCCGAAGGATTTCTGACACGCCCATTGTTTTACTTAATCCTTCCTACCAATGTGCCGATGGGTTCTCCCATGACGGCGCGTTTGATGTTCCCCGGAACCGCAATGTCGAAAACGATGATGGGAAGGTCGTTTTCCATACAGATGGTAAATGCTGTGAGGTCCATCACGCGCAGTTTGCGGGTAATGGCTTCTTCGTAGGCAAGGGTGCGGTAGGGAACGGCATCGGGGAACTTCTTGGGGTCTTTATCGTAGACCGCATCGGTTCCATTCTTTGCCATCAGTACCACCTCGGCTCCGATTTCTAAGGCTCGCAGGCTGGACGCGGTGTCCGTGGTGAAATAGGGGTTCCCCGTACCTGCCGCCAGTATCACCACACGCTCTTTCTCGAGGTGGCGAATGGCGCGGCGACGGATAAACGGTTCGGCAACTTGGGGAATAGGTATCGCAGTCTGAACACGGGTTTCAACCTCCCGCTTCTCCAGAGCATCTTGTAGGGCAAGGGCGTTGATGACGGTGGCAAGCATTCCCGCATAATCGGCGGTTGCTCTGTCCATCCCCTTACCGGAAGCGGCAACCTGCCCACGCAGGATGTTTCCCCCACCCACCACGATAGCAACGCCGACTCCTGCCCGATGCACTTCCACAATCTGCTCGGCAATCGCCCCGATGGTGTCCGGGTCAATAC
>Ga0224722_1000746_pt1 | contig 18741 bp, 17 predicted proteins | sample Balambano_FR1_Me_FD_161646 | JGI IMG/M metagenome (GOLD analysis project Ga0224722, IMG submission 161646) | Freshwater sediment microbial communities from Lake Towuti, South Sulawesi, Indonesia - Balambano_FR1_MetaG | ecosystem: Environmental > Aquatic > Freshwater > Lake > Sediment | place... | reverse complement strand
CATTAAGCCAACCGCGATCGTAATAATCAATCCATAAGGGGGTTGAATCTCACCATGACGGGCGATCGAGCGCGACACGGACACAGCCGCAGTTTCATCAAGCAGCGGGGCATCTGGCAGCGGGACATCTGGCAAAGCAGCCTGAGGAGCTGATGCACCAGAAGCTTGCGCCATTCGCCCATCTAACCCGGAGTGACCAGACAGCGCAGCAGAGGTTTGATTTTCTGATTTTGAAGGATTGCTCGAAGAAGAATTAGAAGAAGTTGAAGCCATCGATCGCAGTTATTCACCCCATCTACTTAATCATCGACTTAATACAGACCCGATACAGAGCTGGGCAGCAAAAGCAACCCTAAACCTATGACTTGTCCTGTTGAGACTCGTTCTTTTGATAAGACTCAAGTTATCGGATCGATGGGCTTCTTGACCAGGAGAATCTCGCTTTTTGCAGAAATTCTTGCGCTAAAGTTCTTCAAATTCAAAGCATGGCAATAGAATAAGTTACTTAGCTGCTGCACCGCACTGGAATCGTCTTTAGCAGGTATTGCTGAAGCAGGATTGATCAGCACACGGCAAGGGCAGAGCAACTGATCGGGAGGAGTGAAGCGGATGTCCAATTTAGAAAGCTCTTGGGAAGAAACAGTCGTTAAGCTGGCGCAGGCAGGCAACTTGCGAGCGGTAGCATTCTGGCTCAACCGCCATCTGGTTGCGCAAGGGATTTGCGTTCAGGCAACCACAAGTCAGCCCGGACAGCTCACACTGCAAATTCTCTGTCGCCAAGCCCCCGATCGTGAGCAGCTGGTGAACTTTATCGGTCAGCGGATAGGTCAGCTCAACTCCCCTGTGATTCGATCGGTTCAGTTCAAGGCACAGCTTATTGGATCATCAGAATTGTTGTGGACTCAGACAGTTAATCTTGCCCCAGTTTCTCCTTCACCCGCTATAGTAGGGGCAATTCTAGCAGAAGCAATCTCGACAGAGGCAAGAGCTACCGCACGAGAAGCCGATCGCGTTATAGTTCCGCAACGGAGTAGTCCAGCAGCAGATCCTGTGCAGCCTGTCTCGATCGCGGTGACAACATCTGCAAACAGGGCGGCAAACAGTGCGGCAAAAGGTGCGGCAAAAGGTTCAGTGGCTCCAGCTTCAGAAAAACTGCCTGCTCCTTCAATTACGATCGCATTACAGCCCGCACCGCCCAAAAGCCAGCCGCGAACGAGGTCAGGTAAGCCTGCCAAACCGCAATCCTTGAAGCGAAAAACGGCTCACTGGCTGAAACAGAGTCAGCAGCAAATGCAGCGCAGCGGTCGGCAGCTTCAGCAGTCCAGTGAGCGATCGATCCAGTGGTTTCAGCGACAAAAACCGCGCCGAAAAGCAGTGATTCTAGGCAGCTCTGCCATCGCCGCCTTTCTGTTGGGCTGTGGGTTTGAGCTAGTCCGCCATCAGGTAACTGTCTTCACTGCCAGAATGCAAAACCCTGAAGCGGCAGCCTCAGGAGCCAGCTATGAAGGAATGGTCAAAACGGCGATCGAGCAGGTTCCGGTCGTGCAACTGCCTGCCGCGAATCCCGACGATCCCACCGTCACGCTGCTATTTAGCAATGCCGTCACCCTCAGCCAGGCGAGCAGCCAAACAGGGATTACCGCACAGCGAAATGCAGATATGGTGATTACCAGCCTCAACGCGCCGCTGGCAGGCTTACCCGACTCTGTCAGCACCGATCGTTCTGCAAGTCCTGCAAGCCCGTTAGCAAGCACTCCTGAAGCTGCCCTGAGTCTTGATTTAAACCAGGCTGAACCCACTCAAATCACGGAATCTTCTCCTGCATCAAATTTAGAAAATTCTGATCTGTCTGCATTGACTCCCTCTGAATCCTCCGAATTAGACGCATCAAACCTATCAAACGAATCCTATTCATCGACCAGTTCTCCAGAAGCAGATTTAGCCGAAGAAACGCCTCCGGTGAACTTGCCACCATTAACGCTACAGCAGCTCCAGGCAAACCGGGTGAGCGTGGTAAATTTGGCAAGCAATCAGCTTATTCAGCCCGGCAGTGAGACTTTGAATCAAACCATCAAATCCCTGAGCCAGGTCAGCATTTATCCGATCGGAGCAGGCACAGACCAGCAGAGTGCCCGTCGCCCTCAAATTTTTTCAATCAAGGACAAGCGGATTGCCTATCTCGGCTATTCAGATGTCAGCCTGCAAACCGCCGGACAAAGTACCGCCGGACTCAACACCAGCATCAACGCTCAGGTGGAAGCCGATATTAAATCGATCCGCGATCAGGTAGATTGGGTGATCGTCAGCTATCACTGGAATCAGAATCTGCGTTCCTATCCAGAAGACTGGCAGATCAATATCACCCACGCCGCGATCGATCACGGGGCAGATCTGGTTGTGGGCTATCATCCCACCGTGACGCAGGGTGCAGAGGTCTATGGTGGACGGGCGATCGTTTATTCGTTAGGTTCCATGCTTGATCCCTATCAAGCTCAGGGGCAATATCAGAACGCCGAGCCATCAACTCAGCAGTATGAAACCCTCGCCCTCAAACTCAGCCTGCAGGATCAGCAGATGCAGCTTGATCTTTTGCCTGTGAGTGTTAGCAATGGACAAACCGAGATCCTGACCGCAGAAACCGGAGCCTCAATTCTGGAATACCTCAAGCAAGCCTCTAGTCTGTTTCGCCAGCCTTTGCGATCGCCTACCACTCTGGATACCAGAATTCGCCTGACGCTGCCCGCCGCACCAAACTCCGACAAACCGTTCTCCGAACCTTTTACGAGCGATCCTGCTCCCACTCGTCCCTAAGATCCCTAAGAAGTTTTATGCTTTTCTCGATCGAACAACACCAGTTTCCCACCTGCGTCCTCACTGATGAGGCAAACTCGGCTCGGCTTGAAGTCGTTCCTGAACGGGGCGGAATCATTACGCGCTGGCAGGTGCAGGGACAAGATATTCTCTATCTAGACGAAGCCCGTTTTGCCGATCCCAGCCTCAGCGTCCGGGGGGGAATTCCAATTTTGTTTCCTATCTGCGGGAACCTGCCCAACAACACCTACTCGCATCAGGGCAAGTTCTACCCGCTCAAACAGCACGGCTTTGCTCGCGACCTGCCCTGGGAAGTTGTCGATTCTGCGTCTGTGTTGCCCGATGCGATGCAGCTTGTCTTAACCAGCAGCGATACTACCCGATCGCAATATCCATTTGACTTTGAGCTGCGGTTCACCTATCGCCTCCTGGCAAACCGACTACGCATCGAACAGCAAATTACAAACCGTTCCGCTGAACCAATGCCCTTCTCGATCGGTTTTCATCCCTACTTTCAGGTCAACGATAAGTCCCAGCTTCAGTTTGAGATTCCGGCGATCGAATATCAGGATCAGCAAACGCAAACCGTTCATCCGTTTTCAGGACAGTTTGATTTCGATCGCCCTGAGATTGACGTTGCCTTTCGCCAAATTTTTCGCAACTCTGCGCAGGTCACTGATTCAGCCCGTCAAATTGACCTCACGCTTTCCTACGAGCCTTTGTTCTCAACCCTCGTCTTCTGGACAGTGAAGGGAAAAGACTACTACTGTCTTGAACCCTGGAGTGCTCCCCGCAATGCGCTCAATACGGGCGACTCACTCACGCGGCTTCAGCCTGGAGAACAGATGGAAACGGCGATTGAGCTAGCTGTCACATTTCATCCCTGATAAATCCCTGATAAATCCCTGCTGAATGCAATGCGCTCAAGCATTACGCCTCAGACAAGCACTATGCCTCAAAAGCGATGCTCAGAAAGTTCGCTCATTTTCAGGCATTTTTCTAAATGGTGCGCCTGGTAGTGTCGCCTCATGTGAGGCATGAGCGGCAGATACTTGATTGTCCAACACTGAATGCGGAGGCGAAAAGTGTTCTGGGGCATTGGAACTCAGACCTGATAGTAGTGACCGATTTTTAGAGGGGATGTTCTTATTGCTGCTTAAACTTTTCTGTTTCGTAATCCGCCTCAAGGGAGGAAAAGATGGAAGAAGCAGTGTAAGCAGGAATAAATCCCCAGGAAAGTAAACCTTACAGTCCCTGCTACGAGTTTGGGAAAGGCAGTTCCAGAATAAAAATTCGATCGCCGCTGAGTTTAAAGAAATCTCCACAGGCATCCTGATTTTGATAAAGACTGTCTAGATTTCTTGTTTTTTGTTGCGATCGCTCATCCCAGCTCTCTCGCTGTCGGAAGGCAGCTTCCCTCTTCATCTCGTCCCTTTGCTGCTTTCGGTTTCATCGGCTGCTATCCCTGCAAGAGATGCCATTCTCAGGGCGGAGAGAGTACCATAGGTCAGGAAGTATTGCTCAGAAGGCATCGCTGAAATCAATCAACAGGCGATCGCCTGAGTAATCTGAGCCTGAGTGATTCGATTTGGTTTCTAGGAGGCTGACTTTGTCCTTTTCTACTGACGACTTTGCTAAAGCCCTCGAACAACATGACTATCAGTTTCAGAGAGGTCAGGTCGTGCGGGGCAAAGTAGCAGGCTACGATTCAGACGGAGCCTACATTGATATTGGCGGCAAGTCGGCTGCGTTTTTGCCGATCGAAGAAGCCTCCCTCAAGCGCGTAACCAACCTTCCTGAGTTTCTGCCTGAAGGGGAAGAGCGGGAGTATCTGATTATTCGAGAGCAAAACGAAGACGGGCAGGTCACCCTTTCACTGCGTCAGCTTGAGATTAAGCAAGCCTGGTCTCGCTTACAAGCCCTGCAAGACGATCAGCAAACAACCCAGGCGCGGGTCAGCGGCATCAACAAGGGCGGCGTAACGGCAGAGGTTCAGGGAATTCGCGGGTTTATTCCTCGTTCCCATCTCGTCGATCGCGATAATCTGGAAGCTTTAATCGGCAAAGCCTTGACGGTTGCAGTTCTGGAAGTAGACCCCGATCGCCGCCGTCTGGTGCTGTCGCAGCGCATGGCATCTCAAGCAGTGAGCCTCAGCCAACTTGCGATCGGTCAACTTGTCGAGGGCAAAGTGGTCAGCATCAAGCCGTTTGGGGTGTTTGTTGAGTTTGACGGCACAACAGGCTTACTCCACATCAACCAAATCAGCAAAAACTACGTCGCTGACCTGAATCGAGTATTTGAGATGGGGCAGCCCGTTAAAGCCTTGATCATCGACCTGGATGCCGTGAAGCGGCGCATCTCGCTTTCGACAAAAGTTCTGGAAAACTATCCTGGCGAAATGCTAGAAAAACTGCCTGAAGTCATGGCAGAAGCCGAAACCAGAGCCGAAAAAGCCCGGAAGACGATCGAGCAGCGCGGTGTTGAATAGAGACGTTGGGCAAAGACATTGAGCAGAAATACTGAGCCAGAAATACTGAGCACTGAGCAAAAACATTAAGCACAAACATCAAAATTTGCTTGATTTCGGCATCTGGCTCTGCAAAAAAGCGAAAAACACAAGTGCAAGAAGATAAGGTGAGATATTACATCTCACCCCGCAATCCGTGGAGCCAATTATATAAAAGTCGATCGAAGCCGTATTCCTTGCTCTACTAAGGAACACAAATACAGCCTCGATTTTGATAACTAGGCAGCTTAAACAGTGAATACAAAGCTTTAAAGGCAGTCCGTTTTAGCCATTCTAGTTCTAGCCAATATAATTTGCTTCTGCTTCCAGCATCTTGATCAGGTTTTGATCGCCATTTGCTCTTGCAGCTTCCAAACGACGCTCCAGATTGCGTCGCAGATTTTCCCGGTGAAGCTGAGAGGTCTGTGCGATAGTCTGATGACGATTTCTGCTCATTGTGAACATCCTTGAACAATATCTTGTGGTATTCTCTCCGCTCCTAAGATATCATTTCTCTTGCTAAACTGTAGTTTTTGCTACTAAAGTTAAAGATCGGATTACCGTAAACCAGATATAGTTCTCCAGCGTACAATTCTCTAGCGCAATCCCAGCCAGGTAAAGAAGTCTTGTCCCGTGAAGAATTCTAAAATCAGCAGCGCGATAAAGCCGATCATGGCAAAACGCCCATTGATGATCTCAGCGTAGCGTGTCCATCCAAAGGCAGGTTCGGGCTGAGGAGCAACTTTTGACGGCTGAGTCGCAGGATTCTGAGCAGGAGTATCGGTTGAAGTGGGCTGTGGGGAATTCATCTTTTTCTCCTCGTTTTCCTCTCGTAGATTCATGCCCTGGAAATAAGCTCAATTAGATAGTTTTCGCAATTTTTGCAAGATTATTCTTCAAGAGCAGGATTTATGATTTGAAGATCCATTCCACTATAGCTTGATGACCTGTTCTAGATGGAGAGGTCGAGCTGTCCCTGTTCCAGCCGTTCCGCTGTTTCTCTATCTTCTTTTCTATCTGCCGCATCCTCCTGCAATAACATTGCATCAATTTGCGTCGCAGGCGTTTCCGAGGCAAGTTTGTGGGCAAAGCGAGTTGTTTCTGGCAAACGATATCGGGTTGTGCAGCGCAGCACATAATCGATCGCCGTCGGTAAACTAATTCGATGTCCAGGAGAAATATAGAGCGGCTTTGTACCCGGACGAGTTCGCAGAACTGCCCCGATCGTTTCACCCCGATGCATTAAGGGCTGCCACGCGCCTTTGATGTCGGGAACTTCCTCATGCTTCCCCACCAGCAGCGATTTTCCCACACCGATCGCAGGCAGATCGGTCAGCAGTCCCAGATGGCAGGCAATCCCAAACCGACGCGGATGAGCCGTTCCTTGCCCATCACACAGCAGCAAATCGGGCAGAGTTTGCAGCTTCTCCAGCGCATCCAGCACTGCCGGAACTTCTCGAAACGAGAGCAGACCTGGAATATAGGGAAAACTGGTCGGGCGGCGAGCAACCGATCGTTCAACGACACGCAGATCCGGAAAACTCAGAACTGCAACTGCTGCTCGCGTCGTATTTCCGCCATCTTCAAATCCCACATCAACCCCCGCCACCGATCGCACTTCACCTAACTGGTCTGTCGTAATCACCTTTGACTTAAGCTGCTGCTGGAGCTGAACTGCTTCTTCTGAAGACAAATTCCAGTCGTGGCTGTATTGAGTCTGCATCATGTGAATCAATCGATTACGTCTGCGTCTCCTTTCAGTGTAGGGAGTTGTTTCCAAAATAAAGAAGGGCTTGGCGGAACCAAACCCTCGAAATCAAGATGCAGAATTGAAGACAGGTAAAATTTTTTAGCGACCTACACCCACATAGCGGAAGCCTGCTTGCTCAACAGCCGCCTGATCCAGGAAGTTACGACCGTCGATGATGACTGGGTTATTCATCAGCTCCGCCATTTTCGCGTAGTCAAGGCTAGCAAACTGTTTCCATTCTGTCACAACCACCAGGGCATCACAGCCATCTGCCAACCGCTCTGGATCAGTTTCAACAAAGACATTCGACAAGCCGTGCCGCAGACCGCTTTGGGAAACGAGCGGGTCATATGCCTTCACTTTTGCACCTAGACGATGCAGGTTTTCGATCAGGTCTAGGGCAGGCGCATCGCGCATATCGTCTGTATCCGGTTTGAAGGTCAGCCCCAGCAAGCCGACGGTTTTACCCTTCAGAATCTTGAGCACCTGCTGAAGTTTTTCCAGAGCGATCAGGCGCTGTCGCTGGTTGACACTGACAGCGGCTTTGAGTAACTGAGCCTCATAGCCATAGTCATCAGCAGTATGAATCAGAGCAGATACGTCTTTGGGAAAACAGGAGCCACCCCAGCCAATCCCCGCATTCAGAAATTTGCTGCCAATGCGCGAATCCAGACCGATGCCTTTTGCAACCTGCGTCACATCTGCCCCAACCCGATCGCAGATATTTGCGACTTCGTTGATAAAGCTAATTTTGGTTGCCAGGAACGCATTCGCTGCGTATTTGATCATTTCTGCCGAACTCAGGTCTGTCACCAGTACAGGAACAGTGGGCAGCGATCGATCTTCGGCAAACTCGCGCGAGACGATCGGCGCATAGAGTTCTTTCATCATCGACACGGCTCTGGGGTCGTTGCTGCCCAGCACAATGCGATCGGGGTTGAAGGTGTCATAAACCGCTGACCCTTCCCGCAGAAACTCTGGATTGCTCACGACATCGAAATCAGGTTTGAAGTCGAGCAGGGCTGTACCGCCAGTCCCCACAAGAGCCGCCTGCTGCTCTGCGACACCATCCAGCACAATCATCCGCACCCAGTCGCCTGAACCGATCGGAACCGTTGACTTATTGACAATTACTTTGTAGTCGCCATTAAGATACGCTCCGATGCCGCGGGCTACTGCTTCAACATAGCGGGTGTCGCTTTCTCCGTTGGGAAGGGGCGGTGTACCGACTGCGATGAATAAAATATCCCCGTGACGAACGCCTGCGCCTAAATCAGTTGTGAATTCAATTCGTTCGTTCTGGATTGCGGTTTGCATCAAGTCGGACAATCCCGGTTCAAAAATCGGAGACTGCCCAGACTGCATTAGCTTGACTTTCTCTTCGTTGTTGTCAACGCAAATGACATGATGCCCAATGTGCGCCAGGCAAACGCCCGTTACCAAACCTACATAGCCAGTGCCGATGACACAAACACGCATAGTTTCTCCTCAACTGTGCTGATGCTAAACAATAGAGCAGCTCAAGAGCGGCTCAAAAAGCAAACTGAAACGATTCTAGAGATGTGAACCATGAAAGACAGTATTAGAATGCCCAATTTCTACTGGATTGACTGAATATGGGCTGGACGAGTGCCTGTCTGTGTTGATTGATTTATCGATTGATCTGCTGACTGATCGGCGCATCGTCTCGCCCGGAAATCCTCGATCGTGCGCTGCAATCCTTCTACCAGGGGAACCGTGGGCTGCCATCCAAGGTGAGTTTGGGCGCGGGTGATATCTGGCTTGCGGCGGCGCGGATCGTCTTGAGGTAGGGGCTTAAAGTCGATCGCAGCGTCAGGATTGACCATTTGCTGAACTGCTTGCGCCAGCTCTAGAATTGTGTACTCATCAGGATTGCCTAAATTCACCGGACCGATAAAGTCACCGTTCATTAAACGCATTAGCCCTTCAACCAGGTCAGAAACGTAGCAAAAGCTGCGCGTTTGTGAACCCTGACCGTATACGGTGAGCGGCTGTCCCTCAAGTGCCTGCACAACGAAGTTGCTGACAACGCGCCCGTCATTTTCCAGCATTCTTGGACCATAGGTGTTGAAGATGCGAGCAACGCGAATATCAACATCGTTTTGGCGGTGATAGTCAAACGCCAGGGTTTCTGCGACCCGTTTGCCTTCGTCGTAGCAGCTTCGAATCCCGATCGGGTTAACGTTACCCCGATAATCTTCCGTTTGGGGATGGATTTCAGGATCGCCATAGACCTCAGAGGTAGAAGCCAGTAGGAATCGAGCTTTCACCCGCTTTGCCAGTCCCAGCATGTTCAGTGTGCCCATGACGTTCGTTTTAATTGTCTTAACCGGGTTGTACTGATAGTGAACTGGCGAGGCTGGACAGGCGAGGTGATAAATCTGATCAACTTCCAGGCGAATCGGTTCTGTAATATCGTGGCGAATCAGCTCAAAGTTGGGATAGCTCAACCAGTGAGCAATATTTCGCTTATGTCCCGTATAGAAATTGTCTAAACAAAGAACATCGTGCCCTTGTTTCATGAGGCGATCGATTAAGTGAGAACCAATAAAGCCTGCACCGCCCGTAACTAGAATTCGCTTCGTCATGTTGCTTTTTTCCTACTAACTGCCTCTACTACCGTATGCTGTCTTAATGCTGTCTTATGTTGTCTTAATTGATTAAGTACGCTGTCCTAATTGATTAATTTGTTCGATAATCCCATGAGTTGCTGTAGGAGCTTAGTTTCTAGGGCGTTATTCCTGATTAGAAAATACATCATTCTTGAGGAATATACTTATCGATCGATCGTAAAACAGGCTTTTTTGCAAAAGATTTATTAATTTTCACGTTCTTTTTATATATAGAAGTTGAAGCCTCAATCAATTTCGCCTTGAAATACTCGGTATTACTCACTCCTCTTGCTGTTATTGCATTTGCCAGAGGCTAGGGGATTTCACTGCTTCATCAGAAGATTACCGGATATATAGCGAGTTTGCATGGGAAACTTGCCTGACCGGCGTCTGCAGCAGGAGAGAGAGCGTTCCGACAGTGAACAGCGTTGTGAGCATTGCAATCAGTAGCGGTAAGAACATTTCTTTCAACCGATAAGTAGGCATTTGAGGAACCCTCCAAAAAGAGAACATGCCGAACCAAACTCTAAATTCTGAAGATGTTTCATTAAGATGCCCAAATTACACTCTGGAATACCGCATCCCAGAAGACAAGGCAATTAATCCCATCAATTCAAGCTGGGTCAGGGCACTGAGAACTTGACCAGGCAGTAGTCCGGTCTCTTGAACAATGCGATCGACCAGAACGGGTTCTGCTGGCACAACTGAAAACACCTGCTGTAAATCAGTGGACAACCCCTCCAGTCGGTCAGCCTGAGGGGACTTAGAGGAGGAACTGCAATGCGAAGCACTTTCCCCCATCGGGTAATCGATCGGTGAACCAGACAACAGCGAGAGCTGATCGATTGAGCCCTCAAATGAACCCTCAGATGTTTGATTAACTGTATGACAGGCAGCAGATAACATGACAAGCTGCGGTAGTGACACCAGAGTTTCTAGCAGTTCAGCTTCTCCCAGAATGAGGGCAGCTCCCTGATTCAGAAGTTCCAGACAGCCTCTCGCTCGCTGGTTATCCAGTGAACTGGGCAGCACATACACATCACGCCCATACTCGTTTGCCAGCCGTGCCGTAATTAGCGCCCCGGATTTCTGCGGAGCTTCCAGCACCAGCGTTGCCCGACATAGCCCAGCAATAATCCGGTTTCGACGCGGAAAGTGAACCCGATCGGGTTGAGTTCCTGCTGGATGTTCGCTGAGCAGTAAGCCTTGCTCTAGAATTCGATGCGCAAGATCTTCGTTACGCCACGGGTAAATCACGTCCACTCCGGTTCCCAGGACTGCGATCGTGCGTCCTCCGGCATCCAGGCAGGCCTGATGGGCGATCGTATCAATGCCCTGCGCCAGCCCAGAAACAACGGTATAGCCTGCTTGCGCCAAGGCAGTTGCAATTCTGCGCGTCCAGCGTTTGCCGTATTCAGAAGGACTGCGAGTTCCCACGATCGCAATACAGAGCGTTTGTCCCTGATTTTCCAGCCGATCAACCTCGCCCCGGTAGTAGAGAAGGGGTGGGGGATCAGCCATTTCGAGCAGCAGTCGAGGATAGTCGGCATCAGCAGGTGTCCAGAAACAAGGATTCTCCTGCTCATGCTGCCGCAGCAAGGCATCAGGATCAAAAGTCGATCGCGCTGATCCAATTGCCTCCGCCGTCTGCCAGCCAACACCTTCGATCGCCTGCAAATTTTCAGAAGAGGCACGCCAGGCAGCAGCCAGGGAACCGAAGTGCAGATGCAGTCGCCGCAGCAGGATTGCCCCTACACCTGCGATGTGTGCCCAGGCAACCCAGTAAGCGCGATCGTCTTCCACGTTTCTTTTCCTTTGCACCGTCTAAACGCAAGTCAGTTTAGAGTGCCCAGAATCCGGGAAGCCAGAACGACTTTGGCTCGGTCGCAGCAGTTTTATGAACGTAGTTTTATGGAACCGTCTGGTCAGGCGAGCTTCTATCGCTTTTGTTGCTTCAGATACTCAAACACACTTTTATCGCCGATGTCGGGCGGAATTTGCTGAACAATTTTTCTCAGCGCAAACACAACCAATAACACTACCCAGGCTCCCAGTAGAGTTTGCTCGACCTGAAGTGGCAGCAGTCCGGTGAGGTGTCCCAACAACAGCAAAGGCACAATTGGCGTCAGCAGCTTGGTTTCCAGACGATCGAAACAAAAGGCTTCTTTGAAGAAAATTCCGGTCAGTGCGGCAAAGGTAAATCCCACTCCCAGCAACGTCAGCGGATAACGGTAGACCGTCGCAGCAAAAGGTTCGGGGCTGAAATGAGCCACACCCAGCGAGGCGATCGTCCCAATGAGCCAAAATGCTTGCAGTGCCCGATGCAGGACTTTGAGATAAATGTGGATCGTAAATAGGCTGATCCCCAAACCGATCGTAAATAGCGTGTAGAGCGGAGTCAGAAGTGACTGGATGAACGGATTATTGCCCTGAGTCAGGGCCAGGGTTGAACCGATCGCAAAACTCACTGCCGCGATCGTGAGTCCAGCCCGATAAATTAGCACTTCTCGCCGATCGTCTGAAGTGATTGTAAATTCGCCAAATTGTCCCTGATACACGGGAGCGATCGTTTCAGTCTGCGTTACCATTATTCACCTCGGCTTTGGCTGACTGTTTCTGCTTCTTTTTCTGCTTCTTTTGATTGTAATACTGTTGACCGTAATACTGTCCCCAATTGTCTTGACGCAACCCCAGAAAATTTGATTGAAACCGACTTGAAACTAACGGTTAACTTTCAATTTCCAAATTGATTTCATCTTCCCAATTCAATCGAAGCTGGAAGTGAGCATCCCCCCCATTGACTGCGATTTCGACCCATCCGTGACTGCCAACTAGCGCGAGCGGGTTGCCCGTCTTCACTTCTCCATAACGTTGACAGCCGGGAATCGATCGCTTTTTGATTTGGACAGACCAGCGTTTATTTTCAACTAATCTGCCGGGAATATTGGTGATGACATTGCCAAATCGATCGATGTGCTGAATCTTACCTTGATAGCCAGAAGCTGTCGTTTTATAAGGTGCGATCGGGCTTTGAGCTAAGGTGGCTGGATCGATAACTTCCCCAAATTCTGCGACTGGAATTCTTAATGCAAGATGTGCTGCAACCGCAGCAAAAATATCTCGTCCATGAAACGTATTACTGGGGTCAGGAACTCGCCAATATTGCCGATTCGTTAACTCAACAACCTGAACCACTGTTTTTGCATCCAGCAATCCTGTAAACAAACCATTATCAGGACCGACCAAAAATCCATCTTCTAGCTCAATGACAATTGCCCGACGATCGCCGCCAACTCCCGGATCAACAACCGCAACATGAACCGTTTCTGGCGGGAAATAGGAGTAGGCATTGAGTAAATTAAACTGCGCAGCCGTAATATTTTGAGGCGGAATTTGATGCGTTAAATCAATTACTCGCAGCGTTTGATCAATGCTGGCAATCACACCTTTCATCACACCAACATAGACATCATTTAATCCAAAATCAGTAAGCAGTGTAATCAGGCGATTTGAAAGCATAGCCGTACACAATTAGGATGATACAGCCTTTTTCAGGCTGATGGAGTACAAGAAATGGAGTGCAGGGGCTGTGCCCCTGCGTGGGGGCGAAGCCCCCACACCCCCTGTACCTTACCAGAGTAGAAAAAGCGATAAGAATGCCTGATAAAGATTGCAAAAGGGGCATAAGGGCGAAGCCAGGTTGCTAGTCCCTATCCCTTGCTGGTTTCAGGCTCCACTGCCGCACATATTCATAAACTGCGATTGCTGCGGCAGTTTGCACATTTAACGATTCCACCATGCCGAACTGCGGGATGCTCACCGTTCGATCGCACTGCTGCAAAATTTTTGGTGGAATGCCCGTCAACTCCTGACCCAGCACCAGAACCGATCGCTGCGGAAAGGCAAACTGTGGCAAAGACGCTGCGGCTGAACTGACGGACAATCCAATCACTTCATAGCCTCGCTGCTGCTGTTGAGCAAACCATTCAGGCAAAGATTCGATCGCGCAGGACAGGAGCGGCTGCCACAAATGGGCAGAAACTGCCACATTGCGAAAGGCATTGTTTTGCACGATCGCCTTATCCGCCAGCACCAAAGATTCCAGCCGAAATGCCTCAACCGTGCGACAAAGACTGCCCAGGTTCGCCGGATTTTGCACCAGAGCGGCACAAACAATGAGCGAATGCCGGGGCAGCGCAGCATAGGAATGACGATCGCGCAGAGAAGACGAACTAGCGTCCACCAACGACGACATTGTTGATTCGCACATGGGGACCACCCACACTCACGGGTAGGGGAGATTGACCGCCTTTGCCGCAGCCGCCATTTTTGTAGACGGAGTCGTTGCCGATCGCGTCGATATCCTTAAGCGTCTGAAAGACATTGCCGCTGAGGGTGACATCGCTAACAGGCTCGGCAAGCTCACCGTTACGAATCATGTAGCCTTCTGCCGCCGCAAAGGTAAACATTTCGCCATTAGTTTGTCCGCCCAGCATTCGCACCGCATACACGCCTTCTTCAACATCGCGAATCATGTCCTCAAAGGCACAGTCGCCGCTTTCGATTCCAGTATTGGTCATCCGGACGATCGGCGGATAGAGGGCGCTCAGGGCACGGGCGTTTCCGGTCGGGGCTTCGTGCAGTTTGCCTGCAGTTTCGCGATTGTGGAGTCGCTGCGTGAGAATACCATCTTTGATGAGAGACTTGCGCTGTGCCGGAACACCTTCGTCGTCGTATTTCAGCGAACCGGGCAGACCAGGCATCGTTGCATCATCCACCACGTTCAACTGAGGAATGGCGATTGGCTTACCCAGCACCAGCAATTCCTGCATTCGGGGGTTCTCGTAGACAAAATCTGCCTCAGACAAATGCCCAAATGCCTCGTGAATGAAAACGCCAGAGAGATAGGGATCCAGCACAACGGTGTATTGTCCACCCTTGACAGGCTTTGCCTCAAGCTGGCGCACTGCACGCTCTGCCGCACTTCTTACCTGCGCCTCAACGCCTTCCAGCACACCGTAGTCCGACCGCGAATGGATCGACTCAAAGCCCTGCCGCACAACGCCGCCTTCGCCTCTAGCAATCACGCCGAACCGACCCGACACATCTAGCCGCTCTTGAGCAATGCAAGACCCGATCGAATTCACGAAATAGGTTGTGCTAAACCGATCGCTATAGCCCGTCATCGTGGTTTGGATGCGCGGGTCAAACTCCAGCAATATCTGGTTATATTGCTCGACGAGGGCGCGTTTCGCGTCGAGGGAAATACCGCGCGGGTCTCTGCCTAACTCAACCGCCACATCGTCCTGGATCGGGTCAACGGCAGCAAGCTCGGTGGTTTCCTTGCCGACCAGCTTTGCCTGAGCGATCGCTTCTTCGATGCGCTGTTGCAGATCCGCCAGCCCGTTGAAGGTGACAAAGCTCCAGCCGCCCCAATGACAGGCACGCACGCCCCCCGCCAGGGCAAAACTGCGATCGACTGCATCAAGCTGCTTGCCCCGATAGGCGATCGATGTGGATTCGCTTTGCTCCAGCCGAATTTCCAGATAATCGACCTGCTGCCGATAGGGGGCGATCGTTTCCAGCAACCGATCCTGTAACGAAAGAGATGTAACCACCTGCGTCTCCCGTCTGCAATAAGTATGGCAATGAGTGTGATCAATCAGGGCAATGCTGTCCTAATCCCTCTAGTGTAATCTGGGATTTCCTCGATCGCGGTAGTGCTTATCTGGTGCTTGTCTATCGCTCCTCCTCAGGCAACCAGCCGCAACCTGGCTCATCGGTTTTTGGGATGTGCACCGTCGGGCATCCCATCAAGTCAAATTGCCTAACCTGCGGAAGCTTTAGCGATCTCACTGCCCGTTTTTGCAGTCTGCTGGATTTGCCCAGACGGATCTGCCTGATTCGATCGCGTCGAGCGGACTTCAGACAAAATATCGCCGATCGTGCTGGCAAGGGGCACCGCCAGAATAATTCCCAAAAAGCCAGCGGTCTGAATGCCAATCAGCAGTGACAAAATCACCCAAACAGGATTTAGCCCTACCAATCTGCCAAGAATGCGCGGCGAAATGGTGTTGTCGATAATCTGGTCTATCAGAATTGCCGAGACGAGTACCGTTGCCCCCAGCATTGGATTTGTCACTCCCACAATCAAGCTGGCAAGTAGTGCCCCCAGCACATCAAAAAAGGGAATCAGCACCATTAGCCCGATGCCAATGCCAAACAGTAGAAAGAAGGGAACGCGCAGAATGAAGAATACGATCGTCAAAACCGTTCCCTCGATCACGGCGACCGTCATCTGACCTACAAAGTAATTGCGAAAATTTTGGCTGAGAAGCTGTTGACCTGCCTGAGTCCACTGTTCTGGAAACCACTGAAAGATTGTTTGCCAGAAGCCCTCGCCATGCAGCAGCAAATAGAGCGTCAGGGCGATCGTCAAAATGGCATCAAACAGGCTATCTGCCGTTTCTAGCACCACCCCAATCACCTGATTCGTGACATCATCAATTTCCTGAGGGACGATCGCTTCGAGCTGTTGAGCAATACCGCTCACGTTAATTGGCAATCGCCGCTCTGCTGCCCAGGCTTGAAACATTTCGAGCTGTCGGCTCACCGCATTGACCCCGTCCGGCAAATGGGTAATCAATTCCTGAAGCTGCAAAAACAGAAGCGGCAGCAGCGTAATGCCCAGAGTTGCTAGAATACCTAGAAATGTCAGAAAGACAAGCAAAATGCTGTAGCCTCGCCCAATGCCCCGCTTTTCCAAAAGCTGCACCGGGAAGTTGAGCAGAAATGCCAGCAGCGTTGCGACAACCAGCACTGTGAACGTCGAACCGAAGTAGCGAAGCACCTGAAGAATCACCCACCCGTTCAGAACGCCCAGCGGAATTGCCAGCAAAATCACAATCCAGCGCGGCAGAATACTGCTCAAGGTGTCTCTAAGCCTGGTCAGTGGGTGAGTCATGTTAGGCGATCGTGTAGCGTTTACTCGCTATTTACCAGCAATTCCTGACAAATTGCCTCTATGTAAGAGCGGATCTTCACGGATTGTTGCAGTTAGAGATGCTTTCAAAGCATTAACAGGCTCAGCAACTAGCCCCCTTGCCTCTGAACATTGTCCCCGCTGTCTATTTTCTATTTTGAGAGATTGTCTCCTGGCGGACTTCCATTATTGTTATCTATAGTTGTATTAAGTAGTCGTAATACCACCCCGGAAGTCTTGACCCTGTTGCAGACAATTTTGGCTGACTTTTGTTTGGCTAGATTCTGGGCAGGTTTGTTGGGCAAGTCTGCTGCCAGACGACTCATAAGTCTCTGACATTTTGTGATGACTTTCCGCCCATCTTTTACAATTCATTAACTTCATTTCAATCCTGAACTTTGGTGTCTACCAGAACGATCGGTAAGCAAACTGCTTTACCAGGTTTTTTTATAGCCGATCGCTATTTGTACTTTACTTACTAACTAATTCAAGAGGTGTTCATGGCACTTTATGCAGAATTGCACCGTCACTTAGGCGGCTCAGTTGTTCCCCGTATCCTATGGCGATATTTTCAGCGCAATCAGTCAGATTTATCCGATCGATTTAACCAGTACGAAGATTTTGAAGACTTCTACACGCGCCCTCGCAATACATTGGACGAGTATCTGGAACTGCATACGCTCGTTGAAAAAGTTCAAACTAACGAAACACTTCCCTACTTTATCTATCGATTAATGCGCGGCGCGTATGTCTTCGAGAATCTGGCATACCTGGAACTGCGCTACACCCCCTACCTGCGCACACCCGACCACCTAACGCAACCAGAGCGGATTGACCAAATGGCGAACATCGTCGAGGTTGTCGGCAAAGCCAGCCAGGTTGGGGAATACCCGATCGTGACCAGCCAAATTCTCTGTATGCACTCTCGCCTACCCTTTGAGGTGAATCGTGCGATTGTCGATCTTGCAGCTCAGATGCGGCAGTATGTTTGCGCGATCGACCTAGCCGGAGGCGACGCTCACTATGCAGAGCGGCTGGACGAGTTTGTGGGTTTATATGATTACGCCCGATCGCTGGGACTCAGCACCACCGGGCATCTCTACGAAACTGAGGCAGGCTGTTACCCGGAGCTATTGCCCTATCTGATGCGAATTGGTCACGGGATTCAGATTCCGCTCAAGCATCCCGAACTGCTGCCCCAGCTTGCAAGGGACGGTCAATGCCTGGAGGTCTGCCCAACTACTTACCCCAAAACGGGAACACTAAAGGACATTCAGCAATTAAAGGTTGTGTTCGATCGCTGCTTTGAAGCAGGAGTCGATATTGCCATTTGTACTGATAATGCTGGACTGCACAACGTTCGCCTACCCTTTGAGTATGAGAATCTGCTGACTCAGGACATCATCAGCTTCGAACAGCTTCAAGCCTGTCAGGATGCCGCTTTCCGTCATGCGTTCGCCTGGAAACACAAAGAGCGTCCTGCCTCAATTCTTAGCAACATTCTCAAACCCGAACTCAATCCCGTTCGATAAACTCTCACTCTGTATCTCTTCACTCTGTATTCCTAGTAGATTCTCGTGGGGTGGGCATCCTGTCCGCCCTTTTTCATGCCTGCTCTCCAAAATTGTGACCGTCCCTTGAAGCTAACCTACTGGGCAGAAATTCGATTGTTCTCTGGATGATCCAAACCTATGCCCAAAGATAGAAAGAGTATCCGGTTTTGCTAGGGCGATCGGAGTACAAACATCTGTATCAAATCCGTCTTAACAGTCCTAAATCTTCCTCAAACTGGCTTTCACAGGTTTCTCAACAGCCTGAAATTTTTGAATGAGTAATTACTCTCAGCATCTTTACAAAAAGCAATAAACCACTTAGACTATCAATCAAGGCAAGCAAATCGATGCCTGCCCAAAAATGTAAATCGCTTAAAGCACTCATCGAAATTATGACGACTACTCTTCAGCGGCGCGAAAGCGCCAACCTGTGGGAGCAGTTCTGCAACTGGATCACCTCCACCGACAACCGCCTCTACATCGGCTGGTTCGGCGTCCTGATGATC
>Ga0224722_1000745_pt1 | contig 18744 bp, 13 predicted proteins | sample Balambano_FR1_Me_FD_161646 | JGI IMG/M metagenome (GOLD analysis project Ga0224722, IMG submission 161646) | Freshwater sediment microbial communities from Lake Towuti, South Sulawesi, Indonesia - Balambano_FR1_MetaG | ecosystem: Environmental > Aquatic > Freshwater > Lake > Sediment | place... | reverse complement strand
GCTGCCGCTGGCGGCGGCGGCAAGGGCATGCGCCCGGTCTACCGGCCTGAGGACCTGCCCGCCGCGCTCGCCAGCGCCCACCGCGAGGCAGAAAGCGCCTTCGGCAATGGCGAAGTATACCTGGAGAAGCTGCTCGTCGGCGCCAGGCACATTGAATTTCAGATCCTTGGCGACATGCACGGCAACATCATCCACCTGGGCGAGCGTGAATGCAGCATCCAGCGCCGCAACCAGAAACTGGTTGAAGAAGCGCCCAGCCCATTCATGGATGATGAGCTTCGGCGCAAAATGGGCGCTATGGCTATCGCCGCCGCTCAGAGCGTCAACTACTACAACGCCGGCACGATCGAGTGTATGGTGGATAAGGACCGCAATTACTACTTCCTTGAGATGAACACGCGCCTGCAGGTAGAGCACCCGGTAACGGAGCTGATCAGTGGTATCGACCTCGTCAAGGAACAGATTCGTATTGCCAGGGGCCGCCGCATGACGCCGACCGAAAGCCTTATGCAGCCCAAGGCCTGGGCCATTGAGTGCCGCATCAACGCCGAAGACCCCTACAACAACTTCATACCGGATGTGGGCGAAATTACCGTGTCCTCGACACCCAAGGGGCCGGGGGTGCGTGTAGACAGCGGCGTGTATCCTGGCTACGCCATCACGCCCTACTACGACAGCATGATCGCCAAACTGATCACCGTTGGCGAAACGCGCAATGAAGCCCTGCTGCGCATGCGACGGGCTTTGTCAGAGTATGTCATCATGGGCGTCAAGAACAATATTCCGTTCCATATCAACCTCATGAACAGCGTGTCGTTCATTGCGGGCCAGTTTGATACGCGCTTTATAGAGGAACGGTTCAGCATGAACACGTATGAGGCCGAGCCGACCGAGGCTGAGCTGGAAACCGCCGCCATTGCGGCCACGCTTTACGCACACCGGCAGCGCCAGCTTGCCAACCAGGTGATCTCTGCCCCGGCACGCGACACAAGTAACTGGAAATGGGTTTCCCGCTGGGAACGTCTGAGAAGATAAGCCATGAAATATCTGACAATCATCAACAATCAGCAGTTCGAGGTTGAGATCCTGGGGGATGGCAGTGTTAAGATCAATGGGCAGCCGCACGAGATCGACTTCCTGCAGATTGGCCCTAGCCGCTACAGCATCATCAAGGACTTTAAGTCGCTGGAACTGGTTATAGAGGACAACCAGGACGGCTACGATATTTTGCTCAACGGGCGGCGTTATGGTGGCCATGTGCTGGACGAACGCGCGCTGCTCATGGCGAACCGGCGCGGCGGCTTTAAGGCTGCCAGCGGGGAACTGCATTCGCCTATGCCGGGCCTCATCGTTCAGATCAGTGTGAAGGCAGGCGACACAGTAACAGAAGGTCAGACCATCGTCATCTTGGAAAGCATGAAAATGCAGAATGAACTGAAAGCGCCACGCAGCGGCACCGTGGAAAGTATCCCGGTGGCGCAAGGTCAGACTGTTGACAAGGGCGCACTGTTGGTCAGTATTGGCGATGCCAAGAGCTAAACCATAACACAGCACATGCTGCGGAGAGCGTCTGATGCCCGTATACCCTGGTGACTATAAGAAAATGAAGCCCGACACAGAGTACGCCGCCGTCTACGACGGTGACACCGGCTGTTACATAGTGTACTACAGCCTTGATGGAGAACGCAGGCTAACAGGTTCAGATGTCAGACAGGTCGCTGCTCAGCTTGCCCGTAACTGGCAGCATGTTGCCACAGAAGGATTCGCAGAAGGCTTTGTTACCCTTTATCGCCGCTCAAAGTAACTGGCTGGCTGGCTGCCGCCTGGCATCGGCATGACACGCTGCGCCCTAAAACCCCTGGATGCCCTGGTACTGCTCGTGTTGTCGCTCTATGCGCTGGCGGGCGCAGCCGCTGTGCCGGCCCATGGCGACGAAAGCACCCAGATGCACATGGGCATAGACTACTACACCCAGTTCGTCGTGGGTGACCTGCGGAGCATTCGTTACAGCGACACCCCGCATGACCCGGCTGCTCAGGATCTTCGCCTGTACAACGGCAGCCTGCCCAAGTACCTGTTTGGGCTGGTGCAGTACCACCTGGGGGCAGTGCCAGAAACATGGCAGAAGCCATACGACTGGGGGGCTCCCCATGACCACAATGAGCGCGACGGGCGCGTTCCCTCTGGCCAGATGCTGATCGCATCGCGGCTGGTGTCTGCCGCCGGCCTGGTTGTCGGCATCTGGGCCATGTTTGGTGTGGGCTGCCTGTTCGGTGGGCGCGTCACTGGCCATGTGGCAGCGCTTTATCTCGCCCTGCATCCGGTCATTCTCATGAACAGTCGGCGCGCCATGATGGAAGGCTGGCTGATCGGCATGAGCATGCTGGCTGTGTGGCTGGCTGTGCTGCTGGCTGCCCGGTTTCAGCGCCAGGGGGCACACAGCAGCAGACGCTTTTCGATTGCACTCGCCATTGGCTGGGGTGTTGTGGCTGGTCTGTGCGTAGCCAGCAAGCATACGGGGGTTTTCGTTACTGGCCCGCTTTACGCAGCACTTGGGCTTTACAGCATAGCCGCCGCCACCCAGCGACGGTGGGGGCCACTGCTGCTGTTGGCGCTGGCAGCATGCAGCAGCGCGGCTGTGTTCATCGCGCTTAACCCGGTTTGGTGGCAGCAAAATCCGCTGAACATTGCCGGGCTGCTGCTGGAACGACGCTCTGCCCTGCTGGAAGGCCAGGTGGCAGCCTACGGGGGCTACGAGAGCGTGTGGGAGCGCCTAAGTGGTTTCGCAGACTTCGCGTTTATCGCGCAGCCGCAGTACTTTGAGGATGCACGTTGGGCCGCACCGCTACAGGCCACAATTGACGCCTATGAAGGCAGTCTGTGGCGCGGCCTCTGGTCAGGCTGGCTGGCAGCAGTTATGATGGCCGCGTTGTCGGCAGGTGGTCTGGCAGCGCTGGTGTGGCAGCGCCCCAGGCCGGTAGGGCTGTGGGTGTGCGCCATGTGGGCGGGCGCGGTTATTGCGCTGGCACTCTTGGGCACGCCCCTGCCATGGCAGCGATACTATCTGCCTGTTTATCCGGTTATTGGACTCCTGGCGGGGGTTGGTGCCCATCAACTATGGGCCTACGGAACATACCGATGGAACAGATACAATTCTTCAGGCGTGTAGCGGCTTTCCTGCTTGTAGCGGCCAACGTGGCCCTGGTGTTCGCGCTGCTGGCAGTGCGTGCCCAGCGCATTGCCTTTACCGAAGTAAGCGTGTTTACCGCCGAGTTTGTGGCAGTATTTTTCGTGGCTGCCGGCCTGGTTATGGCGTCAGTATGGGTTGCAGCAGGTGGCCAGCGGGCAGCACGCCGCTGGCAACTGGATGGTGCTGCGCTGTTGTTAGTGGGCAGCGCTTTGCTGCTGACGCCGGTAATTGTCCCGGCATCAGCGCCCTACACACCACCGTTTGTGCTGTGGTGGGCACTCACGCTTGCCAGCCTCGGCATGGCCGCTGCCGCCCCGCACCTGGCGAAACTCCCGTTCCGTGGCATTCTCAGGCCAGTTGTACAGCTTGTAGCCGGGCTGTTCATCACCGTGCTTATCCTGGAAGGTGGCCTGCGGCTGTGGTTCACATTCTTTGGCAGCACAACCGATAAAGTCAATTACCTGCTGCCCATAGAGGATGTGCTGACGCGCTTCAACCGTTTCAACGGTCAGCCTTACTTCAATTTCGGTCTGTCACCAGCCCACCCCGATCACAACGCGCGCGGGTATCGCGGGCCAGAGATCGCAACGCCCAAACCAGCAGGCACGTTTCGCATTTTCACAATTGGGGGGAGCACCACCTACGGCGTCTCGCTCCACAACAACCAGACATACCCGGCACAGCTTCAGCAGCGCCTGCGTGAACGTGGCTACGTCAACGTCGAGGTGATCAACGCAGGCGTCCCGCAGTATGCCACGTATGACAACCTCATTCAGTTTCAGTTCCGCATACTGGATGATCAGCCAGACATGATCCTCACATATGAGGGCATCAACGATATAGTCACCCGGCTGGTGGATCCGGCGCGTTACAACGGCCTCAACGCCATGCGCGGCATTTGGGATACGAGCAGCATCCAGCAAAGCCCGCTCGTCAGCGTGCGGTTTATCAGTCAGCTTCTGGGATGGTCGAGGCCGCCCAGTTCGCTCGACAGCGTTCTGTACAATGTCAGTGATGTGCAGCGATGCAGCGACCCCGTCACCTGCCAGGCCCTGGGCCTGACGCCTGACGAAGTGCTTGAACGCAATCCACCCATCTATTTTGAGCGCAACATGCGCCACCTGATCGCACTGGCTCAGCTAAACGACGTCTCGGTAGTGCTTTCCACCTGGGCGTACTTTCCTGAGGAAAGCAACGGGAGCACCTATATGATGCGCCCCTACATGCAGCAGGGCGTAGCGCAGCACAACAATATTACGCGTCAGCTAGCCACAGAGCTGGCGCTGCCATTCATTGACCTGGCAGACCGAATGCCCTAGGGCGGGCAGTACTGGCTGGACGGCCTGCACATGACTGCGGAGGGTACGGCGGTGCAGGCGGCGCTGTACGCTGATTTTCTCATTGAGAATGGCCTGCTGCCAGCACCATGAATACCTGGCTTAACGATGCAATGAGCGCCCTTCCGTGGGCATGCTGGGTGTTCGTGGGCCTGGGCCTGCCGCTGGCGCTGACGCTTCTCCCGCGACGTGACTGGCCGCACCGGGCCATGGTGCTGGCAGTCGCCTTTGCAGCGGGCAGCGCCCTGCAAAGTGCCTGGATGCTGGTACTGGGAGCCGTATCACAATTATACGCTGGGCCTATCGCCGGGGGACTTGTCATCGCTACCCTGCTGGCCTGGGCAACCGCCGCCTGGAAGTGGCGCAAGAGCCAGGCCGTGCCCCACGTGCGAATACCCTTCAGCAGCCTGGAATGTGTGGTGCTGCTGGGCATCGGCGTCTCCTGCGCGGCAGTCTGGCTGGCGACATCCTATTGGGTGTTCAGCGCCTATGACACGCTGTGGGTGTATGCATATCAAGCGCGGCTCTATACGCTTACGAACGAAATCCCCACGTCGATTGGGTATTACCCACAGTACCTTCAGTTGCAGTACGCCTTCTACCAGATCATGGGCGGGCAGATTAATGACCATATTGCACGTACACCGATCACGGTTCTTCATGTGGGGGCTGTGCTGGCGGCCTACACGCTGGGTTCCCGCGTTACCGGCAGCCGCCGAACGGGACTGCTGACGGCAGGCATCTGGGCGTTGTACCCGCACGTGGGCGAATGGGCGCAGATGGGCGACCTGGAAATTCCGCTGGCGTTTTCGTATACGCTGGCCAGCACATTCTTCCTGCTGGCATGGTATGAACCAGAGTCTCAACTGCGGCGGCACTATGCTGTGCTGTGCGGGCTGTGTTTTGGTGTAGCAATGTGGACCAAACCCACAGCGGGCGCGTTCGTGTGGGGCGTTTCGCTGCTGGTCGCCGCAGAATTTGTGCGCGTGCGAGGCAGCATAGCGCGCTGGTGGCCGCGTTTTGAAACAGCGCTGATCACTGCCCTGGCCTGCCTGCCGTTGGGCGCTGTGTGGTATGTGCGCAATATTGCCCTGGGCCATCCAGCGCTTGATTACCCTAACGCCAGTTGGTTAACGCTGGCACGCCGCAGCGGCGACCTGCTGAGCTGGCCGTTGCTTTCCCTGGCGCTCTATGTTGCCTGGTCGCTGCTCTCCCAGCAGCGGGGTCGCCAGCAGGAGGTTGTTCTGCGCGTGGGCGGCCTGCTGCTGGCGATGGTAGGGGCGCTGCCTTCCATGCCCTGGCTGAACCCACAGCGTTATGATCCACCGGGCAGCTATCTGACGCCCGTGGAATGCGCCCTTATCGTGGTTGGCGCTTCTGCCGCAGCGTTTGGCCTGGCACGCTGGCACCGCAGGACAAACACCCCGCCACCGCCCGCCGCACTTTTTGCCGCCGGACTGCTGGCACTGCCCTACTTTGTAACCTGGTTCTACAGCTACAGCTACCACTACCGGCTGGCATTTGCCATCGTTCCTCTGCTGATTCTGCCTTCAGCATGGTTTATCGCCCACATAGGCCTGCCGCCGCTGTGGACCGTGCGCCAGCGCACGCTGGTAGCGTGGGCCAGCCTTGGCGCCATTTGTTTGGGGCTGGTACCGCTGATCAGTTTCACTGCGGAACGTCAGCTTGATTACCTGTGGAACGGCCAGTTCCCTGACGACCGCAGCAAGTACTACAAGACCAACCCATCACTCATGATGCTCGTGGATGCGCTGGCGACTTACGAGCGCGAAACAGCCACCACCCCCCGCGTCATGGCGCCCGGTGAGCAGCAGCTGCGCTTCTTCTTCCCACTTATGACGATCGTTGAGAAAGCTCAGCCAACCCGGCTGGAGGAACTGCGCCCTTATACCCACTATCTGTATGGCAGCCATGCGGGCTGGCGCTATGCCGATTACGGCATCTCTCCGGCTGAAAACCAGGTTGTCGGGTCGCTGGCCCGCCCAGAGGTGATGACACGCGCTGCCTTCCACACCGATGCGACGTTCCAGTACGAGCTTTACGAGCTGAACCATGACGCGCGCTTCGGCGAACCTGTTATCGATTATGTGCTGCCGCAGGAGGTTATATATGGGGAAAACGCCCAGCTTATCGGCATTGAAACGAGCACCGCTCAGTTCTACGGCACCAATGTCTATAACGCGCTGCTGTTCCGGGCGCTTAAGCCTTTTAAAGAACCATATGAAATACGCTTTAGCCTTGTAGACGAAGCAACTCATGAGGAAGTTGCTGCCTGGCAATCGGCGGTAGCCGTTAACGAGCATGGGGCATACCACACCACCCTGTGGGAACCTCCGGAAACGATACGCGATGTTCGCATTCTGACGATTGCGCCAGAGGCTCGCCAGGCGATCCCACTTGGGAACAGGTATCGCCTGAGGGTGGCGCTGGTAAACAGAGCCGGGGATCCACTGGTTGTCAGCATTGACGGCCATATAATGCCCTATTACGAGTACCCTGGGCGCTTTGCCTATGGTGGCTAAGCGCGCCGCCGCAGCACCTGAAACATGCCATCGTCGTAAAGAACATCCCAGGAATACGTTGTGCCAAGCCGCAACTGCTCGTCCGCCAGACCCTTTGCGGTGCTGATTACCGCGTAGTCAGGCACGAAGTATGGCTGCACCTGTGGCAAACCCAGCGGATACTTATAACCGGCGTTCGGTTGGTTAGTGTAGGCTGGGTCGTACAGATAATAGTGCTGCGCAATATCGTACCAGATGCGCACACCACGCAGATTACGCTGCACATAATCATACACATGTGCGTAGCCGCCGGTGCCACCCCGCACGTTGGCGGGCTGGCTGAAGCGCTGTGCCTGTTCCAGACGCGGTTGGCTGGCACCTGTGCGCTCGTTGAAGCCATAAACACCTGCCAGAACTGCGAGCACGCACCCATACACTGCAAACTCGCTCAGGCGCCAGTTTGCCAGCCGCTGCCAGATAAGGCTCAGCGCTGGCGCAGCCAGCGCCACCAGGCCAATCAGCAGCATCAGCCAGAGGTGCAGCGCATAACGCCACTCCAGGTGCAGCACCTCGCGCTGCGGGGTATGAAACGCGCTGAGCGGTGTAGCGGCAAAAACCAGCCAGCCTGCCACAACCACAAAGGCATAGCCACCCCACCGCTGCAAACGCCAGCGTATCAGTCCAAGCAGCGCCAGCGTTGCGCCAGCCAGCAGCAGCAGCAGCGCAGATTCTCCGCCGCTTTGGTAAATGCGGGGATCGGCAAGATTGGCCAGCAGGCTGGTTGACGAGAAGGAAGCGACTTCCGGGGAGGCATACGTCCCCATGATGGAGACATTTCGCACCAGCCATAGGCCAGCGGGCAGCATGATGCCAACACACAAAGCGTACAGCCGCCACGACACACCCGCCCGCGTCTGTCGCCAGGCGCTGATCTGGCGCAGAACGACCCACAGCCAAAGGGCAGCCAGGATGAGCGCCCCGTTGGCCTTGCTGGCTGCCGCAATGAGCGTACACATGGCAAGCCCTGCCAGATGCACAGGGCGATATAGCTCACCGCGAGGTGCCAGGGCGTGCAGAATGCCGCCACAGGCGGCGGTCGCAATGAACACATCGTTTTTACCAACAATCATCAGCGGAGAGTAGACGAATGGCAGCATAAGCAGCCCCAGCGCCCCAGCGCTGCTAAGTGGCAACGGCAGGCTGCCCAGGCTGCGCAGCAGCAGCACCAGTGTCACCCACAGCCAAAGCGCAATCAACCCGTGAATCCAGCCGATACTGCTGATGGGCAGCCCAAGGGCCAGTGCAAACGTGAGCAGTGCTTCGTAACCATTTGGGTAATCGCCATAAAGGATGCTCAAATCCCAGAAATGGCCGCTGCGCAGAAGCTCGATAGCCTTGACCGCATGGTACTGAAAGAAGTCGTCCGCGATGCTGTTCATTAGGTTTGACGCGGGGAAACCGGCAAAGCGCGGCCACAGAATCAGCAGCAGCGCAGCCCCACAGCCCAGCATGACAGCCACGCCCATCCGACGCTGGCGGGCGGAAGAAGGCGGTTCAACACCGCTGACCAACGCCTGCCGCCCATACCAGAATACGGCCACCACTCCGATCACCAACGTCAGCACCACAGCGATGAGCGGCTGATAAACGCGCGCGAACCCCAGCACCTGTGCAACCAGAATCACTGCGAACGCGCTGCACAACAACAGCGCGTATATAGTTTGCAGGATGCGATCAAACAGGTCTGATGAAGTCTTGTGGCTCATGAGGCGCAACGCTAACTGATTGCATGACTGAATACAAGATGAGTTTTACGCAGGGCGCCTCCTGCCTGTGCTATACTGGCAGAAAAGCTGGGCGAAAAGGATTATTGGGATGACATTTGATCGTGAGAAACTGGCTGCCTTACGCCTTCGCCAGGAACAGTGGCAGCGAAATACCGTGCAGCCGCTGCTGCGCAAACGACCAGAGCGCAAAACGCGTTTCAGCACCCTGTCTGGCGTGGAGGTAGCACGGCAGTACTCGCCATTGGATATAGCTGACTTCGATTATGAGCGTGATCTGGGTAATGCAGGCGAGTACCCGTTTACGCGGGGCATCCACGCCACCGGCTACCGGGGCAAGCCCTGGACAATGCGCCTGTTCGCCGGGTTTGGCACCGCCGAGGAGACCAACGCGCGCTTTAAGTACCTGGTGTCGCAGGGCAGCATGGGGCTGTCTGTGGCATTTGACCTGCCAACCCTGATGGGTTACGACACTGACGCGCCAGAGGCTGAGGGGGAGTTCGGCAAATGCGGCGTGGCCGTCAGCAGCCTGCGGGATATGGAAATCCTCTTCGATGGCATTCCGCTCGATCAGATCAGCACCAGCATGACGATCAACAGCCCAGCAGCTATGATCTGGGCCATGTACATCGCCGCTGCGCAAAAACAGGGCGTAGAAACCCACCAACTGCGGGGTACGCTGCAAAATGACATCCTGAAGGAATATATCGCTCAGAAGGAGTACATCTTCCCGCCAGAGCCAGCGATGCGCATCGTCACCGATACGATTGAGTATGCAGCCAGGCATATGCCAGAGTGGAACAGCATCAGCGTGTCGGGCTATCATATCCGCGAAGCTGGCAGCACCGCCGTACAGGAACTGGCATTTACGCTGGCTGATGGCCTGGAATATGTGCGCCATGCCCTGGCACGCGGCCTGGATGTCGATGCATTTGCGCCCAGAATCAGCTTTTTCTTTAACCTGCACAACGACTTTTTTGAAGAGATTGCAAAGCTGCGCGCTGCGCGACGCATCTGGGCGCGCGAAATGCGCGAGACATTCGGTGCCAGGGATGAACGCAGTTGGCTCATGCGCTTCCACTGCCAGACCGCTGGCGTCAGCCTCACGGCCCAGCAGCCCGAAGTCAACCTCGTGCGTGTTGCGCTGCAAGCCCTGGCAGGCGTTCTGGGTGGCACCCAGTCGCTGCACACCAACAGCATGGACGAAGCGCTTGCCCTTCCCAGTGAAGCAGCAGCTACCCTGGCCCTGCGCACTCAGCAGGTGATCCTGGAAGAAACCGGGGTAGCAAACACCGTTGATCCGTTAGGTGGGAGTTACTTCGTAGAAAAGCTAACCAACGACACAGAAACAGCGGTCTATCAGTACTTCAGGCAGATAGAAGCGCTGGGTGGCGTGCTGCCTGCGCTTGAAGCAGGCTTCTTCCAGAGCGAGATTGCAGATGCCAGCTATCGCCTTCAGTTAGAAACAGACCGTGGCGAACGGGTGATAGTGGGTGTGAACCGCTACGCTAACGACGAAGCGCTTAACATTCCAATCCTTGAGATGGATCCAAAAGGTTATGAGCGCCAGGTGGCGCGCCTTCAGCAGGTGCGCCACGAGCGAGACGCTGAAGCGGCCAGCACATCGCTGGGCAGACTGCGTGAAACGTGTGTCCAGGGGGTCAACGTCATGCCTGCCCTGATTGAATGTGCCCACGCTTACTGTACGCTGCAAGAAATGACCGATGTAATGCGCCAGGTCTATGGGTTGTACGAAGAACGGGTATTTCTCTAACACCGAGAACAACAACGAGAACAACAACGCGGAGGGGCGCCCTGTTTGGGGCACCCCTCCTGCTGTGCTGCTGTGCGCTAAGGCTTACTGAACATCGACAGCCTGCTGCCAGGTGCGCGGCAACTGAAGAAGGAAGCGCGCCATCCAACCGGTTTGCGTCACACCTTCAGCGTTGACGAACTGTACCCGCACCCAACTGCCTGTTTCGTTTCGGCCAATCACGTAGACCGCAGTAGCGATGGGAGTACTGGCGGAAAGCCGGGCAATTACCGGGGCCTTTACGCTGGGGGTCTCACGCACGTTGGCGTTGCTGGCTGTCACAAAGCCGGTAATGTACTTGCCACTTGGTTCGCTTTCACCCAGCAGGTTGCCCGACAATGCGTTGGAACCACCACGGGTAGGCACGATCATGCCAGTATCGCCGCTGAGAACCGGCACACCAGCCAGGTCACCAGTCACATCGCCGGCACAGCGTGCGACCCAGCCTTCAATCCCGTTGATATCAACACGCAGCCAACCGCCCGTCAGACCAAGGGCAAGGCAGGAAGCGTCAATATCGAAGTCGGTACGACCAGTGATCGTAACGGTAGCAGTGGTGGTGGTCAGCACGCTGAAGCGCAGACCGGCGCCGCTGCGCACATTCACCAGGTCATTGGGTGTAAAGGTAGGAGCGGATTGTGCCAGAACTGGCGCTACAGCTGCCACAACAAGAATAGCGATCCCTGCTGCAAAACGAAGCACATTGCTAAAACGCATGGTTGTCTTTCCTTTCCTGTGTTAGACCTACAATACGATTCTGCACAGCAGACACCTTTATACTAAACCGAGTTACCGCAGCCAAACTTGACTATTCGTAAACGACTGCATTACGAAAAGACTACACAAACAGACCTTATCTGACGCTTGCCCTACGCAGCGCTGCGCTCATCAGGCATAATGGCGCAGTTTCCAGGAGATCTCTTATGCGCTTTGTTATCCTTATCTTTCTCATAGCAGGCCTCGTCCTGCCAACAGCAGCCCAGGGGAGCGATACCATCGTTCATCCTTCCATCACACTTGTTACGCCCGCCGATATCACCATTACCGAGACCAGCAGCGATCAGATCATTGGCGTCCGCGCAGATGCTGGTTTCTCGCTGTACATCTCGTCACAGAAGGTCGAGGAGACAAACATGCGGGGGCTGATGGACAGCCTGCTCCAGCAGCAGGGTGGCAGCGGTCTTGTGGAAGAAGTGACGATCAACGATCAGCCAGCCTTCCGCGCGCTGGTCAGTGGCAGCCCGCAGGGGAATTTGTACCACATCGTTTTTGCGCTGGCTGATGAAGGGGTTGTGTTTATCAGTGCATCCAGCCAGGATGACATGACAGGGTGGATTGAAGAAATTGATGTGATGATTGCCTCACTGGTGCCCACGCGCCCTGGCGAACGTTTTTATGAATCCGCCAATAGCGCTATCAGCTTTTACTACCCGCTGGGTTTTACCGTTGGCACGCCCCAGGACGGTTTTCTGATCATCAGCAACACAAGCGACAGCCTGCCGATCCCTACTCAGGGCACGCAGATGCGTGAAAACACGTACCAGATGCTGCTCTACACCGACCTGCGCCTTATACCAGCCTATGTGCCAGCGCCAGGCGACACCGCCGAAGATGTGCTGATTGCTTACCTTTCGCCCAATGTATGCCGCGATTCTGCCCTGCCCTGCACAGTGGGAGACTACACATCGATCGAGAACAGCGTCAACCGGGATGGTGTGGTTGTGGTCAACTTTCCCGCGTTTGATGTACGTGCTTACGTCATCAGTGAAGGCAGGACGCCCCAGTACCTGCTCGCAGGCTATGGCCGCCCAGGCACCTTGCCAGAGGTGGAACGCCTGATGGAAGGAGTTCGCGCGTCTCTGGCTGCTGTCAGCATCAGCATCCCCCAGATTGCAGATGGAAAACTGCTGCTGCCAGGTGGTGAAATGCTGGCACTCCCCTCTGACTGGTTGAACACCCCCGGTTGGCGCATTGATGTAGCCGCAGGTCGGGTGCTGCTGACGAACAACCTGGATAACAGCCTGGATGCCGGCGAACTGGGCCTCATCATCTACACCAGCCAGGAGGCGCTCATTGCACAGCCGGCATTTTCTGCCCTGGGGCCAGACAGCACCCCCGACGAGATCGTGACCGCGTTTGTTGGCCAGGCGCTCATCAGCAATGCCCAGGTAACGCCTGTGCAAAACGCCGTGACATCCAATGGACGTCCGTACCTGGTTGTAGCGGCAATCTTCCCGGATAGCCCCGCTGTCACCCAGATTCTGCATGTGCTGCAGGTGGATGATGAAATAGTCACCTGGCAGGCATACGTGCGCACCGGTTGGGGCAATGCGTGGCAGCCGCTGTTTGCTGAGATGTTCGCAAATTTTCAGAAATCGGAATAAAGTTGACGAACTCATCCTGTTTAGGGCTGGTTCTCCACCGGGGGCAATTATGGAACAATGGGAGTATCTGACACTGTTTTTGAGGGCGACCACGCGTGATCGCAAGACCCGCGAATACATCAGATCGCGCTTTAACAAGAAGGCGCGCAGCTACTCCCCGGAAAGCCTCATCCCCGAACTGGATCGCCTGGGGGCGGAAGGCTGGGAACTGGTGCACATGGAGCCTGTCGGGCGTGTTGGCGGCAAAGAAGACGTGATGCTGGATCCTGGAAGCTGGACGAACCGATACTTTTGCGTGCTGAAGCGGCGTAAACCGGGCAGCTACGTGCCTATTGCCGTCATAGGTTCCCAGAACCCACCGCAGCCGCAGGGATAAAGGTTCCAGTGGTACGACAGGTTGTGTTCATCACGGGAGCATCCAGCGGCATTGGTCGCGCAGCCTGCCTGGCATTTGCCCGCGCCGGGTATGATGTGGCGGGCATGGCGCGACGCCAGGAGCAGCTTCAGGCCCTGGCAGAGGCTGTTGGCCAGCTGCCGCAGCCACATGGCGATTTCGTCGCGTGTGTAGGCAATGCGGCTGTCCATGAGGAAGTGCAGCAGGCGGTAGCTGCCGCGCTGGCGCGCTTTGGCAGGCTGGACATCGCCATCGCCAATGCTGGCATTGGTCACCGCGGTGCGGTAGCAGATGCCAAGTGGGAAGACCTGCACACACTGCTGCGCCTGAACATTGATGGCGTGCTTCACGTCATTCAGGCTGCTGTGCCGGCAATGCGTCGGGGTGGGCGCGGCCACATTATGATTGTCAGTTCTGTAGCAGCCAGCCTGGTTTCACCATATGCCGCAGCCTACGCCGCCAGCAAGGCGTTTGTCAGCAGCCTGGCACAATCGGTCCGCATTGAGCTGCGCACGGACAATATTTTCGTGTCGGATTTTCTGGTCGGACGCACCGAAACAGAGTTCAACAAGAATCGCCTGGGAGAAGGGGCGCGCAAGGCCAGTCGGCTGCCAGCCATGACGGCAGAACAGGTGGCCGAAAGCATGGTTGCTGTCGCCCGGAATCCTCGCGACACTGTCATTCTGCGCTTGTTCGATCGTCTCATTGTCTGGGGCAACCGCTGGTTGCCAGGAGTGATGGGTTACCTGGCGGCTCGCCAATACCGCTAAAGGCTGTTCATGTCCAGACCACCAAAACTGAACTCTATGCGGCTGCTGGAAAGCCACGGCATTCCATATGAAGTGCTGGGGTACGACAGCAGCACGCGTGATGCCGAAGCCGTGGCAGAGCTGGTCGGTATGCCACCCTTTATGGTCTATAAGACACTCATCGTTGAAAGCGTGCCGCCAGGGTCTAAGCCGATGATCGTGATGCTGCCCTGCGACAAACACCTGAACCTGAAGCGCATGGCCGCCGCAAGCGGTGAAAAGAAGGTACGAATGGCCGCCCATGCCGATGCTGAACGCATGACGGGGCTCCAGGCAGGAGGCATCAGCGCTCTGATGCTTACAGACAAGAACTGGAAGGTTTACATCGATCGCGCGGCCAGTGAGCTGCAAAACATCGTCATCAGCGCGGGCCAGCGCGGGTTTCAGCTTCGTGTGCCCACCATCGCCCTGCTGACGCTGCTGAAGGCACGCATTGTGGATGTGGCACAGGACAAGGACGACCACGAATAGAAACGGGGCATCGTGAATGCCCCGCACGCGGCTGATACGTGCTGCCAGTTCAGCGCGACAGTGTGTAGGCCATCTTCATGTACTCAGCGCCAATTTCACGCATCTTGGTCGTTACATCATAAAGAGACACACCCACCTGGTCACGCCCCTGGCGAGCAATCATCACCCCCGTTTCACCCCGCAGCAGGTAATTTACTGCGTCCACGCCCATGCGGGTAGCCAGCAGCCTGTCATAAGCCGTGGGGCTGCCGCCACGCTGCGTGTGGCCAAGGATGGTCAGGCGGATTTCAAAGCCTACGGTGTGGCCCTCCAGAAATTTAGCGAGATCTGTGGCTTTGTAACTGGCGCCTTCAGCGATGACTGCAATGGCGTGGTTCTTGCCGCGCACATAGGCATCCTCCAACGCTTTGGCCACTTCTTCCATCGTCACTTCAAATTCTGGGATAATAACAATCTCTGCGCCACCCAGAATAGCGCCCATCAGTGCCAGGTAGCCACAACTGCGGCCCATGACTTCAATGACAAAGCACCGGTTGTGAGACGTTGCGGTATCACGCAGGCGATCAATTGCATCAAGGATGGTGTTCAGCGCCGTATCCACGCCAATCGACATATCTGTGCCCCAGATGTCGTTGTCTATGCTGGCAGGCACGCCTACCACTGGCACACCCATCTCATGCAGTTTGATCGCGCCGCGCAGGCTGCCATCACCTCCGATTACCACCACCCCTTCTATGCCATGTTCATTCAGGGAACGCAGCGCCTTGCGCTGGCCCTGGGGTGTCTTGAACTCCTCGTTGCGCGCCGTTTGCAGGATCGTCCCACCCCGCTGAAGGATGCCGCTGACTTCCCGGCTGGTAAGCCGCTCAAAATCGCCAGAAAGCAGACCCGCATAAGCCTGGCGGATGCCATATACTTCCACGCCCTGCTCGATGCCAGCACGCACCACCGCGCGCACTGCCGCGTTCATGCCTGGGGCATCGCCACCACTGGTCATCACCGCGATCCGCTTGATTGCCATAACTGCTCCTGTTCCAGATATCCCCACATTTTACGTTCTGGGCGCTGTTCTGGCTACAATTATCCCTTACAAATACGCGGCAATTGTAACGCCGATGTGTGAAGACGAGATTAAATCACTCGACGTTCAGCTTTTCTATCCACCCAAAGGCCTCCAGCTCACGCACCAGGCGCTGGCTGTACCCAGTTCGGTAACCATCGCCACCCCAGGTCTGAAGCTTACGCGGGAACCTCACCGTAATCTTGAACGTATCCTCGCCGGGAAACGAACGAAAGACCTGTATTAGCCGCTTTACACGCTGCTGTCCCTTCTCAAAATCATCTACAGAGAAATAGACTGTAATATCATGGGCGATTCGTGCTGGCACGTCGTCGTCAAAAAGAGGTGCTGTCAGCGCGCCGTCTGCGCCGTTCATAGCGTAGATGCTGTTGGTATCAGTGCGGTGGGACCTCTCGGATGATGACGCAGTTGAAAGCGGCAGAACATCGAGCGATGGCGGTTCCTCTGAGTTAGTGACAGGTGATGAATCGTCGTAAAGCGTGCTGTCGCCGGCTTCCATCAGCCAGTCGGGCGCGTTCACCGCGCCTGGCGGTGTGCCTGCCTTATCTGCCACAAAAGCTTCAAAGTCCTGGGTAATGTCGTCGGCGACAAGCTGAATATCTCCGTTGCGCACATCTACCTTGCCGCTCACCAGCACAATTTCGCCCTCTGCAAAATCACGCTGGCGATCCACCTGGAAGTACATGACGACCCGTTCCCAGGTTTTGGGAAACAGCACCACTTCCATCGTTCCGGCAGTTTCGTGCCAGTCTTCTATGCCGATAACACCCATTGTCGCCCCATTACGGGTGAAGATACGCCGCAGTGCCACCACTTCGCCGGCCACCCGCACCAGTCTATCCGCCAGCGCGGCTGGATTGGCAGCTTTAAGACTGGCAATAGGCGTCAGATTGCTCACCTTGGACAGCTCATCACGGAATTTATCCACAGGTCGGCCAGTTATATACAGGCCCAGCAGTTCCTTTTCCCAGCCCAGCTGGGCGCGCAGTGGCACAGGTTCTTTAACCGGCACCAGCGCCAGTGCCTCCACAGTTTCAACATCGCCAAAGAGGCTTTTCTGCCCAACTTCCAACTGGCGATGATGGTTTACGCTGTACTGCATGATGCGGTCTGTGTTCTCGTTCAGTTCATCGCGCCGCCCTAAAGCGTCCAGCGCGCCCACTTTGATGAGGCATTCCAGCGCCTTGCGGCCCACAATACGCATATCCACACGCTGGCACAAATCCACCAGCGATTCAAACCTCCCGCCCGCAGCACGCTGCTCTACCAGATAATTCAGCGCGCTGACGCCGGCGTTCTTCACTGCACCCAGGCCAAACCGTATGCCTCGGCGGCCATCGGCCATCGTCTCAATGTCAAACTCCACGCCGCTGAAGTTAATATCAGGCGGAAGTACCGGGATTCCAAGGCGGCGGCACTCTTCCAGAAAGGTTGCCACCTTGGTGCTGTCGTCGTACTGTACGCACAACAACGCTGTCATATATTCATGGGGATAGTGACACTTAAGGAAGGCCGTCTGCACAGTGATAACGGCGTAATCGCTGGCGTGGCTCTTATTGAACCCGTAGTTGGCGAAGAACACGATGTCATCAAAAATGCGGTCAGCAATTTCGACGGGTATGTTATTCTTCGGCGCCCGCTCGCGGAACAGTTCGCGATGCTGGAGCAGATCCTTCTCCTTTTTCTTGCTCACCGCCCGGCGCATCAGGTCGGCTTCGCCCAGCTCATAGCTGAAAAGCTCCCCGGCAATCTGCATCAGTTGCTCCTGGTAAACCATAATGCCGTAGGTTTCTTCCAGGATGGGCCGCAGCGCTGGATGATGATAGACGGTTTCCTCTTCGCCATGCATGCGGCGGTTAAACTGCGGTATGAAATCCATCGGGCCGGGGCGGTACAGCGAAATAGCTGCGATGATGTGTTCAAACCGGAATGGCCGCATGTCGCGCAGCATGGACTGCATACCGCTGCTTTCCACCTGGAACACACCCACGGTTTCGCCGCGACCAACCATTCTGAAAGCGTCATCCAGCATATACCGCTGATCCTCTGTCACATGAGGATCGTCGTGGCGAAACGGGATGTTATCCATCGTGTAGCGGATTCCATGGTGTTTTTCGATCAGCTCACAGGCTTTACGCATGATTGTGAGCGTGGACAGCCCCAGAAAATCGACCTTCAGCAGGCCAATGGACTCGGCTGTTTCCATCGGGAATTGTGTTACCGCCTTAAGCGCGCCGTTGCTGGCATCTGTCGCACCCGTGATGCGGTGCAGCGGCACATACTCCACGAGAGGACGATCGCTGATGATAACGCCGGCAGCGTGCATACTGGCGTGCCGCGTCATTCCTTGCAGTGAGATGGCGGTATCCATCACCCGGCGCATGTCAGGGTCGGTCTGGTAGATGCGCGTCAACTCTGGGTCGGCATCAATGTACTCTTTGAGCGGCTTCTGCTTCGCCTCCTGCGGGATGAGCTTCACAGCCCGGTTCACCTGCTCCAGCGGTACATCCATTGCGCGGGCGACATCGCGCACTGCCGCTTTGGCCCCCATCGTACCGAATGTGATGATGGCCGCTACTTTGTCCTCGCCATATTTTTCCACAGCATAGGCAATCATCTCGCCGCGTCGGTTGTCCGGGTAGTCGAGGTCAATATCGGGCATGCTCACGCGGCCAGGGTTCAGAAAGCGTTCAAAAAGCAGGCTGTTCTGAATGGGGTCAAGATTGGTGATGCCCAGGCAGTAGGCAACCAACGAGCCAGCGCCGCTGCCGCGCACATTCCACCATATATCGGCACTGCGCGCGAACTCGCACAAATCCCACACAATCAGGAAGTATGTATTAAAGCCCATATCGCCGATGATGCGCAGCTCACGCTCAAGCCGCTCCTGAAGCACTGGATCAGATTCGCGCCCTGGGTAACGCCAGGACAAACCCATCTCACATAGAAAGCGCAGGTA
>Ga0224722_1000744_pt1 | contig 18748 bp, 16 predicted proteins | sample Balambano_FR1_Me_FD_161646 | JGI IMG/M metagenome (GOLD analysis project Ga0224722, IMG submission 161646) | Freshwater sediment microbial communities from Lake Towuti, South Sulawesi, Indonesia - Balambano_FR1_MetaG | ecosystem: Environmental > Aquatic > Freshwater > Lake > Sediment | place... | reverse complement strand
AGTAATTCAATATCAAAAATCAGCGTGCTGTTTGGACCAATCACATCACCTGAACCCACATCACCATATGCTAAATTCGCTGGAATAAAGAAGCGACTTTTACCACCAACCTTCATGGTTTGAACACCTTCGGTCCAGCCTGCAATCACTTGATTCAGCTTAAATTCAACAGGGTGGTTACGGGCAATTGAACTATCAAATACGGTGTCGTCTAATAAACGTCCTTCATAATTGACTTTAACCGTTGAGCTTGCTTTCGGCGATTTGCCCTTGCCTGCTTGTAGAACTTGATACTGTAAACCTGACTGAGTGGTTACAATCCCAGTTTTCTTTGCATTTTCAGTTAAAAATGTTTTCCCAATCTGCTCATTCTTTTGAGCAAGTTCTTGAAATTCTATGAGTTGTTTTGCTTCAAGACGTTTTTTATATTGACCTAATAAGTTGATCATTTCTTCATCTGTTAGGGATGCTGTTTTGCCCTGCATCGCATCTTGTAGACCTTGAGAAATGCTTTCAATATTGAGGTCCTTTAATGTTTCAGCATAGCTTTTGCCAATTAAATAACCGTAACTATATCCAAATTGATCTTTTTCTGGACTTTTTAAAGTAATCGGTGCTGCATGTGCTGTCCCAATCATTGTAGTAACTAAAATCAGGCTTAATTTTTTCATTATTTCTTCCAAAATAAAGGAGAGCAAATGCTCTCCTTAGATCATTTATTTTACAGCGATTAATTCCACATCGAAAATTAATGTGCTATTTGGTGGAATAGAACCTGGTACACCTTGTTCACCATAAGCAAGGTTAGCTGGAATGTATAGGGTGGCTTTGCCGCCTTCTTTCATTAATTGTAAACCTTCAGTCCAACCTGGAATTACTTGATTAAGTGGAAACTCGATTGGTTCACCACGATCATAAGAGCTGTCAAAGACCTTACCATCAGTTAACTGACCTTTGTAATGAACTTTAACGACGGAAGTCGCTGCAGGTTGTTTTCCAGTACCTTCCTGAGTGATTTTATACTGTAAACCTGAAGCCGTTGTTTTAATACCTTCTTTTTTCGCATTTTCGGCTAAGAAGCTATTATTCGTTGTTTGAGCTTTCTTTGTCTCACTAAGTTGCTTTTGTTGAAGTTGTTTTTGGAATTCAACATAAGCAGCTTGTAATTCTTCTTCTGTGTATGCCGCAGCTTTTTTTGCATGCCCATCACGGAAACCTGTAATAAATGCAGCTGTTTCTAATTCAGGCGGTGTTTGTTTTGCAACTTCATAGCCTAGAGCATAACTAATTTTTGCAACAGGTGCCGCATTCTTATCAGCTTTTGATCCAAGCTCAGTCGCTGGATGTTGAGTTGCATAATAAATCGGAACAAGGGCTGCACCACCTAAAACAACTGCAGCAATGATAGGTAAAGCTTTACTCATGAGATGTCCAAAAGTGAGATTTTAATAAAAAATATGCCGCTGATCTTAGCATGTCTAAGCTTAGGCATTGAATAACCCAGCTAAAAAATGCGAGTATTTTTTATATCATTTATGTTGTTATCAACGTAGACATAGACAAACCAGATCTCAAGATCTGGTTTGTCTATGGGAACTAAATAGAAATGTTTTTAATCATCTTTATGTGCTTTATAAGCATATGAATAGTTATATGTATATCCATACCCAGCACCAGCACGTTGAATATCATTTAAGATAAAACCATTGACTTTCACATTGGCTTGTTCGAAACGATTTAAACTTAGTTCTAGTTCTTTCATTTGTGATTTAGCATAACGAGCAACCAGTAAATTAACCCCAGCATACTGAGAAATAATAATTCCATCCGTAACCGCAAGTATCGGTGGAGTATCAATAATGACATGGTCATATTCTTGACTCAGTTGTTCCAATAACACTTGAAATTGTTCAGAGCCAAGCATCTCTGATGGATTTGCTGGACTTTTACCACGGGTAATAACACTTAAACCCTCCACTTCTGTTGGGTTAATGACCTGATTTAGGTAGGCTTGGTTACTTAAGAATTCAGCTAAACCCGGTTTTATATCTAAATTAAAATATTTATGCATATAACCACGACGCATATCTGCATCGATCAGCAAAACTTTCTTATTACTTTGTGCAAAGATGGTTGCTAAGTTGGTAGAAATAAAAGATTTCCCAACCTCAGGCGAGGGACCTGCGATCACAATAATATTATTCTTTGCATGTGCAAGTGCAAAATGAATAGCAGTTCGGATACTGCGTAGGCTTTCAATCGCAATATCATCATTATGTTTAACGGCAAGAATAGGAATGGTTTTCTTCTTTTTCAAGATACTGATACGCGTTTCTTGAATCGGTGAACGAGGTACGGTTGCATAAACAGGTAAATCAAACTCATGTTCAATTTGAGTTGAGTCCTTAATGCCCGTACGGAACACATTACGCAATAATGCGATGAATGTACCAAGAAAGCCACCCAATAGAATAGCAAGAATCAAAACTTGCAGTTTCTTCGGTTTAATAGGTTCTACAGGTTCCACTGCAGTATCGACAATACGCACATTACCAATTTCTCCGGCTTTTGCAATTCGGAGTTGTTGATATGAATTGAGCAAAGCCGTATAGAGTTGAGTTTTCACCTCAACTTCGCGATAAAGTTGTAAATATTGTCGTTGTAAGTCGGGTAATTGTTTTAAGGTACTATTGAGCTCACTAATCTGTTTATTAATTGCAGTGATTTGTGCATTAATTTCTCGCATAGCAGGGTGTTCTGCTGTGTATTTCGCCGCTAGATCAGCTTCTTGTTGTTGTAATTCTATTTTTTTAGTTTCTAGAGTGATGCTTTGAGTTAAATAAAGTTCCGACTCTTTGGTGACATCCACGGTATTATATTTTTGACGAAATTTATTGAACTCACGTTCTGCATCATCAAGTTGTTTTTTCAGTACAGGTAATTGTTCGTCTAGGAATTTCAGTGTTTGAGCTGTTTCAGCAGAGCGACGAGCAACGTTCTGAGCACTGTATGCTGATAAAATGGCATTCAGCACTTTAGTAATATGTTCCTTATCTTGTCCTTGGTAACTCAAGCCAAGGATTCCTGTCATTTTTCCTCGCTCTGCAACAGCATAATTCGAACTGATTGCAGCCACGGCAGCAGGTAATGACTGTTTATAAATCGTATACGTACTTGTTAACTGATCTTGAGTAAAAATCCCAACTTTCCAAGAACCTTGTTGATTAGTCACGTGATTCAGCTGATTAATGCTCCCTGTGAATACAACTTGGTCATTTTTAGGATTTGTGAAGTAAAATTGATTATTTTTGAAATTTAGTAAAAGACCCTTATCAATAAATTGACTAGGAATCATAAATTCTTTAACAGCAAATGTTTTGTTGTTGTCCTTAAAAATGACAGATTCAGGACCATATTCAGTTGTATAATTGGGCTTGTTGAGTAGGCGATTACGCAAAGTATTTTCTTTACTTGCGATATTTAGATCAAGATGAAGTGCCTGAATAACTGAGCCTAAAACCAAGCGAGATTTTAAGATCTCAATCTCAGATTGTGCGGGTGACTTTTGGTCAATCATTTGCGATAGGTCGCCCAACAAGGCTGCCGAAGCTCCTTTACTGTCTTCGACTTGAACCAATGCATCGACTGAATAAGTATCAGGTGTTACACGTAGATATAACAATGCACACACAAGGCTAAGAATGATAAATAAAGCGATTAATTTCCATTGAGCAATAAGAGAAAAAAATAGCTCTTTCAGGTCAATTGTGTCTTCAGTATTGGTATTTTGGCTCATAATCTTAATCTAAAAGTTAAATATAGTTTTTCCAATCAGTAATACACTGTTGGATAAGCTGACATGTATCATTAAAAAAAGTTTGATCATGCTGATAAGGGTCTGGCACATTTTTATTTTGCCAATGACCTAGACGAAAAATTTTTCCTTTAGCAAAGGGCCAAGTTTGTTCAATATGAGATTGTTGATTTTTGCTCATGACGAGGATTAAATCAGCTTGCTTTAAATGTCCTGAATTTAGTTTCTTTGCGATATGAGCACTCATATCAATGTTTAAGTGCTGCATACACAATTGAGCTTTAGCATCGGCTGGGTGACCTGTAAGACCAGAAATGCCAGCAGATTTAATATTCAAGTGAGGATAGTCTTGTTTAAGTAGATATTCCGCCATAGGACTACGGCAAATGTTTCCGATACACACTACTAAAATATTTTTTATATCCATTTACAATTGCCCTAAACGATCAAAACTAGTGATCGCATTGGAGAAAGGAACAATTTGGTTGATAATTCGTTGCCATCTGACTAACCCTGTTGCATCAACGTAAATAACATCATTACTATGTAATTGGAATTGATTTGCTAAACTATAGTCACCAAAGTTAAGTAAATTTAAATGATATAACTCAGTGCGATGTTCTTTCTTATTTGTTCTTAATATATAGACTCTACTTGCACTTGCAGATAAAGGATTTAATCCCAAACTCTCACCCAAAGCATCACCTAAAGTCAATCCTTGGTCTCTAACAGTAATAGCTTGATTTCTGAAAGCTTCACCCATGATATAGATTTTCTGATTCTCTCGTGGGACTACATAAATAGTATCATTAGGTTGAACTAATAGTTTGTGTAGAGAAAGACCAATCTTTTCTAATTCGATCGCATTTAAATCATATGTTATGCCATCACGTACGAGTTGAATAAAAGCATTGTTTGTAGTCTCTGAAACTCCACCAGCTAGGCTTAATGCTGTATAAATGCTAGTTGGTCGATCTGTTAAGAAAAATTGTCCTCCATTTTTAACCCCACCTTGTACAGAAAATGGTTGACTTTCATAAGCAATAATTCTTGCAATCAGATCTGGATTTTTTAGGAAACTACTAAATTTTTTACGTAGTTCATTATTGATTTGGGCAATCGTTTTATCAGTTGATTTATAATTACCTATCAATGGTAAGTTAATATATCCATTATGATCTATCCGATAACCACTCTTGGGATCATTCGAGACTGTTGAAAGTTCAGGGTATGCCCAAAATTGAATGGATAAAACATCGCCTGAGTTTAAGTAATAAGATTGTGGTGATTTCAAAAGTTGATAATAAGTTTTTTGATAATCATTAGAAATAGGTTGTATAGAAAATAGGTTTTGTTGCGTTATTTTTATGACATTTACTTGTGTGCCAAGGTCAGTGGTATATTTTCCTTCACTTGGAATATCATATGTTTGTAAACCAGAAGTGACAGCACACCCGACGGTTCCTATGCTAATTGCAAGGATGAAAAATAGTTGATAATGCTTCACAATTTACCCTTGAATATTTTGTCTAATTTAATATCAGCTGTAGCACAATTATTTGTGCGTAGACTTAGAGTTTTTTTCATTCTAGCTTAAAAGTTCTAAAAAATCACCGAGAAAAGTTTTTGCTTTGTATACTAAGTATATCTGAGTGGCTGTGGTTGGCTTGTTAGTTGTTGATAATATTGTATTTTAGTTGTATTTGTTAGTTGATTGTGGTGCTAAATGCAAATACATCATACAATTTGGTTATAGCGTGAAGAAAAATTCTGCTATATTGTGCGCAGAAAAATTGATAGTTTCTCTTTCTTCGTTCATTTGAATTTTGAAATACATTGTAGGGATTAAGGCTAATTTTATGGAACTTACCGAATTAAAAATAGCAATTATTGGTTTGGGGTATGTTGGTCTGCCATTAGCTGTCGAGTTTGGGAAAAAAAGTTCAGTTATTGGATTTGATATTAATCATAGTCGTATTGATGAGCTGAAGCGTGGAGAGGACCATACTTTAGAAGTCTCATCAGATGACCTTAAAAAAGCAGATCAGCTTAACTTTAGTGCGAATTTACATGATTTAAAAGAAGCTAATTTTTTTATTGTTACAGTTCCAACGCCAGTTGATCAAGTAAATCGTCCAGATTTAACACCTTTGAAAAAAGCGAGTGAAACAGTAGGTCAAGCCTTAAAAAAAGGTGATATCGTCGTTTATGAATCAACAGTTTACCCTGGTGCAACAGAAGAAGTTTGTATTCCAATTTTAGAGAAAATATCGGGTTTAAAATTTAATCAAGATTTCTTTGCAGGTTATAGCCCTGAACGTATAAATCCTGGGGATAAAGTTAATACTTTAACCAAGATTAAAAAAATAACCAGTGGCAGTACGCCAGAAATTGCGGATACTGTTGATGTCGTCTACGCTAGTATTATTACGGCAGGTACTCATAAAGCATCTAGTATTAAAGTCGCAGAAGCAGCTAAAGTGATTGAAAACACCCAGCGTGACTTAAATATTGCCTTGGTGAATGAACTCTCAGTGATCTTTGACCGTTTGGGTATTGATACTATTGATGTACTTGAAGCAGCTGGAAGTAAATGGAACTTCTTGCCATTTCGCCCCGGTTTAGTCGGTGGGCATTGTATTGGTGTTGATCCATACTATTTAACACATAAAGCTGAAGAGGTAGGTTACCACCCACAAGTGATTTTGGCGGGTCGTCGTATCAATGACAACATGGCACGTTACGTTGCACGGAATACTATTAAGAAAATGCTTCAAAATGGTATCGATGTCCCTCGTGCAAAAGTTGGGGTGCTAGGGGTAACTTTTAAAGAAAATTGCCCTGATATTCGTAACAGTAAAGTTGCAGACTTAATTAAAGAGTTTGAGGCTTGGGGAGCTCAAGTGGTTGTGTCCGACCCTTGGGCAGATGCTGACGAAGTGAAGCATGAGTATGGTATTGAGTTGGGGCTGGTTGATGCTGAACACCCTGTCGATGCACTTGTTGTCGCTGTTGGACATAATGAATTCCGTAACTTGTCTGCTGCAGAATTAAAAACATATGTGCGTAGCGATAAGCCTGTTCTTGCGGATGTTAAAGGCCTATTTAATCGTACAATCATAGCTGACCATGGTTTTACAGTATTCCGTCTATAATTTAGAAATTGAAAAGAAGTGAAATGATGAAAAAATTTGCTCTTATTGGCGCAGCTGGATACATCGCACCACGTCATCTTAAAGCGATTAAAGAAACAGGCAATACTTTAACTGTTGCTATGGATGTGAATGACTCTGTAGGAATTATGGATAGTCATTTTCCTGAGGCTGAATTCTTCACTGAGTTTGAAGAATTTGAAGCGTATGTAGAAGACCAAAAATTAAAAGGTGAAAAGCTAGATTATGTTGCAATCTGCTCACCAAACTATTTACATGCACCTCATATGAAATATGCTTTGAAAAATGGCATTGAGGTCATTTGTGAAAAGCCATTGGTGCTGAATTCAGAAGATTTAAATATGCTGTCTGAATATGAAAAACAATATGGTGCCAAGGTAAACTCGATTTTACAACTACGTTTACACCCATCAATTATTGCATTGCGTGATAAAGTTCAAGCTGCGCCAGCAGATAAAGTATTTGATGTTGACCTAACTTACCTGACTTCCCGTGGGAAATGGTATTTAAAATCATGGAAGGGGGTAGACAATAAATCAGGTGGTGTAGCCACCAATATTGGTGTGCATTTCTATGACATGCTTCATTTTATTTTTGGCAAAATCGTTAAAAATGAAGTGCATTTCCGTGATGCAAAAACAGCTTCTGGTTATTTAGAGTATGAGCGTGCGCGTGTACGTTGGTTCTTGTCAATTGATGCAAATAATTTACCAGAAAATGCAGTGCAAGGTGAAAAACTGACTTACCGTAGTATTACGATTGAAAATGAAGAGCTTGAATTCTCTGGTGGTTTCACCGATCTACATACACAAAGCTATCAGCGTGTATTAGAAGGCAAAGGTTACGGTATTGAAGAAAATCGTGCTGCGATTGAAACAGTTGAAGTGATTCGCATTTCACCAATTGTTGAAAACCCAGTAAATCCGCACCCTTTGTTGGTAAAGGTAAAAGTTAAATGAAAATTACAAATAATTTGGTTTTTCAAGCAACTCAATATGAATTAGAAAATAAGTTTGACTATGATGGCGTTGGGTTATTAGTTACTCCATTTGAGGGGAAATTATTATCATTTATCGAAAGTCAAAAATATATTACTCAAGTAAATGAAAACAATAGTATTAAGGGAATTTTCTGTACTCAAGAAATTGCGGATAAGAAGCAATTTCGCACAGATATTGACTTAATCATTGTTGATGATCCAAAGTGGTTTTTCTTTTCTATAGTGGATTACTTAGCTAAAAATCAAGAAAGGGCGCAAACAGTAATCGATTCAAGTAGTCAAATAAATACCACTGCCTATATTAGTCCAGTAGGCGTGATTATTGGGAAAAATTGTATAATTGAACCACATGTTACGATTCACTCTGATGTAACTATTGGTGATAATGTAATTGTACGTGCTGGTAGTGTGATTGGCAGTGAGGGTTTTGAGCACAAGAAAACTATTCGTGGGATTTTATCTGTAACACACAATGGTGAAGTCATCATTCACGATAACGTTGAGATTGGTGCGAATAGTCATGTTGCAAAGGGGTTTTCGTATCGCCCTACAATTATTGGTGAAAGTACAAAATTGGATGCTTTTGTACATTATGCTCATGGTGTACAGTGCGGAAAAGAATGTCTAATCGTTGCGCATGCGATGATTGGGGGGAATGTTGATATAGGTAATAGTGTATGGGTTGGCCCTTCTGCTGTTATTACAAATCGTATTGTACTAGAAGATAATTGTTTTATTACTTTGGGTGCTGTTGTAACTCGTAGTGTGAAAAAAGGTGAAACAGTAACTGGTAATTTTGCAATTCCGCATGAAAAATTTCTGAAAGTTTTCAAGAGATCGCTTACTAATGATTGAATTCATTGATTTAAAAGCACAGCAAAATCGAATTAAAGATAAAATTGATGCAGGTATTCAAAGTGTATTGACTCATGGTCAGTATATTTTAGGGCCAGAAGTTACGGAATTAGAAGAAAAGTTAGCTGCTTATGTTGGCGTAAAATACTGTATTACTTGTGCGAATGGGACAGATGCTCTGCAAATCGCACAAATGGCATTTGGTATTGGGCCAGGTGATGAAGTAATTACTCCAGGTTTTACTTATATTGCTACTGCTGAAACTGTTGCATTATTAGGTGCAAAGCCTGTTTATGTCGATGTAAATTCTAAGACCTATAATTTAGATGTCGAAAAACTAGAAGCAGCAATTACACCTAAAACTAAGGCCATTATTCCTGTGAGTTTATATGGTCAGTGTGCAGATTTTGATGCCATTAATGCGATTGCTGCAAAGTATGGAATTCCTGTTATTGAAGATGCTGCACAAAGTTTTGGTGCAACTTATAAAGGGCGTAAAAGCTGTAATTTAAGCACAGTTGCTTGTACTAGTTTTTTCCCAAGTAAACCATTAGGTTGTTATGGCGATGGTGGTGCAATTTTCACTAATGACGAGGAGTTAGCTAAAGTCATTCGACAAATTGCTCGCCATGGACAAGATCGTCGTTATCACCATATTCGAGTTGGCGTTAATAGCCGTTTAGATACAATTCAAGCAGCAATTTTATTGCCAAAATTAGAAATTTTGGATGATGAAATGCAGGCACGTCAAAAAGTAGCTGAAACCTATAATCAGTTATTTAATCAAGCTGGTGTTCACACCACGCCATACCTAGAGCCGTATAATACCAGCGCATGGGCACAATATACGATTCAGGTCGATAATCGAGCAGAAATCCAAAAAGAATTACAAGAACAAGGTGTTCCAACAGCTGTACATTATCCAATTCCATTAAATAAACAACCAGCAGTTGCTGATACAAATGTATGGTTACCTGTAGGTGATGCGATTGCAGAAAGAGTAATGAGTTTGCCTATGCATCCTTATTTATCTTTAGACGCACAAGAAAAAATTGTTACTGCGTTATTAAAAGGGTAACGTGTTATGGATAAAAAATACAATATTCTCTTGGCGAGTGATATGGGTAAGGTTGGTGGTACCGAGATTGCCACTTATATTACCGCTAAAGAGCTGCAACCTTATGTGCAAAGTATTTGTGTTTTTGGGAAACAGGGCCCGCTATCTGATTCAGTAACAAAACTGAACGTTGAACAAGTCCATGCAGAAGCTCATACAAAAAATCCCTTTAAATTAATTCAATATTTAATAAGATTGATTGCCGTCATTAATAGAAACAATATTGATGTCATACATGCGCAGATGGCTAGACCAATACCACTCATATGGTTAGCTAAAAAGCTATCTAGGAATAAAAATCTAAAAATCTTTTGGACTTCTAGAGGGCTAAATCATTCAACCTACGAATCTGTCGTACCACTTTTCAACAAGATGGGAGTAAGAGGACTAGGTAATTGTAAGTTGGAGCAAGAAAAACTTTTAAAATATGGTTTTAATCCACAATTTACGTCTTATGTTTATAATGCATATAGACTAAATCCTGAAACTGCGCCAAGGCCTAAATTGCCTAGAGAAAAGACTACAATAGGAACTCTATCCGCTTTAAGAGAAGACCGTTGCGTAGATCTTTTCCTGAAAATAGCTGAAGACCTTTTGAAATCTGATTCATCATCTCAACAGATCGAATTTATTATTGGTGGTGATGGCCCTTATCGAAGCGAATTAGAGAAACTAGCTTTAAGCTTAGGAATAAAAGATAAAGTTAAATTTTACGGAAATATTACGGACGTTGAAGCATTTATGCAGAATATAGATGTTTTTGTTAGTCCAATCGTGGTTGAAGGTGATTTTGGTGCGGGGGTCTCAAATGCGATTGTTGAAGCAATGTTAACAAAAACACCAATCTGTGCATTTGACGCTGCGGCGATAGGTGAGATAGTTATCAATGGTCAGACTGGTTGTCTAGTTGAACCTAGAAATATTGATGCTATGGTCACTGCAATCATGGATACCATTGGCAATAAGTACCAAACACAGCAACAAGTTGATAATGCCTATAACCTAATTGTAAAAGAATGCGATCCTGAAAATTATGCAAAAAAATTGATTTCTTTGTATAAGGAATTATAAATGCATATCTTATATTTACCCTCTTGGTATCCTTTAAATGAAAATGATTTAAATGGTTGTTTCTTTAGGGAACAAGCACATGTAATTTCAAATTTAGGTCATCAAGTGGGAGTAATTTCACCCCAATTCAGATCTTTACGCTCAGGTATAAAATCAATTAAAGGTAGTTACAGTACTCAAGTCTGGCAAGATGATAAAATAATAACTTATTATAAGCATGATATGTTTTGGTTTCCTAAAATACCTTATTTAGATTTGAGACGTTGGGTTAATGCAGGATTAAAACTTTTTAAAAAATATATAGAAATTTATGGACGTCCTGATGTTGTACATGTTCAAAGTATCTTCTTTGCTGGGCCATTGGCCTTAGAAATTTCGAAAAAATATCAAATACCCTATTGTATAACAGAACATAGTTCTACATTTGCCAGAGGTTTAGTCAGCAAATGGCAATTTGATATATTTAGTAAAGTTGTTAGAAATGCGGCTGCTTGCCTAGCAGTAAGCCAGTCTTTATGTGATTTATTGGAGCAAAAATTTATAGATTCTAAATGGAGTTTTTCTCCAAATCTATTAGATCAACGATTTGCTCAAGCCTATAGTGGTAATACTCAAAAGGTTTATACTTTCTGTGCAGTGGCTAGATTACATTATAATAAGGGCTTTGATTTACTATTACAGGCTTTTTCAATATTTGTAAAAAAATATCCAAATACTAATCTGGTTATAGGTGGTGATGGTCCAGAAAAGAAAAATTTAATTGAGTTAGCTGTTAATCTGAACTTGAGAGAGAAAGTTATCTTTTTGGGTCAGTTAGAACGTGATCAAGTTAAAAACTTAATGAGAGAAAGTCAATTTTATGTCGTCTCTAGTCATGTGGAAACTTTTGGAGTTGTGGTAATTGAAGCATTATCGCAGGGTATACCTGTGATCTCCACAAAATGTGGAGGACCAGAGTCAATATTAACTTTAGAAGATGGATATTTAGTTGATGTTAATAATGTAAATGCTTTAGCTGAAGGCATGGAGAATATTCTAGCTAATGCTGAAATTTTTAATCAAGAAAAAATTAGAAGTCGATGTTTAGAGCGTTTTTCTGAAAAAGCTTTTTCTGAAAGAGTCCTAAAAATTTATCAAGTTTGTATGGAAAAGGCATAATTAAATGCTGAGATTGATTTCAACAACTTTTATTCGCCAAATTTTAGCTGGTATATTGCAAATAGCCACCCTGATAATTCTTTCTAGAATATTAGGTGTAACAAGTATGGGACAATATACATTAGCAATTTTATTGCCCACATTATTATCACAAATACTAAGTTTTGGTCTTCAAAGTGCAAATATATATGGGATTGGTCGGAAGAAAATTAATGAAAATCAAGCACTTTATGTGAACTTTAGTTTATTGGGATTTATTTCTGTTTTTAGTGTTATATTTAGTTCTATAGTTATTTATTTTTTTGGTGAGAAGCTTTTCCCTAATGTGCCTGTTGATTTAATATATTTATCTATTCTTTCAATTCCTCCATTACTTTTTTTTACTGTATTGCCTTCTTTATTTCAAGCAGCCCAAAAATTCAATATTTTTAATATTTTATGTGTTGTTCAGCCCTTAATTATGCTTTTGGTAATAGCTCTTCTTGTAATTTTTTCTTCAGATATTTATATGGTTTTGTATGCATATACTGTTGCAAATTATATTAGTTTTTTATTTTTAATTTTTTGTATATTAAAATATCTTAAAATAGAAATTTATGGAGTAAAAGAATTTTTAAAAAAATTTGGCGCATACAGTTTACAATCGCATTTAAGTAATATAGTTACTCTTTTAAATTATAGATCCACTTTGTTCTTATTGGGCTACTTTACTAGTCCATATTTTGTCGGTATTTATACTGTTGGATTACAATTAGTTGAGAAACTTTGGTTACCCTCACAAGCTGTTAGTACTATTTTATTGCCAAAGTTATCACATCAGCTTAATGATGAAGAAGATGGGTCAACAGCATTATTAACACTGAATGTTGCTCGTCTTACATTTATTTTTACTGCATTAATTTCTTTATTTTTTGTGATTTTACTACCTTTTTTTGTTGAACTTTTTTTTGGTATTAAATATATAAGTTCGGTAAGTATTGCATTGTTATTATTACCTGGAATTTTAGCATGGACACCGTCAAGAGTTTTGGCGAATGATTTGGCAGCTAGAGGGTTCGCTAATATAAATTTGAAGAATGCAGTTTTTGTTTTAACTATTAATATTATTCTTAGTATTTTATTAATAGGTAAATTCGGTTTTAAAGGTGCAGCTGTAGCAACATCTATAGCTTATATATCAGATCTGTTATTAAGAGCGTATGCTTTTAATAGAGTAACAAATGAATCAGTTTTCTATAATTTATTACCTAGAAGATCTGACTTTTTCTTAGTCAATAATTTGCTAAAAGGTTTTAAAAATGTTGGTTAGAAAAAATATCTTGTTGGTAGCGCCATATGTAACATTTCCTGATGAACCAGGTGATAATCGCTTTATTAGCATAGCTCAATTATTAAGTACAGAATACGATGTCACATTAGTTACTAGTCGATTCTGTCATATACTGAAAGAGCAACGTAATCATGACCCTACTATTAAAGGGGTAAATGTGGTGCTGATTGATGAGCCTGGTTATAAGAAAAATGTTAGTTTAGAGAGGCTTTATAGCCATAATATTTTTTGTAAAAATTTTATAAATTTTATTTCCTCGTATAGTAAAAAAATAGATATTGTTTATTCAGCTTATCCTCTGATAAAAACAAATAGTATAATTGGTAAGCTTAAGAAAAAAATTGGTTATAAAATCATTATTGATGTTCAAGATATTTGGCCAGAGGCAATAACTGGACCTATTCCAATATTCAGTAGTTTATTAGGTCGTATATTAATTTCTCCTATTAGTCGTTATGCAAATAAAACTTATGCTTATGCAGATGCTCTAGTTGCTGTTTCTAAAACTTATTTAGAACGGGCTGATGTAAATAACTTACCAACAGATCATAAAAAAGTTGTTTTTATTGGTGCTAATGAATTGCACTATATTAATCAAAGTAAAAAAAGTAACACTCATAAATTAGTAGCTACCTACATCGGAACTATGGCGGGAAGTTATGATCTAGAGACAGTTATAAAAGCTGCTCCTTTATGTCATGAACAAGTAAAAATACAGTTTATTGGAACAGGACCTAATGAAAACCAATTAAGAAACTTAAATACTCAGTTAGGTAATCATGTGGAGTTTTTAGGAGCAAAAAATTATAAGAGTGCAATGATCGCATTGTGCGATTCAGATTTGGCAATTAATCCTATAGTCGCTACTGCTCAACAATCTATCACGAACAAACTTTCTGATTATTTTTGTTGTGGTTTGCCTATCCTCAGTTGTCAAGAAAATCAAGAGGTAAAAGATCTTTTAGCTTTAGGTGGTGGTAAGAATTATCAATCTGGTAATCACAAAGATCTAGCAGATCAATTGATATCAATTGCTCAAAATAAGTCTATTTTATGTCACATGTCAGAAGTTAATAAATCGATTGCTGAAGAGCGTTTTTTACGTAAAACTGCTTATGAAGGTATTTTAGAATTAATTAATAGGCTTTTTCGAGAGTCTTAAGCTATGAATATTAAAAAAGATAATATATTTGGGTTTTTTCTATGGTTTGGATTGGTTTCACTAATTCTTTCACCCTCTGTATCGACTGTTTTTTCTTTACCACGTTTAGATACAAGTCTAATGCCTTTTTATCTGTTATTGAGTTTAAGTTTGATATTTCTATATAAACTTGAACGAACTCTATGGAATTTTTTAGTTTATTTTTTGCTGTTAATTTCTTTTGCATTTTTATCATTAGTTCTAAATTTTTATTTTCCAGCTTTTATTGATGTCTGTTTTTTCTCTTTTTTTCTTTTTCTTTTTCTTTTTACGGCCTTATATACACGTCAAAATACTATTGTAAAAATAAGGCTAATTATTTTTGTACTATCATTCTTAATTATGATGGGTTTCTTTTCAGAAGTTTTATTGGGTATTCAGTTGGTCAATGGTAATGATCAATTGGAAGTATCTGAGGGAGCTTTTAAAGGCTTTTTCTTTAATACAAATGATCAAGCTGTGGTATCTACATCTTTGTGTGCTGCGATAAGTTTTTTTTATATAATAAATGAAAGCCGCACTAAAACTCGAATGTTTGGTTACATACTTTTAATATTTTTAGGAGTTGTTATTTTTGTTAGCGCTTCTCGTGCTGCATTATTGGGATATTTATTAACTGTTTTATTAACACTCTTTTTAAACTCAGGTAAGCTGATGAAAATAGGTTATATTTCTATTTTTAGTTTTTTCAGCATTTTTATATTTAATAAAAATTTATTAATTCCTCTGTTAAATTTTTTATCAGGGTTCTCTTGGTTGGAACGCTCTATAGATAGATTTCAATTGGCATTATTTTCTCTGGATGAAGATAATTCTATTGGATATAGAACAGAAATTTACCAGAAGTTTTTTGAAAATGCTAAGGTTTTATGGTTGGGGTATGGACCAAGAAATTATGATAGTTATTTTAAGGAATATCCATTAAGTTATTCATTAGGTTATACAAACCCACATAGTTTTTTTATAGAAATTTATTTAGCATTTGGCATCTTTGCATTAATTATATTTTTGCTCTTTCTTCTAAGATCATGCAATTTTATTATGTTAAGCAAATTAATGATGAGTCAAAAGATATTTTATTTTTTTACTATAATATTATTTTCTTGGTTAGTTTGGATCCCTTCATCCATTCTTCGCCTGCCATTAGTGTGGTATCCAATATTTCTAATATTAATTTATGCTATCTCTGTAGATCAAATTGTTATTCAGGATTCTAAAGGTAAAAAGAGTGATAAAGCGTTTATTTGATGTTGTGATTGCTTCAATTGCATTGGTGATTTTGTCTCCTTTGTATATCTTTGTGGCTTATAAAGTGAAAAAGAATCTAGGGTCTCCTGTGCTTTTTCGTCAAGTCAGACCGGGATTGGATGGCCTGCCATTTGAAATGATTAAGTTTCGTACTATGAAAGACGCTTTTGATGAACAAGGTAATCCATTACCTGATAGTGAGCGACTAACTCACTTTGGTAAAATGTTACGTTCAACCAGCCTAGATGAAATGCCTGAACTTTGGAATGTTATTAAAGGTGATATGAGTGTTGTGGGTCCACGTCCTTTACTCATGGAGTATCTCCCCCTTTATAATAAAGAGCAAGCTAAACGCCATAATGTACGTCCAGGTATGACAGGACATGCTCAGGTCAATGGTCGTAATGCGATTAGTTGGGAACAAAAATTTAAACTTGATACGTGGTATGTTGAAAATAGATCGATTTGGTTAGATTTTAAAATCATGTTGCAAACGGTGAAGAAAGTAATCGCTAAAGACGATATTAATGAGACTGGTGAAGCAACGATGACAAAGTTTACGGGTTCTAAAACGGAACCTAATGAATGAGTAATCAAATCTATGCAATTTATGGGGCATCGGGTTGTGGTCGTAGTTTGATGCCTGTTGCGCGGCAACAATTACAGCGTTTAGGTATTTCAGCCGAACTCTATTTCATTGATGATAGTTTGCAAAAACAGGAGATTGTAAATGGGCATATTGCCTTAAACTATCAGTCTTTTAAAGATTTAGTTTCACATCAAAAACATGTATTAATTGCGATTGCAAATAGCCGGATTCGTGAAAAAATTGCAAATCAGCTGGATATTGATGGTATTCAATTATGGACAGTGCAAGCTGATAATACTGTGATGATGGATCATATTGAAATTGGCGAGGGGGCTGCATTAAGTCCTTTTGTCACGATCACTTCTAATATTAGAATTGGGAAGTGTTTCCACGCAAATTTATATAGTTATATTGAGCATGATTGCATAATTGGTGATTTTGTAACTTTCGCACCTGGAGTAAAGTGCAATGGCAATATCCATATCGACGATCATGTTTACATTGGTGCAGGGGCCGTTATTAAACAGGGTACACCAGATAAACCTTTGGTCATTGGAAAAAATGCAGTAGTTGGTATGGGTGCAGTAGTTACAAAAAGTATTCCCCCAGGTGTTACCGTTGTTGGAAATCCAGCACGTATTCTAGAGAAAAAATAGATTTTTATTAGCGATATTGAGGAATATGAGTATGTTAAACACAGCATTTGAACCATGGCCAAGCTTTACTGAGAAAGAAGCAGATGCAGTTAAAAATATATTGCTTTCAAATAAAGTAAATTATTGGACGGGGCAAGAATGCCGTGAATTTGAAAAGGAATTTGCAGCATTTTCTGGTACACAATATGCTGTTGCTTTAGCAAATGGAACTGTTGCACTTGATGTTGCTTTGAAAGCATTACAAATTGGTTCTGGTGATGATGTGATTGTGACTTCACGGACATTTTTGGCTTCAGCAAGTTCGATTGTTACAGCTGGAGCGAATCCAATTTTTGCTGATGTTGAGTTAGATTCACAAAATATTTCAAGACGAACAATAGAAGCTATATTAACACCAAATACAAAGGCGATCATTTGTGTTCATTTGGCTGGTTGGATGTGTGATATGGATCCAATTATGCAATTAGCAGCTGAAAAGGGTTTATATGTCATAGAAGATTGTGCTCAAGCGCATGGTGCTAAATATAAAGGTAAGCCTGCGGGTTCTATCGGTCACATCGCTGCTTGGTCATTTTGCCAAGATAAAATTATGACTACGGGTGGCGAAGGTGGAATGGTTACCACAAATGATGAAAACTTGTGGAAGAAAATGTGGTCTTATAAAGATCATGGCAAAAGCTACGATAGTGTCTACAATAAGCAACATCCTCCAGGATTCCGTTGGCTACACGATTCTTTTGGAACAAACTGGCGTATGATGGAAATGCAAGCTGTTATTGGTCGCATTCAACTAACTTATATGGCAGATTGGACGAAAAAAAGAATCGAAAATGCAGATAAAATATTAAAAGCATTTGATCATTCGATTTATTTTACTGTAAACAGACCAACAGATGATTATCTACATGCACAATATAAATGTTATGTGCAAGTCAATATAAATGCATTACCAAGTGATTGGTCTCGTGACCGAATCATGCAATTTATCAATGCAGAAGGCGTACCATGTTATAGTGGTTCGTGTTCTGAAGTGTATTTAGAGCATGCTTTTGATAATACGAATTGGCGACCGAAAGAACGTTTAAAAAATGCTCAGCAGCTTGGTGAAACTAGTCTTATGTTTTTAGTACATCCAACACTGAGCGAAGATAATATTAAGAAAACCGTTGATGTGATTGAAAAACTTAAGAAAGTTTTAGATCAGTGATGAGAGAATAGGGGATAAAGCTTAAAGTAGGTAATCATAAATTAGCTTTTTGCTTTATCGCTGTATCATTAATGCAAGGTCGTCATTTCAGCTTGTGGAAGAATTGCGTATAACGTGCGCATGCTTAGTGGGATAATTAGAAGATTATTGTGAAAAAGATTATTTATCAGTTTGCATCAGCACCAAGAGTCACAAAACAAGCTCTACTGGTGTTTTTAGACGTACTCGCATTCCCTGTTATTTTATGGTTATGCTATGTGATTCGTTTATTCAATTTAGGGGCAGAAGTTATACCTGGGATTAGTCATGGGGTCATTCTGGTTACGTTG